>Ga0209291_1002167_pt1 | contig 16286 bp, 15 predicted proteins | sample GOMGulsemesocosm_FD_184633 | JGI IMG/M metagenome (GOLD analysis project Ga0209291, IMG submission 184633) | Methane-oxidizing microbial communities from mesocosms in the Gulf of Mexico - GOM9B Gulf of Mexico (SPAdes) (version 2) | ecosystem: Environmental > Aquatic > Marine > Cold seeps...
ACGAAGTATATGAACACATCATTTTTGATAATGGACAACATCAAAGCGCCTGCTTGTTCCCTGTATTAAAAGAGCATAGTTTTATTGTAGCTTCTTTTGGTAAAACATTTCATAATACTGGTTGGAAACTGGGTTACTGTTGTGCACCTAAAGCCTTAATGGAAGAGTTTCAGAAAATACATCAATTCAATGTATTTTGTGTAAATCATCCTATGCAAAAAGCGATTGCTGAATATATTAGCGAGCCACAACATTATATGGAACTCCCGAGTTTCTATCAGCAAAAAAGAGACTTCTTCTTAAACCTAATAAAAGATTCTCGATTTAAAATCACTCCTTCAAAAGGAACTTATTTTCAAGTATTAGACTTTAGTCCTATCACTCAGGAAAGTGACGTAGACTTTGCTAAACGATTGACTATTGACAATAAATTAGCATCCATACCAATGTCTGTTTTTAACGAAAATGAAACTGATTATAAAGTCTTGCGTTTTTGTTTTGCTAAAACTGAAGACACTTTAGAAAAGGCAGCGGATATAATTAATTCTATTTAATTCGCCTCATCCTAACCTTCTCCCAGAGGAGAAGGGACACTTAATTTTTTAAAAAGTGGCATTTGAAAAGAACTAAAGTTTTCAAACCAATGTTGCATTCCATTAGCTAGCATTACTGCTTTATTTTTAGCGCCAATCCCAATGAATTCTAGATTCAAATTCTGAGCCGTTTTTAAATCCCAAGTCCCATCACCTACTGAAATTATTTGTTCAAATTCAGTAACATTATAATGCTTTTTTGCTTTATCAATAGCTTCTAAAACAAAACCTTCACGACTAAAACTTGTTTTTGAAGTTGCTAATACTGCTGCATCCATTTCCAAGCCTGCCGAATTCATTTTAAAAATAGCAGATTCTGGTAAAGATCCTGTTGCAAATGCAATTGCGTACTCACTATTTTTTAATTGATTTAATATTTTATCTACTCCATTTATTGCAATGGTTCTAGGTTCTTGCTGTAAGTATTTTACAATTAAACTTTCAAACTGATCTAATAAAAATATAGGAAGTTCTTTGCTAAAAAAGTTCTCATAATTATACTTTAAGGCATAACTATCCGTATGGTGTTTTAGGTTATTGAAGTTTGGATCAATTTCCTCAATACCTAAATCCGTCATTGCATTTATGATTACTTCATGGTAGCCAGAAACGCTATCAATTAAAGTTCCATCAATATCAAAAATGAGTAGCTTTGTCTTTTTCATTTTAAAAAATGAGTTAATTCAATAACAATAATACAATTTTATCTAAATTTATATCATGGAAAATGAGTTAAACATTACGATAGTACAATCTGATTTAGTTTGGAAGAACGCTTCTGAAAATCGAAAAAATTTTGAAAGTAAAATTAATGCGATAACTGCACCTACAGATGTTATTGTACTACCAGAAATGTTTACCACTGGTTTTGCTATGCAACCTGAGTATTTAGCTGAAACAATGGATGGTAACACAGTACATTGGATGCTTCAACTAGCTAAATCCAAAAACAGTGCTATTTGCGGAAGCATCATTATCACTGAAAATAAACAGTATTACAACCGTTTTTTATTTGTAACTCCATCAGGAGAAATTCAGTTCTATAACAAACGACATTTATTCTCTTTAGCCGGCGAACATGAACGCTATCAAAATGACAACAAACAAGTTATTATTGAATATAAAGGTTGGAGAATTTGTCCGTTAGTATGTTATGACTTACGCTTTCCAGTGTGGTCTAGAAACACTTCTAATTATGATGTGTTAATCTATGTTGCTAATTGGCCAAGACCACGTGTAACAGCTTGGAATACACTCCTAAAAGCTCGTGCTATTGAAAATATGAGCTACGTAGTGGGTGTAAACCGAGTTGGGACAGATGCTAACGGACATGAATATACTGGAAACTCAATAGTTTTAGATGAGTTAGGTAGTAAAATGACATCCGTTACTGAAAATACAGAAGCTACTATAAGTACAACTATTTCTAAAGAAAAACTCTTAGCTTCAAGGAGTAAGTTTAACTTTTTAGGTGATCAGGATATTTTTGAAATGAAGTAACGTTATTTCAACGTAAACTGTTCATCTACATCCCAGTTTGCCCTAATTTCTATTTCCTCTGGATGATAAGCAATGCGCTCAGGTTGGATCTTTTTTAAGTAGTTTCCTGTATCGTATTTTTTATTATTGTTGTTATCAAAAACTACACGTAAATTGTAGGTAGCTGGATTAACATTTAGGAAATCGAATACGTAAATTCCTGTACCTGATTTCTCATATTTAACTACTCCTGTTTTAGTAACCAATTGCACTACTAATGGTGTTTTGGGTGCATTGTTTAACGTAACTCTAAAGTTTCCATAAGCAGATAACGCTTTAGTACTTGCTCTGTAGCTTAAAGTATCATTGGTTGCATCGAAGAAATCAGTGAATGCATCTGGTAAAATATTAATAGCATATTTTTCACTTTCCTTTTTATCGAACTTTAAGTGAATCACACTCGTTAATTTATCCACTTTTACTTTAAAAGGTACTATTACGGAATCCTTATCTAAAATTTCAATTCTTGATTCATCAATGGTTGTTATGGGTATCGTAGGAATTATTTTATAATCCATATCTAAATCTAAAGTTGTAGACAGCGTTTTAAATGCTAAAGAATCAGCTTTTACTTTCTTTCTTATACGTACCTTAAATGAATCTATTTCTTGATTGTGAGTCATTGTAAATTTCAGTGAATCTAAATCTACATTTGGCTTAAACCAATACTGTAAAGTATCATTATCAACCTCTTTAGTAATTATAGAAACAATTTTTTTATCAGATAAGAGTTTAATTATTATATCTCCTTTAGCTTCACCCTCATAACGAAATTTAATTCTGTTTTTACGCTCGTGTTTTGCTTTTAAGGCTTTATAATCTTGTATTTCTTTAAACAGTGTCAGTTCATGAACATCTTCATTAGGAACAGTAATGAAATCCGCTTTAAAGGCTATTTTATCAGTTTTCTGATTGAATTTATAGTTATCTGATTCTTCTTTTAAAGCCGTTAACAAATACTTCCCAGCCTTTAAATTTTCAAACTTAAAGTTCGTGGTACTGTCTAAAGTATTGGTAATATATCTTGGTACTTTATTATAGACTACTGAATCCGTAAACGTAGAATCTATTTCATACAGCATTACCGATACAAAATCATCTGCTATTTTTGATATGGCATCTCGTATACTTCCGTTTAATTCTAAGGAATCTATACTTTTTCCTGTTGAGAAAACATATTTAAAATACGAGTATGGATTACTCTCATTATTATCAACAATACTTTTTCCGAAGTTAAATGAGTAGGTTGTATTTGGTTGTAACGTATCGTATATTTTAATTTTCACATACTTACTTGCTCCTCCTTGAGGGGTAATTAAAGGTCTTATCTTCAAGGGTGGAGAAATGATTAATTGCTTTGTTAAATCATTTAATTTAACATACTCATTAAAATAAATTTTAATTTCCTGTTCGGTAAAATTAGTGCTATAATTTTCAGGTGACGCATTAAGCATTATAGGTGGTTCTATATCTTTTGCTCCTCCTGAAGGTCTTCCTTTCTTTGCACAACTTAAAACGGTAATACAGATAACCGATATAATAACAAGTATTTTTTTCATTTGAGTTACTTATAAAAGAGCTACAAATTAACAACATATTAATGATATCTCATTTAATAATTTGTTAAACCTATTAGTCAGTATACGCCATTACCGCTAAACTTAATTTTACGTTTGGTATTTTGTTTAATTCTGTAACACACGCTTTAATAGTAGCTCCTGTAGTAATAACATCATCAACCAATAAAATACGTTTTCCTTTAAGTGATTTTAGCTCCGAGACTTCAAAAATGGTTTCTACATTTTTCCATCTGGTTAACCTATCTTTCACAGTTTGGGTACTTGTGTTTTTAATTCTCAATAAAGTGGTATCGTTATATTCTGCGTTTAATTTTAAGGCCAGTTCTTTACCAAATCCTTCTACTTGATTATATCCTCTAGTTTTCATTCTGTTTTTATGAAGGGGGACTGGTACAATAACATCAATATTATTATAGTAATTACTTTTTTTTAATTCAATACCTAACCACTTACCTAAATATGCACTAATTTCTTGTTGATTTTTATATTTTAATTGATGTATTAATTGCCGAACCGCCCCTTTTTTAGGAAAATAAAATAATGCCGTTGCATGCTCTAACATAGCCGTTCCGTAGAAAATATTTGAAATAACCTTTGAATCATTATGATGTAAATTTGTTAAAGGAAGATCGTGTAAACATGTTACACATATAATATGTTCCTGCTGTACTAATACGTTTTTACATCCAACACATAGTTTAGGAAAAAATAAATTAAGGAGTAGCTTCAACATTGTTAATAACTGTGTATCTGAATACTAAAGATACATGTTAAAATTGACAAAAACCCAATAATTATAACCACTAACCTTTAATTCAATATTATTAGAGTTATTAACAAGTGAATATTCTCATAAAAACAGTTGTTTTACTACACAACAAAAAAAGATGCTTTCACAACAAAACACATAAAACAACCAAAAATAGGTTCTATATTTACTTCAGAGAACAAAAGGATTATTTCCCAAAAGTAATTCAAAAAACTCTAAAAGGAATTGACCCCAAATCAATTTAATTTCCTTTAAAAAACTTACTAAAAGTAAAAAAGCAGAGACCTTAAAGTTTCTGCTTTTTTATGCATTTATATTTCATTCCTTCTTTGGAAACTTTTCATTTAAAATAAACCACTAGCGGAATAAAATAGCAATTTTAAATTGTGTAGTTTTGTAGTACAAATTTCTTTTATGAGTAATATACGAATCACCAAACTATTTACTTTTGAAACCGGTCATGCCTTATATGGTTATGACGGAAAGTGTAAAAATGTTCACGGACATAGTTATAAACTTTCTGTAACGGTTATCGGATCACCAATTACAAAGGCTGGCGAGGTAAAACTAGGAATGGTAATTGATTTTGGTGACTTAAAAAAAGTAGTTAAAGAAGAAATTGTAGATGATTTTGATCACGCAACAGTATTTAATAAAAATACACCACACTTAGAGTTGGCAAAGGAATTACAAGATAGAGGGCATAATGTTATTTTAGTAGACTATCAACCTACCAGTGAAAATATGGTGATTGATTTTGCCGCAAAAATTAAAGATCGTTTACCTGAAAATATCAAATTGCATTCCTTAAAACTATCCGAAACAGAAACCTCTTTCGCAGAATGGTACGCCAGTGACAATGCCTAATTTTACAATACATACTGGAGAAGGTAAGAAAGTCTATTTTTCATCAGACAATCATTTAGGTGCGCCAGATTTTGAAGCGAGTAAGCCTCGTGAAAAAAAGTTTGTTGCCTGGTTAGATGAAGTGAAGCAAGATGCAGCAGCAATTTTCCTGTTAGGCGACTTGTTTGACTTTTGGTTTGAATATAAAACCGTAGTGCCAAAAGGATTTGTACGTACCTTAGGGAAGCTTGCTGAGATTAGAGATAGCGGAATACCTATTTACTTTTTTGTAGGTAATCACGACCTTTGGATGAATGACTATTTTGAAAAAGAACTGAATATTCCTGTATTTCATAAACCACAAGAATTCTTAATTAACAATAAAACTTTCTTAATTGGTCATGGTGACGGATTAGGTCCAGGAGACAAAGGATACAAACGCATGAAAAAAGTGTTTACCAATCCTGTTTCTAAATGGTTTTTCCGATGGTTACACCCAGACTTAGGAGTGAAGCTAGCACAATATTTATCCGTTAAAAACAAACTGATTTCAGGTGATGAAGATATTACTTTTTTAGGAGAAGATGATGAATGGTTGGTACAATACTGCAAATTGAAACAAAGTCAAAAACACTACGACTATTTTGTGTTCGGACATCGTCATTTACCTATGACTATAGACATTGCAAAAAACTCACAATATATTAACCTTGGAGATTGGATTAATTATTATACCTACGGAGAGTTTGATGGGGATAAATTAGCATTAAAAGAGTATTAAAACACAAACTTCATTTCGACGATAGGAAAAACCTTAGATGAGTAAGTGAATGTTATTCTTAGGATGAGATTTCTCCTATCGTCGAAATGACGTAGAATAAAAAAGGGAGCTATTAGCTCCCTTTTTTATATTACTTTATATATTATTTACTGGGCGCAATTACCACCTATAATATCTTGAACAGTTGGGTTGTAGGCGTTATCGGTTATTAATATATTAATTCCATAATTTCCATTCGTAAACAGATTTGTTAATGCACAATAATCTAACAAACTGATATTTGGGGGGCATCACCTGAAGTACTAATAAATCCAATATACACATTATCAACACCTAATAAGTGCTCTAAACCATTTAAGGATGATAATAGATCTGTATTTTGAATATCCAAATCTCCCCATATTGACGTTAAGTTTTCTAGCCCATTTAATGATGTTAATGAATTACTTGTTATTTCTAATTCTCCTGTAATTGAAGTTAAAGATCCTAAACTTGTCAAACTTATATTTCCTCCCCAAGAGCTATTATTACTTATATACACCCCACCTTGAATAACTTCATAACCAAATAAGGAAAAATTATATATATCTTCTTGATTTCCAATAGATAAATTTCCAACATAAACCCCTCCAGTTTCCTCACAGGTACTTAACACTCCTAAATCAGAAGTTATTTGATTTAAGGTAACGGATGTTACTGTTGTAGATTGACTACTATCCATGTCGTAAATTAGATACTTATAATTTCCTCCTGCACAGTAATAAAAGGAATAATCTATAGTTCCATTTACTATTGGGATTAATTCCAAATCATTTGAATCAGATTCATTAAAAATATACAAGTAGCCATTAGTTATTGGTGTACCTGTACAACTTGTAAAACTACCCGTAATGTTTGTATTCAATATTTCTGAAGGTAAATTAGGTATTGTTATTGAAACCGAAGTATCTGAAGAATAAGGCCCCATAATTTGAGTATATATAACTGTACCGTTACATTCCGACAATACATTAATAGTTACTTCTTCATTAGCAGGAAACATTCCACATTCTTCACCATTTTCATTTGTATATCCTGAAAAAATTACTTGGTTAGTTAAATTACGTACTATTTCAATTCTTTTATTAGAAACTTTGCTTGATGCTGCATTTTCAATAGAAAAACATACATTAACATACTCTAAAGGTAAATCACAATTCCACCATGTAAAATGTGTTACTTCAGCTACATATTCATTACCCATTTTTGTTGCAACACCTTGTTCTTTCCAATACCCTACTGTTTCATCAAAATGCCATAAACTGATAGTATTTGGAGCATTTGGTGTACTCATATCTACTGGAAAAGTTAAACTTGCAGGTGAAGTTTCTGCTATATTTAATTGCTCTCCACTTGGTGAATATAAATTAATCCCAAGCATCCCATAAGTCTCCAAGCTTCTAGCGTTGTTACTTACATCCTGTGCAAATAACATCCCAGGCATTTGTGAAAAAGTAGCTTCTAGATTGGGTTGTAAATAATGCATTGAAACCTCAACTTGACCACTATATGCATTTCCGTTTGAATCTATATAATCCCCCTGAAAGGCCACTTTTGATCCGTTCGGTAAAGAAACTTCAGAAGTTATTCCTGAAGCTACTGTGGCAATAGTATTTTTCTTTAATAAGGTAATTTGAATATCATTTGTTCCGTTTACTGACGGGACTACAGCTCTTGATCCGCTTATATACCCAAATTTACTAGCTTTTACATATGCAAACTTTTCATATGCACTAGCATTGTTTAGTACAAACACTCCATTATGGTCGGTACTTGTAATGCTATTACCTATGGTAATTTGAACATCTTTTACCGCTCCTCCATTTTCGTTTACTATTCTACCAATAAAATTACTAGTAGTGCTTGCTCCAAAATTTTCTATAAAAGTAGTATCATCTGCAAGAGATACGCCTGTATTTGGAAATGGTGTTGATTCAAAATCGTCCTTTTGACATGAAATTATCCCCAAGATAAAAATCAAAAGGTAAAGTCCTTTTTCCATAAATAGTTAGTTTTAAGACGTGAAGATACTCTTTTTAATTCAGTCCTGCGCCTTTCAAATAACTATCTAATTCTATTTGAAACAAAGTTCCTTTTATCAAATCTGAGATTAAATTTAGCTCTTCTGAGTTTACTGACAAGTCTATCTTTTCAGAAGGTGTTTGCAATAAATAATTTTTACATTTATTTTCATGGTTACAACCTTCACACTTTCCTAACTTATAGGCTACTTTTACTTTGTTATAGAATTCTTTTATTTCAGAATAGGTTAAATAGAACCCTGTATTCCTAAAAACCATTTGAATATAGTCTGTGTTTCCTTTTTGAATATCTTTTTTCCATTGAAAAGCAATCCCTATACTGTTGTGGTAAATTCTATGAATATCTTGCATTTGTACAATTTTAGTTGCACAAATATAGTTGTTATTTTTAATTGTTCTAAATAAATATAGTTAAAAATAGATACTCATTAACTATGAATGTTACAAGCTGTTTTTTACTTAATATCCTTCACCATTAGCTGCAAACTAACATTCCCTTGCCACTCATTTTCATCTAACACATAAGCGGTACTAAATGGCTTTTTGTTAGTAATACTACTCAATTTATCCCCTAAACCAAAGCCAATACCAACTATAGGGTTAGAGTTTTCCTGTTTAGCAGTAAATCTCAAATGCTTATCATCTTCTCCCACACATTTTCCATAACCGGTGTCTTGCATATTTTCAGATATAAAAACTGGATGCATGTTTTGAGGACCAAACGGACCAATTTGTTTTAGTAAACGCATAAGTTTAGTATCAACATCGTGTAAGGATATTTTTAAATCGACGGTGATTTCTGGAGTCAAAAAGCGTTTGTCAATAGTATTTGCTACAACTTCTTCGAACTTTGTTTTAAACTTTTCATAGTTCTCAGGCAACAATGTTAATCCAGCAGCATACATATGTCCGCCAAATTGTTCGATATGTTCCGAACATTGCTCTAAGGCATTATACACATCAAATCCCTTTACGGAACGTGCTGATGCCGCTAATTTATCACCGCTTTTTGTAAACACTAAAGTTGGACGGTAATAATTTTCTATCAAACGCGAAGCCACAATTCCGATAACTCCTTTATGCCAGGTTTCATCATATACCACAGAAGTAAATCGTTCTTCTTCCTTATTGACCTTAATTTGATGTAACGCTTCCTTAGTAATTTGCTTATCTAGCTCCTTACGTTCCGTATTATAGGTATCAATTTCAGCAGCGAATTGTACTGCTGTAGTGTAATCTAATTCTGACAATAAACTCACTGCGTGATTTCCATGTTTTATGCGTCCTGCAGCATTAATTTTGGGCGCAATTTGGAAGACTACATCCGTAATTGATAATTCTTTCTTTTTTGCATTTTGAGTAAATGCTTTTATTCCAGGGCGAGGACTTTCATTGATGACTCTAAGTCCGTAATGTGCTAAAATTCTATTCTCTCCCGTAATAGGAACAATATCAGCTGCGATACTTGTAGCAACTAAATCCAAATACGGAATAAAATCTTCAATAGTTTCGTTCCTATTAACCCCTAAAGCTTGTATTAATTTGAATCCTACACCACAACCACTCAATTCATCATACGGATAATTGCAATCACTTCTTTTAGGGTCTAAAACAGCTACTGCATTTGGTAATTCATTTCCTGGACGGTGATGATCACAAATAATAAAATCAATTCCTTTTTCCTTAGCATAAGCCACTTTATCAATCGCTTTTATACCGCAATCCAAGGCAATAATTAATGGAACACCATTGTCTTCAGCATAATCAATTCCCATATAGGAAACCCCATAACCCTCTGCATAACGATCCGGGATATAAGTTGCCACATTTGGATAATACGTCTTTAAATAGGACGCTACTAAGGAAACCGCAGTAGTACCATCAACGTCATAATCGCCAAAAACCATGATGTTTTCATTGTTAACAATAGCATGTTCTATTCGCGCAACTGCTTTCTCCATATCTTTCATCAAAAACGGATCATGTAACTCTGTTAATGAGGGTCTGAAAAATTCCTTTGCTTGCTCAAAAGATTCTATACCACGCTGCACTAAAAGCGTTGCAATAATTTCGTTTACGCCTAATACTTCTTGTAAATGAGCAATTTTAGTAGTAGATGGCTTTGGTTTTATGGTCCAACGCATGATAAATTTCTTATTGTTGGTAGGTAAAAGTAGTTTCCTCCACCAATGTTGTAACATTTTGATAATCCTTTTTTGTTATTGGATATCCATCTGAATTATAGGTATATTCTGTTGTAAATACGTTTATTGCACCATTGTTATTATACGTTCTTTTTATCCTATTGTTTGGAGTTACTTCTGCTATTTTACCAAATTCTTGATTAGCATACACCGTAGTCATGGGGTTATTATTGATATCATATTCAAATACATATGATTGATTACTTCCACTTATAGTACTAAAATTTCTAGTTAATATATTCCCTATAGCGTCGTAAGTATATATTACTTCTGCTGTTAAAACATTGTTATCATCAAAAAATTCTTGTTTAATCAAATTATTATTTGAATCATATGTGTATTGCCTTGTAGATAGGTTCCCTGTAGAAAGATTCGTAATTATTGAACTTAGTATTAAACCATTTGAAAATTGAAATTCTTCTGAGGAATTAGTGGTAACTGTTTTCCATATTTGGCCTTCAGAATTAATCATAAGATTAGTGGAGTTAGTTGAATTATCATACCCAGGCTGAATAATATTTGAAACTGCTAAGCTAATTTTTCCATTAGATCCATAAACATACTCTGAATTATAATTAACCTCAGTAGTTGGAAAATAAGTTTCCACTTTGGTTAACGCACCAGGTGGGGTATTAACCAAAGAGGCTGAATCATCACTGCTACATGACATTAATAATAAAGCAATAATCAGTGCAAAATAATTTTTCATAAAAATATTAGTTCGTTTTTTCAAAAATATAAATTAACTACTTACTAGCAACAATAGAATAACACAAAGGCATTTTATTACCAAAAGGCTTTATTTGATATTTACGCTCCCCTATTTTTTCGGTATGCGAAAAACAATCATAGGGAGAGTAATTGTACTCTTTAAAATCATTTACTGTAAGTCCATTAGTTAGTAGCCCGGACATTACTTCACTAAGGCTATGATTCCAACAAACATATTTAAAGGTAACGTTAGCTTCTTTATCAGCATAAGTTCCTTGCTCTTCTTCTACAATAGCATCTTCTTTAAAATAATTGTATTTCACATGCATAAAATCATCATCATACATCCACACATTAGGATGAAATTCTACAAACACAAATTTTCCTTCTGGTTTTAGAAAATGGTTGATTACGCTTCCCCATTTATTCATATCTGGCAACCACCCAATAGTTCCGTATGATGTAAAAACGATATCAAACTCTCCTTTTAGGTTATTGGGTAAATCAAATACATCAGATACTATAAACTCTGCATCTAAATTCAATTCATTATTTAACTCTCTTGCAGTTTTAATTGCTTTATCAGATAAATCAATTCCAGTAACTTTTGCTCCCATTCTAGCTAAAGACAAACTATCTTGACCAAAATGGCATTGTAAGTGTAAAATACGTTTCCCTTTTACATCACCAAGTAATCCAAGCTCAATGTTCATTAAAGATGTCTTCCCTGCTTTAAAACCATCCATTGCATAAAAGTCAGATACTACATGATGTGCAGTTCTTTTATTCCAAGACTCTTTATTCAGTTCTAAATAATTTTCTCCAGCCATAAACTAAGAATTATGATATTTAATAGCAATAGTAACCTCAGCAAATTGACGGAACATTTCCATCACTCCACAATATTTATCTACGGATAAATCAATTATTTTTTGAATCTTCTTTTCGTTTAAATCGGATCCATAAAAATTATACACACAATCAACTTTATGATAAAATCTTGGATGTTCATCTGTCAATTCTGCTTCAATTTCAATGTCAAAAGTATCAATTTTTACTTTCATTTTCTTTACCAACATTGCAATATCAATTCCTGAACATCCAGCCAAAGAAGCTAACATCATTGCTTTAGGCCTTAATCCATTATCGTTCCCTCCAATTTCTTTTGAAGCATCCATTACCAAATTTCCTCCAGGATTAGTTGCATCAAAAGTCATATCCCCTTTCCAATAGGTTTTTACTATATTCTTATCCATAGTTTAATTTTAAAAAAATGTATATGTAAATGTAAGCAATATGTATAATTTATGACTCTTTAGTTATTGTAAAATACAAACAGAAAATGTATTTTAGTCATCGTTTAAAACTTAAAAAAGAACATATGCCCTTAGTTACTCCATTAGCTGCCGACCATGATTCGGAAACTCAAGAATTAGCTGCTTTTTTTAATGAAACATTAGGGTTTTGCCCAAATTCTGTATTGACAATGCAACGCAGACCTGCCATTTCAAAAGCCTTTATCAATTTAAATAAGGCGGTAATGGCTAACGAAGGAAAAGTAACTTCAGCGTTAAAGCGTATGATTGCTTGGGTTTCTAGTAACGCTACAGGGTGTAGATACTGCCAAGCTCATGCTATTAGAGCTGCTGAGCGTTATGGTGCGGAACAAGAACAATTGGATAATATTTGGGAATATAAAACCCATCCTGCTTTTTCTGCTGCTGAACGTGCTGCCTTAGATTTTTCATTAGCTGCTTCCGTAGTTCCTAATGCAGTAAACAGTGATATTCAATCAGAATTACACAAATACTGGGATGAAGGAGAAATAGTAGAAATGCTAGGTGTTATTTCGTTATTTGGGTACTTAAACCGTTGGAATGATTCCATGGGAACTTCTATTGAAGAAGGAGCTGTTGAATCAGGAGACCAATACTTAGGAAAACACGGTTGGGAAAAAGGAAAGCACATATAATTAAACAATTTACATGTTTTGTAATATCCAAAAGCCTCGTCTAATAGACGAGGTTTTTTTTGTTTGATTATAAGTTTCTCTTAAGTTTTTCCTGTATTTCATTAAAAATCAGTATCTTAGTGTTTCAGACCCAATCTGTTTACTTCCAATTTTTATTACATAAAAAACCTATTCTTATGGCACACCCTACACCACATTGGACAAACGATGAGTTTTTAGCATATACACTATTATATTCTGCACATGCTGATTACTTTTTTGATGACGAGGAAAAAGACTTAATCCTCTCAAAAATTGACAATACTATTTATGAAAGTATTCTAAGGGAATTGTCAAAAGATAACGATTATCAGAGCTTGCAAAAAATATTAGCCTACACACAAGCAAACAAATATAATAACAACGAGGTAGATTTATTACTATACGAAATTGAGTTACTGTTCATGTGTGATGGAGATTATGATATTTTAGAAAAAAATATGATGATGAACCTATCTAATCTTCTGAAAAACAAAAATAGCACTGAATTAGCACATTAAACCTACTGTATTTCAATAGACCTAATAATAGACTCTAATTCAAACATATAGTCTCTTTTAGCTATTTGTGGTGCGTAAGTAAACCCTTCCAGTATTAATTGACGATTATTCTTTTTATCATCAATAATGTAGTTAATAAATGGTCCTGCCATAAAATCATTTTTCACATCCCAAACACCTCTAGTCTCTAAAACGGGTTTATTATTAATCGTAGTAGCTCCTAAGTATGGTGTAAATGCTTTTTCAGTAATCATATAGGAATTTTTTACTGCCCCAGGAATGTGTGCTTCTCCTATGGAATCACGTAATTTTACAATATTATTTATTGCCATACTATCATTTTTGATTGTACCATATGGCAGTTCATAAATCATTAAATTCATATCTCCTGTTTTTATTTCTTTACGAAGCCACATAAAGTTATCTGTTTTCTTCGCAATTCTATAACTAAACAATACTGTTAAATCTATTCCAAATACTTCAGAAACCTCAGCTATATCTAAAGGGTTTTTTGTCATTTCAGATACCTTATGCATTAGCTCAACCGATTTAATTTTATTTGTCATTACTGACGCGTTTTCTTTTAAAACAGCTTTTAACTCCTCATTATTTTCACCACTAATAATAATACCTAACTGTGGTGCAGCATATACATCTCTAACAAATTCAATTCCTTTAGGGTTTCCTTTTTTTAACTCTACAAAAGTTCTGCTTTTTTTAACAAAGTCATGAAACGCTTTAGGTTTCATTTGCTTTAAGGTAAAAATAGGTTCTTCTTGAGGTAGCCCATAAACTGGTGCAGCAAAAATTGCTCTAGTAGCATCTCCTACCTCTCCATTCCATAAATTATCATCAGACACAATAGTTAACATATTTGTAGTCCCACCAGATGAAGGCATATAACGTTCCTCTTTTTTAGCATCATTTTTACAAGAAAATAACACAATTACTAAAGCGAATAGGAATAGGTTTTTATGTAGCATATTTATTTTATTAAGGTTAGGTTATTCTTTAATATCAAATGTTATACCAAATTAACCTTTAGGGATTTTTAAAACCATTCCTGGTTTTAATCCAATATTAGTAAGCTTGTTATGTGTTTTTATATTATCAGCCGATACCCCTGGATAGTTCCTTGCAATACCGTATAAAGTGTCACCCGCTTTTACAACGTAACTCCCTGCAGTTGACATTTTTTTTGCTTTACTTTTCGTTGTTTTAGTCTTTGCCTTTTTACTAACTACTTTTTGTGGGTGCCTTGGGTAAATAATTAAACGCTGCCCTACTTTTAAGTTGTTAGAACGCAAACCATTCCAACGTTTTATGGAACTTACTTTTACACTATATCGACGTGCTATTTTACCTAAAAAATCACCTGATCGTACTTTATACCGTATTCTATTAGATGTTTTTACTAAATCCGGTAATGGTTTTTCTCGTTTGTTAAATTCTGTATCTGCATAGGCATAAATAGCTTGTTCATGAGTAACAAAATTTCCAATATGTGTTTTTGGTAAACGCAATAAATACCCCTCTCCTTTAACCACAGGAATCACGTCCATTTTGTAAGAAGGATTCATAAACTGTAAGTCTTCCATTTTAATGTTTAACAACTCGGATACATGTTCCAAGGCTAATTTCTTTTTTACACGAATCGTATCTACTTCAAAATATTGATACTCTGGAATATCTGCTCGTAAATTATGTTCCTTTGCATATTCAAAAACATACATTGTAGCTTGAAAAATAGGCACATACCCTGCAGTTTCTCTTGGTAAGAACGAACGAATATTCCAATAGTTTTGCTTTCCTCCTGAACGACGTATTGCTTTGGATACATTTCCTGGTCCAGAATTATAAGAAGCTAAAGCTAAATCCCAATCTCCAAATATTTTATATACTCGCGTTAAATATTCACAAGCCGCTTTTGTGGATTTATTTAAATCACTTCGTTCATCCACATAAGAACTTACATTTAAACCATGCTCTTTACCTGTAGCGTACATAAATTGCCATAGTCCAGTAGCGCCAACTCTAGATTTAGCACGCGGATTTAAAGCCGATTCTACAATGGCTAAATATTTTATTTCTAAAGGCATGTTATGAGCGTCTAATTCCTTTTCAAAATGTGGAAAGTAATATTCACTCAATGCCATTAAACGTTGTAAGGATTGTTGACGATTTTTTAAAAAACGTTTGATAACACTTTCTAAAATTGGATTGTACTCAATGTTAAAAGGTGTTCTGTCATTTAATCGTTTTAAACGAGCAATTAAAGTGTCTTTAGGTAATTCAGGATAATAAATCGTGTCAGCGCTAATGTTTTTGCGTATGTGATTAATAGAGTCATATAGATCATTACTATACAGTTCTTTTAACCACAAACTATCTATTGTTGCCGCATATGTGTAATCTGGCTTTTCTTTTAAGCTAGCCTTTAATTTTAAAAAAGCTAGTTTCAAAGAGTCTTTCGGGATGGTGTCTGCTAGTATAGCAGTTAATTCCACTTTTTTAATTGAAGTACTCTCTTTTACAACTACTATTGTATCTTTTTTAACTTGTAATGTATCTTTAATTACACTTGTTATAGGTGTTGTTATACTATCTTTTATTGCTGTTTGTACAGCAAGGGTGTCATTCACTTTTTCTTGAGCAAAAGAATTAATTGCTA
>Ga0209291_1002170_pt1 | contig 16278 bp, 5 predicted proteins | sample GOMGulsemesocosm_FD_184633 | JGI IMG/M metagenome (GOLD analysis project Ga0209291, IMG submission 184633) | Methane-oxidizing microbial communities from mesocosms in the Gulf of Mexico - GOM9B Gulf of Mexico (SPAdes) (version 2) | ecosystem: Environmental > Aquatic > Marine > Cold seeps | place...
TTTTCTCATTTACACGTTATGCAGAGCAAATTGCTACGTCAGCAAGTAGTTTTAACGGAATAGAAGAATTCTTACAATACGATCCAACAATTATAGAAGGGGAGTTGTTAGGTTTACTAGAAGAAAAGTTAAAAGTTCATGAACCAAAATTAGTATGCTTTTCGATACCATTCCCAGGAAATTTATTTGCTGCGTTACGTTGTGCGCAGTTTATAAAGAAAAATCATCCTAAAATTAAAATTGCTTTTGGAGGAGGGTATTGTAATACAGAACTAAGAAGTTTAGAAGATGGTCGAGTGTTCAATTATGTAGACTTTATAAGTTTAGATGATGGAGAGGCACCTTTATTACGTATCACAGAATATTTAGCTGGAACAATAGATAAAAGTGAGCTAGAGCGCACTTATGTATTGGAAAACAGTAGAGTATCTTATAAGAATAAGTTGCCGAATACAATTTTTCATCATAAAAATTTACCAGCACCAAGTTATGTTGGTTTACCGCATGATAAATATTTGTCTTTTTTAGATGTCATGAATCCAATGCATCGTTTATGGAGTGATGGGAAATGGAATAAACTTACTATTTCTCACGGTTGCTATTGGAAACAATGTACTTTTTGTGATGTCAATCTTGATTACATTGGTAATTATCAGAATACTACAGCGGATGATTTAGTAGAAAAAATACAAAAGATAGTTACTGAAACTGGAACTACTGGATTTCATTTTGTAGATGAAGCTGCTCCACCAAAAATGCTACGTGCATTAGCTGAAAAACTGATTGAAAAACGCGTATATATTACTTGGTGGACAAATATTCGATTTGAAAAAACATTTAATTTAGAATTGTGTGCCTTATTAGCAAAGTCGGGATGCATAGCAGTTACAGGAGGATTGGAAGTAGCTTCTGATAGGTTACTTAAAAAAATGAAAAAGGGGGTGGATATCGCTCAAGTAGCTAGAGTAACCAACGCATTTGCACAACATGGTGTTATGGTACATGCGTATTTAATGTATGGATTCCCTACACAAACGGAGCAAGAAACAATAGATTCTTTAGAAGTGGTTCGTCAGTTGTTCGAAAACAATTGTATCCAATCTGCTTTTTGGCATCAGTTTACTACTACAGTTCATAGCCCTATTGGAGTTAACTCTAAAGAATTTGATATTGAAATTACAGGGCCTGCTTTTGAAGGATTCGCACAAAATGATTTATGGCATAACGATCCTAAAGGAGCCGATCATACTAAATATAAAACTGGATTAAACTTAGCGCTACACAATTATTTAAACGGTGTAGGTTTTGATATGGATTTACAAGAATGGTTTGATTTTGAAATTGAGCCTACTGTACATCAGTATAATATGGTAGAAGATTATTTATAATTTCTATACAAATTAATTCCATCAATGGGTTTAATTCCCCGTCCCGATAACTATCGGGATGCCTTGAACTACAACTATTATTATTTTATGCACTATATAATCAAAATTGATGTTATTATAATAACTATCAATTTTGATTATTAAAAAGTTTGTAATCTTTCTTTATCTTTATAGAGCGGTTCATATAAAATCTATCCAATACTTAAATGGGCAGATTAAAACTTATTGAATCAATAATCAAAGTATAACCAATACAAGTAAGTTATGAATGAGAATAGTGATGATATAAGTAAGTGTCCATATATGAATGCGGCAAAAACACATGCAGCAGGTAGTGGAACATCAAATAGAGATTGGTGGCCAAATCAATTAAAATTAAATATTCTACGTCAAAATACATCAAAGTCTGATCCTATGGGAAAAGAATTTGATTATGCTAAAGAGTTTAAAAGTGTTGATTTAAAAGTTTTAAAGAAAGATCTTGTTGATTTAATGACAACTTCTCAAGATTGGTGGCCTGCAGATTATGGACATTACGGGCCATTTTTTATCAGAATGGCTTGGCATAGTGCTGGTACCTACCGTGTAACTGATGGTAGAGGTGGAGGTGGAACCGGAACACATCGTTTTGCACCACTAAACAGTTGGCCAGATAACGGAAATTTAGATAAAGCACGTTTGTTGTTATGGCCAATTAAACAGAAATACGGGAAGAAAATATCTTGGGCAGATTTAATGATTCTAGCAGGAAACTGTGCTTTAGAATCTATGGGGTTTGAAACATTTGGTTTTGCAGGTGGACGTGAAGATGTCTGGGAACCAGAACAAGATATTTACTGGGGAAATGAAACGGAATGGCTCGGAGATAAACGATATTCAGGAGAACGTGATTTAGAAAAGCCTCTTGGGGCTGTTCAAATGGGACTTATTTATGTAAACCCTGAAGGACCAAATGGTAATCCTGATCCACTTAAATCTGCTATAGATATTCGTGAAACATTTGAGCGTATGGCTATGAATGATGAGGAAACTGTTGCGCTAGTAGCAGGAGGACATACGTTTGGTAAAGCACATGGTGCTGCAGATCCAGATGAATATGTAGGTAGAGAACCTGCCGGAGCAAGTATTGAAGATCAGAGTCAAGGATGGAAAAATTCATTTGGTAAAGGGCATGGAGATGATACTATTACCAGTGGTATCGAAGGAGCATGGACACCTAACCCTACTCAATGGGATCATGACTATTTTGATGTACTTTTAAATTACGAGTGGGAGTTAACTAAAAGTCCTGCTGGAGCCCATCAATGGACACCTACAGAAGTGTCTAAAGCAAGAAAAGCACCTAAGGCTGGTGACGCAACTAAAACGCAAGCATTAATGATGACAACTGCTGATATGGCATTGAAGAAGGATGCTACTTATTTAGAAATCTCAAATCGTTTTCATGAAAACCCTGTTGAATTTGAAGACGCATTTGCTAGAGCGTGGTTTAAGTTAACGCATCGTGATATGGGACCTATAGCTAGGTATATTGGCTCAGAAATGCCTAAAGAAATTTTGGTTTGGCAAGACCCAATACCAGCTGTTACACATGTAATAATTAATGATGAAGATATTGTGTTGTTAAAAAAGAATATCCTTTCTTCAGGACTATCGGTGCCACAATTGGTAGGTACAGCATGGGCATCAGCGTCTACTTTTCGAGGATCAGATATGCGTGGTGGTGCAAATGGAGCACGTATTCGATTAGCGCCACAAAAAGAATGGGAAGTTAATAACCCAGTAGGTTTAGCTAAAGTATTAAGTGCTTTAGAGAATATTCAAAAAGAATTTAACAGCATTCAATCTGATGATAAGTTAGTTTCTATGGCAGATTTAATTGTGTTAGGCGGTTCTGTAGGAATAGAACAAGCTGCAAAAAATGCAGGGAACGATATTAAAGTAGGTTTTACTCCAGGTAGAGCTGATGCTTTACAAGAACAAACTGATATTGATTCATTTGGTTACCTTGAACCAAAAGCAGATGGTTTTAGAAATTACATAAATAAAAATAACATTGCATCTGCAGAAGAATTATTAGTTGATAAAGCACAACTACTAACGTTAACTGTTCCAGAAATGACAGTTCTGATTGGTGGTATGCGTGTATTGAATACTAATTTTGATAATTCAAATCATGGTGTGTTTACCAATAAAACAAACATATTGAATAATGATTTCTTTATCAACCTTCTTGATTTAGGAACAACATGGAAAGCAGTTTCTACCGATGAAAATATATTTGAAGGAAGAAATAGAGCTACAGGAGATATTAAATGGACAGCTACACGTGCTGACTTAATTTTTGGTTCAAACTCTGAATTAAGAGCAATAGCTGAAGTATATGCATGTGAAGATTCTAAAGAACAGTTTGTGCAAAACTTTGTATTTGCTTGGACTAAGGTGATGAATCTTGATCGTTTTGATTTGGCATAACACATTACATTTAATCATATTTAAAAAAGGCTGTTTATACTATTATAGACAGCCTTTTTTATCATTTGGAAATGAATGCAATTTATAAGTTGATTTTATGAACTTATTGTTTGTCCTTTTGAATAATTAATCATGTCAAGTAACATATCAATTATGTTCTCTGAATTATCTTTTTTAAGTGTTTTGTACTTACAAACCGAAACGATTCCTGTTTCAACTTGGTATACTAGAATACCAATATTAGTGTTCTCAGGGAGGCTGATTATTTTAATTTGGTTCATAGTTGTACCTTTTCCATCACAATACAAACATTTCATTTTCCAAGAAATATTTTCGTTCTCAGTTGAAAAGTTATTTAATAAATTAAAAATCGTGCCCCTTTCATTCATTATCTAAAAGTAAAGTGTTGCTTCTTAAAGATACAAAAAAATGATGGTGTTTACATTTTATTTTCCTTCAACAGTAACACGAACACCTTTACTATGGCTTGAAAATTCGGGAGCATACATGCTTTGTATGGTAGAAATTCCATTAGAGAAATCTCCAGCATTGTTTACACGCACATCATATTCCAATACATAAGTTCCTTTGTTTAATCGATCAAAAAAGAAATGTGTAGCTACGTCTTTTGTGCTTTGATAGTAGCCAGTTCCGTCTTGCCATTTGTAACTAGAAATTACATCAACTGGCTCAAAAGCACTTGCGCGCATATCTTTTAAATGTACAAATTCAAAGTTATCTTTTACTTGTAGTTCTATACGCACCGTAACTAAATCTCCCACCTTTAAGCTGGTATTTTTAATTTTTGTTAGTATAGGTCCATTATCGGTGTTTTTCTTCAAAAACAGTTCTTTATACAACTGAATATCATTCTTATGCTCTTCACTAGTGATTTTATCCAATTGCTCAAAATATTGCCAATAATATCCGCCAAATTGTGTAACCTCTGAAGTGTTTTTAATAGAAATATCTGCCATTTTGGGAGTGATTTCTGTTGTGTTCCAAGAAGTTTTAAAGTATCCAATTCCAGCTTCTAGTTTGGTTTCATTTAATTTTTTAGTATTGATTCTTTCATCTCCAATTTTAATTTTAGCAGAACCTTCTATTGATAACCAATCATTACCTTGTAGCAATAAAGCATAGGTAGCTTCTGTAGTTGCTTTAGTCGTATTCCAATCTTGCTTACGTTTGTTGTTTAATAACCAAATTTGCAATTCTTCAATGGTGTTTTTGTCATCAGTAATTTCAGAAAAAGCTTCTATGATTAATGCTTGAGTCTCTATAGGTGCTTCATGCCAATACCACCCAGATGTATTACTGTTCCAGTACATTCCTTTTTGTTTACTAGTAATAGAAGTCTCTTTTAAATGTTCTAAAATTAACTGAGGTAGCTGTCTGTCGTTAAAACGATGCAATACCATACTCAACATTGTTTTTTGCAAAAGCGTTCTGTCTAACCACTTGTTTTTAGCTTTATTGATATAGGAGTTTACAATAGGTTTAACTGTTTTGTCTAACGGGACATTATTTTTAAAGAAACTACGTGCGTACAAATAATGTAATTCGTAATTACCTAAAGAAATATTCTCTAGTGTCTGGTGTTTTAGCTTTCGATTGTGATTTTCTAGAAACCTAGTGTCTAAAAATTGTATAGCCTTAACCAACATTGAGTTTTTTTCAATCGGTGTGTCCGAGACACCTAGTTGTTGTATATGTCCAAATCCTGCAACAATATGACGGGTTATGTATTCATTTTCTTTTCCTCCACTAAACCAAGGAAATCCACCAGACGGTAGTTGTATCTGTTTTAGTTTTTTTAAAGTACTTTTTTCATCTGCAGCTAGTTTTTCTAGATCAAATAATAATCCTAAGCGTTTTTTCTTTTCTGCATCTGATTGTGCGTCTCGTAACCAAGGAGTCTCTGAAATCAAAATTTGTTTTAGCTCTTCATTTTGCTCTAATTTTGAAGTCAGTTTTCCATTAACCTTCCATGAATCAAATACGGTTTTAATTTTCGGATTACTATTTAGTATATGGCTCCCAATACTATTTGCATAATACCTACTAAAAGTTTGCTCCGCACATTCATGTGGAAATTCCATTAAGTAGGGAAGACTTTGTATAGCATACCAAGCTGGGTTAGAAGTGTATTCTAAAGTAAGCTGATGATTGCGTAATGTAGTTGAAGTATTGTTTTTTAACTTATTAAAGCTATAGGTTTTACTACTATTTGAACGTACAGTAATGGGAATACTCTCTGTAACTAGCATGTTATTGGTTAATACGGGTAATACATTTGATTCTCCGTCAGTAAAATCTCCTGCCTTAGCCAATACTTTATATTCTATTGCTTGTATTCCTTCTGGAATAGTCAATTTCCATGAAACAGAAGTATTTCCTTTTTTATTGATAGTGAAGTTTTGTACAGCGTTTCTGTTATTTAATTCAGTGTCAATAACCTCTCCAGTAACTCCATTGTACAATTCAAGTTTAGCAAAGCCATTCAAAGATTTATCAGAAAGACTAGTAATTTTAGTTTGAAATAAAATAGTATCATTCTCACGTAAAAAGCGAGGTGGGTTAGGGATGACCATTAATTCTTTTTGAGTGACTACGTTTTGTGAGAATTTACCTGACACTCCATTTTTTGTATGCCCGAACAATTGTACTTTCCAACGGGTTAAAGCTTCAGGAGTTTCAAATTCAAAACTTAGTTCACCTTTTGCGTTTGTTTTTAAATGCGGGTAAAAGAAAGCTGTTTCGCTGAGGTTTTTACGGGCGGTAATTGATTTAAAACTTGATTCTAGTTTGTTGATGTTTTTTGGGGACCCCATAGTTGGCTCCAAATTATCACCTAAATCATCAGCTGATATTTTTGAGGTTGCGTATCCTAACGTACTTTTCTCTTTTTTAATGCCGTAAGCCGTTACAACAACTTCTTCTAATTCAACATCTTCTTCATCAAAAAGCTCATTATCAGTTATAGATGCTATTCCACGGATCATTACTTTTTTATTTCGTAATAGAAATCCAAATTTATTCAGTTGTGAATATTGCTTTTTGAAACTTAGATGAGGGCTGTTCTGTTGGTTTAATAATGTAAAGCGTTTAATCTCAAAACTTCTACTGTTTTTTCGTGCATAACTATTATAGTAATAATCATTAATATTAATGGTGTTTATCCAGTTATGAGGTTTAAATTGGTCTAAGGAAGTGTCATACATACTTGCTAATACTTCTGCTTGTACACCTTTTTTATTTTTAATAGTAAAGCTCCATTTTTCTTTAGAACCTGGTTGTAGTTTATCTCTAAACGTTTTTGTTTCAATAGTTAATTGTTCTTTTGGTTCTACTAAAGAAACGGTTGCTGTTTTAGTATGGTGTTGGTTAAAACGAACTAATGAAAACTGTAAGAGAACAGAGCTGCTTGGGTTGATGAGGTCTTTGTTAATAAAAGACAAAGGAATACGAAGTGTTTTATTTCCGTTAAGAAGAACACTTTCTTTGTAGATAATATCATTACTAAAATAAGCTTCAGTAAGTATGTGTAAATTCTGATCAGCAGTAAGTAGTTTAATAGTTATAAAACCATCTTTTTTGGCAGTTTCTGTATTTAAAATTTCAAAATCAAATAATTTATTATCTGCTAAATAAGTGTCACTTGAACTCGTTATTAAAAAACGTTTATCTTGTTCGATTTCGATGTCAAAAACATCTTTTCCTTTAACTACAATGACATGATTACCAGACTTCCAATCTAAGGTATTCAATTCAAGCGTAGTTTTATTTTTAGTATCAATCGTTTCTTCAAATACGAGTGCGCCTTTTTTCCATTTGGAAATATTGTCTTCATCAGTATATGCTTCATGAGGGAATAAAGCTTTAAATTCTTGCTTAGAAAGTAGCGGAGCATCTGGTCCTTTCCATTTTCGTGTTCTTAAAATATGATTAGGAGCCTGTAGCTTATATACCTGAACAGTAATCGTTGCAGGTACAAATTCATCATTCAAGTTTTTTGTGTTGATATTGATTGAATTATTAGCAGCGATATTCCATTTGTCATCAGTAGTAATGGCAACATCCATGGAATGATAACCAACCTTTACATTTGTAGTAGCCGATCTTGTTTCGCCACTTATATCAGTTATATCTGCGGTGATTTCATAATTAAATATTGGTAATCCTTCTTTATTACTCGTTAAATCTGGTACAGCATTGAAGTTTATTTCAAACGCGCCATTTTCATTTGTGATAACTTCTCCTTGTACAATTTCTTGTGCTTCAGTATGCGCATATCTGCTCCAATACCTCCAGTGGGAATATTGTGTTTTTCTAACAACTCGGTAAGTTACTTTAGCACCTGTTATGTTTGAACCTGCTAAAGCGTTTGCATTTCCTTTTACGCAAATATTCTGATCTACGATATAACTTTTAGTAATAGGACTAAAGGTAACTTCAAATTTAGGACGTTTATATTCTTCAACTGAAAAACGAGTATGTCCTCCGTTAAAATAAGTTGAATGCTCTTTTTTTATCGATTCAATTGCAATACTGAAATTTCCTGTTAAAACATTTTTAGGGAGTTTGAACTTTTCAGAGAATGAACCATATTCATTAGTAGTTAATTCGAATGTTTTTAATTCTTGATAGTTAGCGTCTTTAACTACAACTTTAAAGGTTTCTTCAGGGACTGTAGTTGTTTTGTAGTTGTTTCTAGATAAAATGATTCCTTTAAAATGAACTTCTTGCCCAGGGCGATAAATACTTCTGTCTAAAAATAAGAACCCTTGAAATCTAGTTTTTTTACTTTTATTGTTAGGTTCTCTGTAATAGTTGTTAGTATAAGTGCTACCTAAATGTAATTCATCATTTTGGTATGTGATTACAACATCATGTCTATTTTTTTTTGCATAGGAAACCTCTCCAATAGTATTGGTGTATTTTGTTTTTCCTGCAACTTTTACTTTAGCATTTTCAATTGGTTTCCCACTAATGCGATCTAAAGCTTGTAATACTTTTTTTCCATGATAGTTCGATTCTATACAAACTAAATTAGATACTGTTTGATAACTATACGCAAATAATTCGTTAGTGTTTTTTGAAGCATCTTTAGTTGATAGGATAATGTATTGTCCACTTGTTAGTTCAGGGATTACAATTTCTGTTGAATGAGTAAAGTAATCTTTTTTCTGAGGTAATTGTATAGTGAATTCTTTTATGGGGTGTTCAGTTTTAAAGAACAACTTAATTATTGAGTCTCGGTCTTTATAGTTATACTGATTAAAATTGTGTTCATAATTTACTTTATAAATTGCAAGATGTAGTTGTTTAATATTCTGAAAATTCACTAAAACTTTAGAGTGTTTGTTTATTGGGATTATCTCTTCATTTTGTAATCTAATAGTTTTATGAAGTATTTTGTTTTTTAAATAACTTGTAATAGCAAAACCTTCTGACTTCGGATAGTTTTTAATGATTTCTTCGCAAATAGTTAAAGCGGTAGTTCTTTCTTCCGGATTCTTTTCTAAAGTAGCAGTATCATAAATAGCTTTTGCATAATACCCTTTAACAGTTGCGTATGCGTTTTCTCCTGAGAGGTTTGTATAGGTTTCTTGTAATGATTTAATATATAGCTCAACCTTGTTTTGATGATTGGTACTATTGTTTTTCACAAAGTTCAATCGATTGATATATGCATCAACTAAAGCATCAGTGTTATTTTCTTTTAAATGAAATTGTTCTAACTGCTGATAGGTTTTTAGCACTTCGTATCTAGAAAAAACAGTGTCGGTAGTTTCTATGTTTAGTTTTGAAAACTCACTAGAGGGAGCCAAATAAGACTCTTGATCTATATAGAATCGGTCTTTAGGTTTTGTAATTCTAGACTCATCAGTCTTAAAAAACTGTAATGCACGATTTGCTAATAAATCATATAAAGTAGGACGTAAATGTTCTGTTTCTGTTCCTTTAATTAAAATGTAGTTATAATTAGTAATGGGGATATTTTGTAGTTGCTTTTGGTTGATAATCGATTGTTTGAAGCCTTGATGAATAGAAGTAAACAAGCTATTTAAATCCCATGTTCTGAAATCGGCGTTTATGACTTTAGTGGTTTTTGTTCGGTTATATATTTGCCATCGGTGTTTTTGTAGGTATTGCCATTTAAAGTCTGCTAAAATAGATTCAAGTATTGCGTTGGTTGGAAAAGTAGCTTCTGAAATTTCTTTCTCTAAGTTCTTAGCTACTAACAATTCGGCATCTTCTTTCAATATCAAAGCAAATTTTGATTGGTATAACAATGATTTAATTAACTGATTGCTATTGTTTTTCTTTTTTGCTTTCTTGTATAGAGTTGCAACAATTTCATTTGCAGAAGTTGTTTTTCCTTCCAATTCATACGCTTCCACAGTTTTCCAGTATTTCTCAAATCTTTGTTGCGAGTAGGTACTTATTGTGACAAGAATATAGAGTATGAATAGGAGCTTTTTCATTTAGAAAGGTGATATTTTAGCGAGTAACGATTTTATGGATATCGCTTATTAGTTAGTTGTAGTTTTATATTACTTAGTATACGATCTTTATCAAAGTAAAGGAATATTAAAAACTATTCCAATCAAAAATGAGTGAAGTCTATTTTTTACACTGTGAAAGTAGGAGTTCATTTAGGTAAACAAAAAAGGAAGCCAATTGGCTTCCTTTTAAATATAGTTTTATTTATGAGTTGGTTATTTTAATAATTTAAACTCACAACGCCTGTTTAAATCAAACTCAGGATCGGTACAATTGTCACCACATTTGTTCAGTGGTTGCATTTCCCCATATCCGATAGATTTTAATCTGCTTAACTCAACACCTTGACTTACTAGATACTCCAAAGTTGATTTTGCTCTTTGGTGTGATAATTCCAAGTTATAGTCTGATGTTCCTCGAGCATCTGTATGTGCACTGACTTCAATTTCCATCTCTGGGTATTTTTTCATTACATCAACTAATACATCCAATTCTTTCGCGGCATCTGGTCGGATATTCCACTTGTCAAAATCGAAATATATTTTATTTATTTTTACTTGAGTCGTACCATCAGTTGAAGCTATAATGTTTTCTTCTTTGTCAGAATATAATTCAAGATCTAATACGATGTCATGACTAATTTTACCTTCAGTATCTGTAGAAAAGTTAACGTCGTATGGGTTATATAATTTACGTGTACCTCTAACCATGTATTTTTGGTTAGGGTCCAGCTTAAACAAATATTTTCCATCTGCTTTAACTATAGTATCGGCAATAACATTATTATCGTCATCCATTAAAGTTACTAAAGAACCAGGTAATATTTTACCGGTTTTTTTATCTGTAACTACACCTTCAACTAAATAGACTGGTTTGATGTATTCTTCTCGTTTAAATTCAAATAAGTTATCGTCATTGTTATCTCTATTAGAAGAATAATATCCTTTGTCAGTTCTTTCATTAATGATTAATGAGAAATCATCCAAACTACTATTAATTGTGCTTCCCAAGTTTTTAGGTTCAGAAAATATATTCTCTTCAATTTGACTAGAAAATAGGTCTAAATTACCTAATCCTAAATGACCGTTTGAGGCAAAATACAATGTGTTGTATTCACTCATGAATGGGAATTGTTCTCTTTTTTCAGTATTGATCTTTGGTCCTAAATTTTTAGGAGTACCAAAAGAACCATTTTTATTGATGTCTACTTCAAAAATATCCATACCTCCAATGGTACCAGGCATATCAGATACAAAGTATAATTTTGATTCGTCAAAATTTAATGCAGGGTGATATGTTGAGTAAGAAACATCATTAAAAGGTAATTCTTTAATTTTTGTCCAAACACTATCAACTAGTTCAGCTTTATATATTTTAAGGTGCGTTATCTTATTCTCATCTTTTCCTTTTTTACCTTCTGTATAATTAGTTCTACTAAAGTACATTGTTTTACCATCCTTTGTCACAGATGCATTGGATTCATGCTTTTTTGTATTTACATGCCCTTTTAACAACTGAGGGTTAGTTAAACTACCATCCTCAGCAATGTCAGCGGTATATAAATCCAAGTACGATTGATCATTCCACTTATAATTTTTTGCTTTAGGATTCCTTGATGAGGCAAAAATAATTTTATCTTCTCCTAAAAATGATGGTCCAAAATCAGGGACTTCGGCATTTACTTCAGAGCTTTTAAGTTCATAAAGAAAGGGAACATTTGCATCTATTTCTGACATTAGTTCAATTGTGCTTTCAGCTTGAGCTGCTTCGTATTTGGCCATCCAAATATCAGCTTCTTCATAGTTTTTAATACCTTTTAAAGCTTGTGCGTATCTGAAAAGGTAAGTGTTATCCAGTCCTTCACTATAATTCTTTACTAAGTCTCCATACCATTTGGAAGCCTCTTTCATTTTAGTATTGAAATAGTAGCTGTCACCAAGATTCATTAAGGTTTCTTGGTTTTTCTCTGATCTAGAATAGAATTCAGCAGCATCAACATAAGCTCTTTTTTCAAAAAGATTATTTGCTTTTCTTAATTCCCATCTTTGTGCAAAAGTACTGGTTGCACAAAATAAAATTAGTAATGTAGTTAGTATGTGTCTTTTCATTGTTATTACTTTTAATCCCACCCGTGGGTTTAATTCCTCGTCCCGATAGCTATCGGAACACTCGAATGGAAAACATTATTTATTAATTCATACCTCTTATGCCAATATCGAGGAAGTTGATTTAAAAGAATCTAGGTGATTTCTCGTATCCTCTAGTAAAGTCTATTTTACCTAAATCAAAAATAATCATTATTTCATGTGATCCTGAGTTGTAATCTCCCAAGTTACTTAATGTATAATCATAGGCGTAGCCTATTTTTAAAGTAGGTGTAATTCTAAATCCTACTAATCCTGCTACAGAGTCATCATACCTATAAGCAGCCCCAGCTTCAAAACGGTTGTGAATTAAAAAGTTCGCTGTTAGGTCAACAGATAAAGGTGCACCTTGAACCGCTTTCAGCATTGTTGCTGGTTTGAATTTTAAATTGTCATTGAGATCAAATACATATCCTCCTGTAAGGAAAAAATGAATTTCATCTACACCAACAGCCTTAAATCCATTGTCGTCTTTTAAATGTTTGTTCGGTAAAAAGTTCGGTACAGATAATCCTAAGTAATATTTTTTAGTATATAAAAAGGCACCTGCTCCTGCATTAAAAAATGTTTGATTAATGTTTTTAAAAGCTGGATCCGAACTACTCAATCCAACAACAGTTCCATCAGGTAATCGTCTTCCGTTAGGGTTTGTGTTAAACAAATTTACACCCGCTTTTACTCCTAAAGACAGTTTAAGTGTTTCATTAAGTTTTAATATATATGCAAAGTCTCCAGTAATGATGTTTTCATTAATGGTTCCATCTCCTAAATTATCGTTTATAAAGGAAATCCCTACTTCAATATTTTCTTTTAACGGAACATGAGCAAATACGGAAGTACTTCTTGGTGTACCTTCTGCCCCTACCCATTGCGATCGGTGTATAGAACCAAAATTGATTACGTCTAAATCAGAAGTAGCGTAAGCAGGATTAATGATGCTCATATTATACATATACTGTGTAAACTGAGCGTCTTGTTGAGCAAGTGCTTTAAAGCAAATACTCGTTAAGATGATTATGAATAAAATGTTCTTTTTCATTTTTCTATAGTTAGTTCTTAGGCTTAGTTTATCTACTTAAATATAAATCTCCTTGTATAGGCTTTCTTTCATTATCATTGAAATCAATGATATAGAAATAAATTCCAACAGGTAAAACATCATTGGACAAGAAACTATTCTGGTTTGATTTACCGTTAAAATCTGGTGTGTTGATATTTCCTTTGTGAACAATGTTCCCGTATCTGTTATATATTTCTATTGTGTAGTTCGGATATAAGATTTCAATAAATTGAATTGTGTAGGTATCATTCTGACCATCTCCATTTGGAGAAAATGCATTTGGAATTAGAATCTCAGCACATCCTGTTAAATTAACTGTGATTGCAAATGGGATACTTTCACAGAAACTACCATCGGTAAACGTTGCATAATAAGTTTGCTCATGAGTTAATAATAATGAGCTATCACTTAATACTTGACCACCAGTTTCTGAGTCATACCAAATTATGGTATAACCAAGCGGATTATTAATATTTGATTCCAGTAAACCTAAAGTTGGGTTGTCACTATAACAATACAATATTGAAGCATCAATAAGTGATGGTGGGGTTGGATCAATTAAATCGAACGATTGTGGCGTAAGTCCATTTGTACCACAATCTATTAATGGTGAAGTAATATTAGTAACTGTAAGTGTCGTTGTTCCTGGGTTCCCTAACAGTGCAACAGGAATACTGAATGTTGTGTCACCACTTGTAAATGTTGTGTTAGCAATTTCACCTACTGCAGTATTAGCTCCTGATAAGTCATATATGATAGTATAGTTTCCATCAGGTAAGCCTGTAGCATTTAAAATTGTTGCTATGGCATCAGAATCATTAAAACAAATGTCTGATATTCCTAAAACAGCTCCGTTAATACTAACAATATTAAAATTAGTTTGTTCACTAAGTCCAGTAGTACCACAAGTAGTAGTATCATTCACAATGGCAGTAATTGTAATTACTACGTTTCCAAGACTTGTTAGTAGTGCTGATGGAATTGTAAAGAAACCATCACCAGAAACAATTGTTAATGTTGCTGTATTTACTGCTGACGCAGGACTAGAAATGTCATAAGTTATAGTATATGTGCCATCCGTTAGTGTAGTTCCTAAAACATCAATGTCTTTATCATTCCCTAAACAAATATTTTGTTCAGGTATTTCTAAGTGAGATGCTTCATCAATTGTTGGAATTGGGTTTACTTCAAAACTACTATTTAAGGTAGTAAAGGCATTACTACATGTAGTACCAACATTAATAATATCCGTTATTTCAATAATTGTTGTACCTGTGTTTATAAGTAAAGCAGATGGAATATTGAAAGAACCTGTTCCCCCAGCTATTACAAAACTAACTGGTTGAAGAGCTACCGTATTAGCGCCACTTAAGTTGTAAGTAAAAGTGTAATTCCCATCAATTAAACCACCAGTACTGACAATAGTCACTAAGCCGTTAGCTCCTAAACAAATATCATCAACGGTTATTTCTGTTAATGTTAACTGTGGAGTTGGATTGATAATAAATGTGTCACTTATGGTTAATCCACTCACAGTACATCCAGTGGCAACACTAGAAATTACTGTGATTGTAATGGTAGTTGTTCCGTTATTTAGCGGAGTTGGAGGAATGACAAATACATTACTTGATCCAGCTGTGAATGTTAAAACGGTGTTTATACCAGTAGCCGTGTTTGCTCCAGATAAATCATAACTTACATTATAATCCCCATCAGGTAATCCAAGAGCTGTTAGCATTTGTGCTGATACAGGGTCTCCCTGACAATATGGTCCAAAAGCATCTACTGTGGCGCCAGCAGCATCAGGTAATGGGATGATATTAAAGTTTGTTTGAATGTTTAGTATAGAGCTACATCCGGTAGCATCATCGGAAATATTTGTAATTGTGATTACAATATTACCAGTATTGGTTAGTATCCCAGCAGGAATTGTAAATGCACCATTTCCACCAGTACTAACTAGTGTAGAAGTATTTCCTACAGAAGCAGGACTTGAAATATCATAAGTTATGGTGTAAGTACCATCCGTTAGTGTAGTTCCTAAAACATCAATATCTTTACTTTGTCCTAAACAAATATCCTGTTCAGGGATTTCTAAATTACTAGCATCTATTACCGGGTTAGGACTTACGGTAAATGTAGCACTCACATTCGAAACCGTATTAGCACACATTGTAATGATGCTTATTGCTGTAATGTTAGTAATTGTTATTGTAGTTGATCCAGTATTAGGTATTTGAGCCGTTGGTAGTATAAATGTAGTTGAACCACCAGTGAAAGTAGCCGTTACTGTGTTTCCAACGGAAACATTATCACCAGTAAGATCATAGATTAAATCATAATCACCATCAGGTAAAGTTGTTCCTATAATACTAACTGTACCATCATCTCCTTCACAAATTGGTTGAGAGACAGATATAGAAACATTGTCAATATCTGGTATTGGATGGATATCAAAAGTTGTCATTATAGGTACTCCTACGGCATCACAACCAGTTGTAATGTTTGTTATTATGGTTACAACAACTGTTGTTGTACCAATGTTAGTTAATAAGGCAGCTGGGATAGTGAAAGATCCGTTTGTAGCAACCATTGTTGCTGTTGTGTTATTTCCTGAAGAGGTGTTAGCTCCAGATAAATCATAAACAATATCATAAACACCATCTGGTAAATCAGGTGTTATAGCAGGGTTTGCATCAGA
>Ga0209291_1002171_pt1 | contig 16276 bp, 13 predicted proteins | sample GOMGulsemesocosm_FD_184633 | JGI IMG/M metagenome (GOLD analysis project Ga0209291, IMG submission 184633) | Methane-oxidizing microbial communities from mesocosms in the Gulf of Mexico - GOM9B Gulf of Mexico (SPAdes) (version 2) | ecosystem: Environmental > Aquatic > Marine > Cold seeps...
GAGGATAAAAGTATATTAGGAAGTTTAGATTTTTTACATCATTATTTAATATCAGAAGTTTTTAAGGATAAGACATTTTTTGATTTTGGAATTTCTACTGAAAACTATGGAAAATCAATAAACAAAGGATTGTTATTTTGGAAAGAAGGTTTTGGAGCTAGGACAACTACTTATAAAACCTATAAAATTGAAACAAAGAATTATAAAAATTTATCTCAAGTATTTATATGATTAAGTTTTTAGATGTACAGCAACTAAATGCTCGATTTGAAGAAGCATTTAAAAAATCGTTTTCAGATTTTTTAAATGTTGGTCATTGTATTTTAGGAGAAAAAGTAGCTCAATTTGAAAGAGAATTTGCAAGATACTGCGGAACGAATCATTGCGTAGGTGTAGCTAGCGGTTTGGATGCAATAACATTATTGTGTAAGGGATACATTCAATTAGGCAGGTTAAAATTAGGAGATGAGGTTTTGGTGCCAGCAAATACATATATAGCTTCAATATTAGGAGTGGTTAATGCGGGGTTGGTGCCTATTTTTGTTGAGCCTACTCATGATAGTTTTAATATTTCTTTAGAAAATATAGAAAACCAAATTACAACTAAAACAAAAATGATTTTAGCGGTGCATTTGTATGGTGAATTAGCTCATATGAAGGCAATTAATATGCTGGCGAAAAAATATGATTTATTAGTTATAGAAGATGCTGCTCAGGCTCATGGTGCAATAGGTGTAGATAATATAAAAGCAGGAAATCTTTCTAATGCAGGAGCGTTTAGTTTTTATCCAAGTAAAAATTTGGGTGCCTTAGGAGATGGAGGAGCAATTACAACAAACGACGCTGTGTTGTTTGAAGTAATTATAAAGCTTAGAAATTACGGTACTTCTGAAAAGTATAAGAATGATATAAAAGGAGTGAATTCTAGATTAGATGAATTGCAAGCAGCTTTTTTATCCATAAAACTAAAGCAGTTGGATGCCGATAATAATACTAGAAGAGCAATAGCAAAATATTATATTGAGCATATAAAGAATGATAAAATTTTTCCACCAAAATATAACGGATCAAAAAACCATGTATTTCATGTGTTTGTAATTCGTTGCAAAAAGAGGAATGAACTACAAGAATATTTATTGAAAAAAGGAGTTCAAACGGTTATTCATTACCCAATACCTCCTCATAAACAAAAAGCCTTGCATGAGCATGCTTATTTAAAACTACCAATTACAGAACAAATGCATAATGAAGTGCTAAGTTTGCCAATAAGTCCAGTTCAAACTATTGCCGACACACAAAAAATAGTTTCCATTTTAAATCAGTTTTAATTGAGGTTACCCGTTTTTATAAAAGACAATTTATTGTTGAAGATTACTTCTTTAAACTCTGGTTCTATAGGGGTTAGAACTGTGTTGGGTTGGGTGTCTAACCGAATTATTGCTGAGAAGTTGGGGCCTACAGGAGTAGCATTTATTGGAGATTTAAGGAATATAATTCCAATGATTCAGTCTTTTTCAACACTCGGAATGTTTAATGGAATTGTAAAATATGTTACTGAACATAAAGAAGACAAAGAAGAGTTGTTGAAGTTGTTTTCCACTGCTTTTGTATACCTGTTTTTTGCTAGTATAATTTCTTTTTGTGTTTTGTTTTTTGGTGCCTCCTATTGGAATGAACTGTTATTTTCAGAAGGGAGTGATTTTAGTTTTGTTTTTAAAGTATTAGCAATAGCGGTTCCCTTTATTGCAATGAACCGAATTGTAAACGGTATAATTAGTGGCTTGTCAGCATATAAAAATTTTGTAAAAATAGAGTTAATAAGCTACTGCTTTGGAGTGGTCTTATTAATTGCCTTACTATATTATAAGCTTTTAAACGGAGCTTTATTTGCAATAGCTATTTTACCAATAATACAGTTTTGTGTATTGTTTTATTTCTTTTCAAAAACGTTAAAGGAATACTTAGATTATAAAAAAATATCGTTTACTATTCCTTATAAGAATAAATTGTTTGGATTTACAATAATGTCTTTTGTATCAACACTGTTAGGTAATTTTGTAGAGATTGATTTACGTGGTCACTTGAAAAATCAAATTAGTGCCCTTGATGCTGGTTATTGGACGGCTATGACAGTTTTGTCGCGACAATACTTGCAGTTTTCATCCGCGATATTGATATTATATGTGGTGCCTAAATTTTCGAAAATTAAAACTAGTATTGAATTTAGGAAAGAAGTACTTACAATATATAAAACACTATTACCTTTATTTGCCGTTGGTATGATATTAATTTTTGTGTTAAAAGATTGGGTTATTGAAATTACTCATGGGGAAGGTTTTTTAGCAATGAGGCCCTTGTTTAAATGGCAGTTATTAGGAGATTTTATTAAAATTGCCTCGCTAATAATTGGGCATCAGTTTCTAGCAAAAAAAATGGTAAAGCAGTTTATAGTTACGGAGTTGATTTCATTAGTGTTATTTTATAGTTTTTCTACTTATTTTATTAAATCAATGGGAGCAGAAGGAATTGTATTGGCACATTTTGTTCGTTATGTACTGTATTTTATAATTGTTTTAATTGTTTTAAGAAAACATTTATTTGGGAATAGAAGTATTACTTAGACGAGATAAATGATTTAAAAATGATTTAAAAATAATTTGATGGTAAATTTGAAGTATTAATAATAGGTATTTTACGAATAAATCAAAATCCTTAGCTCTAGCCGATCGTTTAGTCATATGAAATACTCTTTTTAATAAACTTTTATTTTCGTAATTATTATTATTTAGTAATAGGGCTTTTTTTAATACAAGTAATGTAGTAGAATTAACTTTTTTATAATGCAGGTTTCTTTTGAAAAAGCTATCACCCAGTGAATTTTGAAGGACTCTTTTTTTTGCTAAAATTTCATTAGTAAAATCAAACGGGTATAATCTAGAAGCTCTAATCCAGAAATCTAAATCTTCGTAATACAAATTTTCATCATAGCCATTTAAGCAATCAAAAACTTCTCTTTTGAACATAGCAGTTACTGAGCATAAGCTATGAATATTTGAAATTATGTAGTCGTAAATATTCCCCGTTGGGCTATTTTTTAAAAGAGAACCATCCTCTTTTACTGGAAAGTAGTAATTCAAAAACTCGCCATTTTCGTTGATCACATGAGCATTTCCGTATACTAGCCCTGTGTTTTTATGAGAACTATGATTAAATATGTTTAGTTGTAATGTAACGCATTCAGGGAGCAAAATGTCATCTCCTGCTAAATCAATTAAGTATCCACCAGTTGCATATTTGTATGCATGGTTAAACGATTTTGTGATACCTAAGTTATGCTCATTTACAATAAATGTAACTGTAGGGTTTTTTACCAGCCATTCCCTTATAACTTTGACAGAATTATCTGTACTACAATCATCCACTATAATCAGTTGTATATTGCTGTAATCTTGATTAGTTACTGAATTCAAAGCTTCAACAACATACTTTTCATGATTAAAACATGTGCAAATTACAGTAACCTGTTGTTGGTTTAGCATCATTGATAGTTGAGAATTCTAAAATTTATTTAAAAAAAATATAACTACGAATATATGTATTCTACATTCATACTTAATTATAATTAGTAAAGGATTTAGTATTTTTGGAAGAAATACTATTAATTGAAACGTAAAAAAAGAATATGTATAATAACCCCTTCCTTAAGCGATGGTGGTGCTGAGCGTGTAGCAGCTCAACAGTCTATATTATTTCTGGAGTTAGGTTTTGACGTCTACCTTATTACAATTATAAATAAAATATCCTATCCATTTGTGGGTGAGCTACTAAATTTAGGGTTAGACCCGTCTAAAAAAGATACAATTAAATCAAAAATAACTCGACATTGTAGGATCAGAAGTTTTATTAAAAATAATAATGTTGATATTATTATTGATCATAGAACACGCTCATCTGTTTTTACAGAAACTATTTTTTCACACTTCAGTTATAGTAGTAAACCAGTAATTTATTATGTCCATAGTTTTCTTTTAACGAATTACATACCGAGTAAAAACTTCATTTCAAAGCATCTTTTTTCTTCGGCTTTTAAAATTGTAACTGTTTCAAAAGCAATTAAGCAATCACTAGAAGATTTGTATGGCTTTAAAAATGTTGTAACTCTTTATAATCCAATTGATGTAGTTACTATGGAAGCTTTAACTGGTCAAAAGGAATTTAAAGTTTCTTTTGAATATGTATTGTTTTATGGGAGATTGGTTGATCAAATTAAAAATTTAAAATTATTAATTACAGCTTATAGTAATTCAGTACTCCCTGAAAATGATATTAAATTAATACTATTAGGTGAAGGAAAAGATAAAGTAATGTTAAAGGAGCTTACAAGGCGTTTAAATGTGTCAGAAATGGTGTTGTTTAAGGACTTTACAGCGAATCCTTTTCCTATTGTGAAAAATGCAAAATACACTCTTTTAACAAGTAGGATTGAAGGGTTTCCAATGGTGATTTTAGAATCTCTAGCATGTGGAGTACCTATGATAGCTGTTGATTGCAATTCTGGGCCTAGTGAGATTATTATAGATAAATTTAATGGCTTATTAGTAGAAAACAATAATGTTAAGGCACTGTCAAAAGCTATGAATTCCTTTATATTAGACAAGAAATTGTATAACCACTGTAAGAAAAATACGAAAGGAAGTATTTCAGCATTTGAAAATGTAGGTGTAGCTAAACAATGGGCTAATTTATTAAAATAAAAAAATGACAACAATAAAGGATATAGTATTACTTGATATACCAAAAATAAGGGATCCAAGAGGTAATTTATCAGTTATAGAAAATGATGTGATTCCTTTTGAAATGAAAAGAGTATATTATTTGTATGATGTGCCTAGTGATTCTAGCAGAGGAGGACACGCTCATAAAAAACTATACCAATTTTTAATAGCACTCAGTGGTAGTTTTGATGTAGTACTTAATGATGGAAGTGAGCAAAAAACGATGACCTTAAACAAACCAGATAAGGGATTATTAATTGTCCCAGGGATATGGCGAGAGTTAAATAATTTCTCTTCAGGAAGTGTATGTTTAGTAGTAGCTTCAGAAGTTTTTTTAGAAGAGGATTATATTCGAGAATATACAGGGTTTATTAAATATAAGAATCAATCTTCTTAGTTTTTAACCATTGTTTAAAAAGCCATAACAGCTTTAATATGTAAGGAGGGAGTTGGAGTAATATTATTTGTTTCCAATTTATGTTTTTATAATTAATTCCTGATCTGTAAAGTTTAGAGGTGATTCTATCTCCAAATATCTTATGCTTAATAGCTAATTCAGCACGGTACATATCATTAAATACTTTAAGAGATGTATTGGTTTTTTCATCTTCTAAAAATTTCTCAAAAGTCATGAAATTTCGTTGAATAGGCGAAGTGTTTGAAATTCTATTGTCAGCCGTATTATTGTAACTTACACTGATTTCTTTTGTAAATGCAACTGAATGTTTTAAGGCTATTCTAGACCAATAATCGGTATCTTGTCCTGAAGAAAATTTTTCGTCAAATAGACCAATAGTTTCAAGTGTTTTTTTAGGAATTGCAATAGCTGAAGTTAAGGCTACTCTATATTGCAAACTGGATATAAAAAAGTCAGGAACTATACCCTTCCATTTTTTGTCTTTCGGTAGTCTTGGGAAATGAGTATGTTTTATATGATTTTCTCCATGGTAAAATATATAATTTGTTGCGTATAATCCGCAGTTAGGAAATAACTGAATTAAGTCGTTTAATTCCTGGAGATGATTTACATGCCATAAGTCGTCCGCATCAAGGAAAGCAAAAAAATCGCCTTGCGCCTGTTGCATTCCAAAATTTCTGGCATGAGACACACCTTGGTTGGTTTTATCAAAAATTTTTAATTTTGAGTTTTTAAATAATTGAATTTGAGCTAAACTATTATCGGTTGACCCATCGTTTACGACAATTATTTCGAAATCATCAAAACTTTGATTAAAAACACTTTTCAAGGTTTCGCTAATGTGCTTTTCTTTATTGTAAAGTGGTATTACTACAGAAAATTTAGACATCTTTTTTGGGATTTAACGAGCTAAAGTAATTTAATTTAAAAATGTCAAAGAATATCAATGAAGGTTTTTTCGATTTTAAATTCATAAGTATGAAGTGTTTCAGTAAATCACTAAAAAAAATGAAAATTTTTCTTATATAATACTTTTTAAGAAAACAATTGTATGCTTGTATTTTTGTGTAATTGTGGGGTAATTTATTATTTCTTTCAAGTATCAATAAAGTATTGAGGCTTTCTTGTACCTTAGAAAGATAAATAGTGTTTGATTCTATACCAGTATGAACAACTGGATTATCAATATGTAAAACACTGTGGTTTTTTAGATTTGAGTTGTATTGAAACACAGTATCTTCGTGTCCGTAGGTTGTTATAGATTCATCAAATTTGATACTATTAAAGACTGCTTTTTTAAGTAAGACATTAGAAAATAAGAAATGTGATTGTTTGCATGTATTTCGCTTATTATAGTTTATTGCTTCTCTTTTTTTTCCTACAATAGTTCTTAAAGAGCTAGCTTTAATTTCTAAATTGTATTTCAAACCGCCATATACAATATCGTATTGCTGAATAATTGCTTGCGAGTAATTACCAATATAATTATCCTTTTCAACTGTTACGTCTGCATCTAAAAAAAGTAACCAATGATATTTCGATTTTTTAGCAAGTAAATTCCTAATCTTACTTCTACCCACATTTTCTTTTAAATAAATGTATTGACAATTTATATAGTTTTCAATAGATTTATTCTGATTAATTATTTCAGTATTAGTAGAGCAATCATCCATAACAATAATCTCAAATGTTATGCTTAGTTCAGTTATTTGCTGATGTATTTTATATACAAGTGAGCAAACGTTATGATTGTATGTGGGTATTAATATTGAAATCATTCAACTAGAATTTATGCTAAAGTAGAATTTTACATCGTAATAAAATAATTAGTATACGTTAAAGGATAACTATCATTAAGAAAGGATTATTTAAGTTTTTTAAAATAATTCCATTGCTTTAAATCTGCAAACGCTAATAATTCAGCATCTCCCTTGCTATTCCCAAAAGCGGTCAAATGATATTCTTTTCTATTCGGATATTTTTCTAAAAACCGCGTTACTTTCTCTTGATTCACGCAATTTTTAGTTTTAAATAATCCAGTAAGTATATTTTGATCGTCAATTTCAATTTTTGTAGAAATTACATCATCAATTTTTAATTTTTTAGACCAAGGAATAATCCAGTTTTCAATAGAGGCGCTAACAATTATGATAATTGCGTTTTCTTGTTTATGGTTGTCTATTTTTTTTAAAACCCCATCATATAGCATTTCATCAATTTTTGCTATAAATGTATCGCAATATCCATTAAAAGTTTCGAGCGGCATTCCTTTAAATAGGAGTCTGAAAACATGTTGTTTGGCGCTATGGCTGGAAATAATGTTAAAAAATGAAAGGCTCCAAAGCAAAAACAGTATTGGGCTAATACATATAAAAAAAAACAGGCCCTTACAGTGTATAATAAATGATATAAAGGAATCTTGTTTAGTTAATGTTCCATCAAAATCAAAAGCTATAATTTTTTTCATGGCTGATTTTTAGGAGTTAAGATGTTAAAATATTTATTAGACCATGATACAGTGTACTCATTTTTGGTAAGAAATCTATTCATGCTAACTTGTCTTCCTTTTTTATAGATATAATTTTCGGTTAGGTTTTCAGACATATAGTTAGGTAAAGGGTCAGAGAATGTTCCAATTGTTTCAAATTTTTGTTGCACAACAACAGGTAGTTGATCAATGGATTTTTCTGCACGAATTAGTTGCCTTTCAAATGCGTCACTTCCATAAACCCAAACCCATGAATTATACATATAAGGTTTTGTTTCTGTTAAATAATTTAGCATTGGTGTTTTATCATAAACAAGAAGGTAGTCATCTTTTTTTACATGTTTTTTTAAGGCTTCTAAGACATCGTTAATTATTTTTGCTCGTTTTTCAGTAGTATATATCCCTTTTGCCAAAGGATGATTAATTTGCGCTGTTTTTTTTAATCTACTGCCTTTATCAAAGTAAGCTTCATTAAATATATTATACCCTTTTACCAGGGTAAAAGATAAAAAAATTAATGAAATAATAACAGTTGAAGTACGGGGTAATATTTTTTTTAAATCAATTTCACGCATAGGAATTTGAGCTAGATTACTTAAAGCAAATAAAGCTATTGGGCTAGCTAGCCAAATACATATATAGCCAACATTTCCTATTCCACCATCACTACCTAAGGGAAGTAAGTTGGCAATTAGAAAACCAAAAAAACTAAGGGTTAGTAGTTCTTTTGAAATTATATTTTTTAAAATAAATACAACTGAAAATCCAATAAAAATTAAAGCATATTGGGGATAAACACTATTGTTTTTGAAAAGGAGTATTAATAATAAAAATGAGATTATATAACTAGCTTTTACTAAAAGTGGGTGTTTGAACAGATTTTTGCAGGCTATCGTAAAGATCAATATTATACAAATCTTAATTACTTCCATGAATATTTTTAAGTATATATTTAAATAAACAGCAATTAATGTTGAAAAATTATGATTACTATCTTTGTTTTGTCCCTTAGCTAAAATTTCCATAAAAGCATTTTGAATAATACTAATATGTTCTAAGTTCTTTAAGGCTAGCCAAATTATTGAAAAACCAAGTAGGCTCCCAATAATATATATGGCAATAGTTTTAGTGGCTTGTTGCCATGATTTTTTATATAACAGTGTGTGAAAAGGTATTGCTAAAACTAACCCGAATAGCATTATGTTTGGTAATCTAGCAAAAATAGCTATGGATGTAAGGCAGCCTGCTAGGGCAATAAAAATAGGCTTATTTTTAATTAGTCCGTGAAACAAAGTGTACGTAATTAATATCGCTAGTAAGCCTGAAAATTGATTGTAATAAAAAATTAGATGACCAAAATCATTTACAAATAGGGCCATGAATAACCCCATAAATATAATTTTATGAGGGATATGTTGTTTAAGTAATTTATAGCAAATAACAATCGTAATTAATAGTGTTATTATGCCAAGTAGCCTAAAACTTAATATACCACCAGAAGGAAATATTTTAATCCAAAGCCCCCCTACGATTGTTGTAAGCCAGTAGGAAAAATTATATTCAACTGATTCTGGAGTATTAAAAATTTGCTGGTATGATGATAAAATCCAACCTTCATCACAGACATCGAAACCTTGAAATGAAAGTACAGTTAGTACAATTGTACCTAGTATAAATGTAATGCTAGTAGATTGTTTCGTTAGGAAGTTTTTTAAAGAAAACATTTTATAAATAAATAATTATGTAAAAACTGATTATCCATCCTAAAATAATCAATAAAAGTTTTTTGTCTCGGATTAATATATCAGAAGGATTGGCATATTGCTTTTTGTAATTAACTATATACATATACCTGAATATACCTAGTATAACAAAGATAGTGGTGGTAAAGATATACTTATTGTCATAACGTAATATTACTTCAGTATTTAAGGTGTAAATCAAATATGTTGTAACGATACAAAAGCTTAATATATAACTACAATAATTCAGTGCTTTTAAAGAGTATTTTGAAATGTTTTTTCTGGCACTAATATTAGTGTTTTTGTAGAGTGTTACTTCGTCTTTTCTTTTTAAAATTGCTAGGAATAATGTTAGTAAAATAACCATTACAACAATCCAAATTGAAAGATATGTGTTAGTTGATAGGGCTCCAGCAAAAAGCCTTAAAACAAAGCTGATACTTATAATAAAAATGTCTAAAAAAATAATGTTTTTAAGTTTGAATGTATACAGAATGTTTAAAATGAAATAAACAAATAACACCTCAAAAAGAGCACTGTTTTTGATAACAGTTAGGCTAAGAAAAATGGCAGCAAAACATAGAATAACCATTGAAATTATCGCTTGGGATTGACTAATAGCCCCTGATGCAATAGGTCGGTTTTTTTTTTTTGGATGTAACTGATCTAACTTTTTATCCTTTAAATCATTTATACAGTATATTGCACTGGCTGTAAATGAAAATGCGAAAAAAGCAATGGTACTTTGAACTAAATTTTCTGTAGAGGTAAATTGTTTGTTAAAGAACATGGGTAAAAAAATAAATAAGTTTTTTATCCATTGTTTAACCCTAATTAAATGTAACCAAGAAATAATTTTTATTTTATTCAAAGCAAATCAAGTGATTAAATTAAGATTTCTTTTGCACCACTTCAAATATTTTATTGTCCTGTAGTTTTAACGTTTTTGAGGGGTATTTTAAAATAAGGGCATAATCATGAGTAGCCATTAAAATAGTGTTTCCATTTTGGTTTATTTCTCTTAAAATACCCATAACTTCTACACTTGTTTGTGGATCTAAGTTACCAGTAGGTTCATCGGCAATAATTAATTCAGGGTCATTTAACAACGCTCTGGCAATAGCAATACGTTGTTGCTCACCTCCTGATAATTGATGCGGGAATTTAAATCCTTTAGATTCCATTCCTACTTTATTCAAAACTCCTTCTATTTTTTGTTTCATTTCACTTTTGTTTTTCCAGCCAGTAGCTTTTAAAACAAACTCTAAATTATCAAATACAGTTCTGTCACTTAATAGTTTGAAATCTTGAAATACAACACCTAGTTTTCTTCTTAAAAACGGAATTTCTCTTTCTTTTAAGGAAGCAAGGTCATGTCCAACGATAGAACCTTCTCCTTTTTGTAAAGGTAAGTCGGCATATAAGGTTTTCATAAAACTACTTTTTCCAGAACCAGTTTTTCCAATCAAATAAATAAATTCTCCTTTGTTGATTTTTAAATTAACATCAGATAGGACTAAGTTTTCTTTTTGAAAAATAGAAACATCTTTTAATTCTAAAATGGTATTTGACATAAAAAATAGGTTATAGTCGTAAAAGTAACAACAAAAAGTAACACTAGTGCTTAAAAACTTAAAATATATCTGATTTTTCAGTTAAAAATAGAGTGTCAATTCTCACTTCTTTAGCTTTTTCAAAAATATTGGTAAAATGGGTGTAATTATCTTTGATTTTGTTCGTTATTCAATATAGCTTGCCGTACTTTTATGCGGGTTTTTAGAGTAAGCAATTTGGAACCATATTTTATGAAGAAACAACATTTATTAGCAGTATTACTATTCTTTTTAAGTCTAGGGAAAAGTAGTGCCCAGCAAACAAAAATATACACACATGATAATGTAAAGTATTTAAAAGCACTTTCATTATATCAGTCAGAACAATACTTAGTGTCGCAAACGTTGTTTGAGACAATAAAGAATTCCGTTACAGATGTTCAGGTAAAAGGAGATTGTGAATATTACATCGCTAATTGTGCTGTTAGGTTAAATCAAAGAAATGCGGATGATTTAATGGAGCGTTTTGTAGAGAATAATCCTACAAGTACAAAAAGAAATGCGGCCTTTAATGATGTAGGTGATTACTATTTTAGAAATAGTAAATATTCCTATGCCCTAAAATGGTATGATCGAGTTGAGGAAGGAAACTTGAGTTTAAAAGAAAAGGAACATTTTTATTTCAAAAAGGGATATTCATTATTTCATACCAACCAAAAAAAAGATTCTAAAAAATATTTCAATCATATTGAAGATTCAGAGCTTTATGGAGCCCAAGCAAAGTATTACTTAGGCTTTTTAGCATATCAGGGAGACGATTATAAAGAAGCTTCCTCTTATTTTGATCAAGTACAAGATCAGGAGAAATATCAAGAAAAAATGGCTTATTTTCAAGCTGACATGAACTTTAAGCTTGGTGATTTTGATAAAGCTATCGACTTAGCAAGCCAACGATTACCATTAGCTATGGATGATGAGGAGCGTTCGCAATTGAATAAAATTATTGGTGAAAGTTTTTTTAATTTAAAAAAGTATGACGAAGCTTTATCTTATTTAAAAGCATATAAAGGAAAAAAAGGTAAATGGTCAAATACGGATAATTACCAACTAGGGTATGTGTATTACCAAAGAAATGAATTTCAAGCAGCGATTTCAGAGTTTAATAAAATAATTGACGGTGAAAATTCAATTGCTCAAAATGCTTATTATCATTTAGCAGAATGTTATTTGAAAATTGAAAAGAAAAACGAAGCATTAAATGCGTTTAAGAATGCCTCAGAAATGGATTTTGATGCAAAAATGAAAGAGGATGCTTCTTTAAATTATGCAAAACTGAGCTATGAAGTGGGTAATCCGTATCAATCGGTTCCTGAAGTATTAACAGAGTACATTAATTCATATCCGAAATCATCTGAAAAAGAAGCGATTGAAAGTTTATTGATAGATTCCTATATCACTTCAAAAAATTACAAAGAAGCCTTAATTATTTTAGAACGTAAAAGTGGTTTTGATTATAAAGTGGCATATCAAAAGGTTGCTTTTTATAGAGGAGTTGAATTGTTTAATGAAGGCCTGTACAGTGAAGCTGCAACTCATTTTGAAAAGTCTTTAACGGAACCAAGAACTCCAAAGTTTGTGGCAAGAGCACAGTATTGGAAAGCAGAGTGTAATTATTTATTAGATAATTATCAAGAGGCCGTAATAGGGTATAAGGAGTATGCTTTAAATGATAGTTTGGTACAGTATACCGAAACAAAAAACTTGAATTACCAATTGGGATATGGATATTTTAAGCAAAAGGAATACAAGCAGGCAATCCCATTTTTTGAAACATTTATTGAAGAAAACAAGAATGATACAATCCGTTTAACGGATTCCTATTTACGCTTAGGGGATAGTTATTTTGTGACAGTGGATTATTGGAAAGCAATGGAAACCTATAATGAAGCTAAAAAAAGAGGAGGGGTTGATGCCGATTATGCTCATTTTCAAAAAGCAATATCTTATGGTTTTGTAGGAAAGAGCACTGAAAAGATAACCGATTTGAAATTATTATTAAATGATTATCCTAATTCTCCATATAGAGATGATGCACTATTTGAATTAGGAAATACGTATGTATTGGTTAATAATGTCACATTGGCTATAAAAACCTTTGATGAATTAAATTATACTCATCCAAAAAGCTCATATGTATCACGTTCATTATTAAAACAGGGAGTGGTGCATTATAATAATGATGCAAATGAACAGGCTTTAAATAAATTTAAACAAGTAGCGGCTAATTACCCAGGTTCATCAGAAGCCAATCAGGCGGTATCTACTGCCCGTTTGATTTATGTTGACTTGGATAGGGTAGATGAATATGTATCGTGGGTAAAAACTCTAGATTTTGTTAATGTTTCCGATACCGATTTGGACAACACTACGTATGAAGCAGCAGAAAAACAATTTTTGGAAAACAATGTAAAAAAGGCCATCAGCAGTTTTACAGGATATTTGTCAAGCTTTCCTAAAGGGATACATGTCATTAAGGCTCATTTTTATTTAGGTCAGCTTCATTTCAAAAATGATGAAAAATTGCAAACGATACCTCATTATCAATATGTAGTTGGGGTAGAGCGGAATAATTTCACAGAACAGGCTTTAGCAAGATTATCTCAAGTGTTTTTAGAACAAAGCAATTGGGTAGAAGCCAAAACAGTTTTAGAACGATTAGAAGTTGAGGCAGATTTTCCGCAGAATGTAGTATTTGCACAATCGAATTTGATGAAGGTCAATTATGAGCTAGAAAATTATGTTAAGGCAGTTGAATTCGCTGAAAAAGTATTAGAGAATCCTAAAATGGAAGATACTGTAAAAAGTGATGCCCAAGTAATTATTGCTAGATCAGCAATTAAAACCGGAGATGAAGAAAAAGCACGATTGGCTTATGGAAAAGTACAAGAAATTGCGAAAGGTTCGTTAGCTGCAGAAGCCTTGTATTACGACGCATATTTTACACATAAAGACAAGGACTACACTGTCTCTAATGTGAAAATTCAAAATTTAACAAGAGATTATTCAGGGTATAAATATTTCGCAGCAAAAGGATTAGTGTTAATGGCTAAAAACAATTATGAGTTAGAAGATTCATACCAAGCTACTTATATTTTAGAAAAAATTATTGAAAACTTCACTCAATATGAAGATGTGGTTCAAGAAGCAAAAACCGAATTACAACGAATTAAGATTGCAGAAGCAAAAAGAAACTCTTCAATTAATGTGCCCCCTATTGAGGAAGAAGAAAACATGGAAGAAGAAAATGATATTGATGGCAATTAATTATATGGCATTAATTTTTTCGCAAAACCTATTTAGTTAAACCCGCTGGGAATAAGTTAGATTTTAATAAAAGCATAAAATGATCAAACACACTCTATATATACTAGTCCTTTTAATTTCAGTTCAATTTTCATTTGCTCAACAGGAAGATGAAAATATTGGAACTGAAGTTATTAATGTAGTAAAACCATACACACCAACAGTTTCTGATGCTTTTAAGGTAAAAGAGATTCCAATGATTGATGACGATACTGAATTAAAGAAAAAGTTAATTAATTACACAATTTTTTCAATTCCTGTAGCATCAACATTTACTCCATCAAAAGGGAAGGCGGCTGTTGTAGAAAAACAAGCTCCTAAAAAGTTATATAACAATTATGCTTCTTTAGCCATAGGGAGTTATTTAAATGTATTGGCGGAGTTTTATGCGACATTTCCTATGAGCGGAAGTGATAATTTTACTGTAGGATTGAATCATCATTCAGCTCAAGGAGAGATAAAAGAAATACAGTTAGATGATAAATTTTATGACACGGATTTAAGTTTGATTTATGCGAAAAGAGAAAGGGATATGTCATATCAAATAGAGGGGTTGTTTAAACATCAGCAGTACAATTGGTACGGAACTTCATATAGTTTAACTGATTTACAGCGTGCAACTATTGATGCGTCTCATACGTATTTTACAGGAGGCTTAAACGGAAATTTAAGCGTAGATGATTCCTTTTTTAAAGGAGGATCCATTAGCTACAGTAAGTTTTGGGACACATATGATGCTTCTGAAAATAGCATTGTATTAGCTCCAGAGTTTGAATTTGAAGTGATGGACTATAATATTAATTTACAAACAAAATTAGATTATGTAGGGGGGGCTTTTAAGCCTAGTACTCTTGAAACGAAATATTCATATTTAAAAACTGCTTTGCACCCGAGTTATCAACATGTACAAGATGATTTAGTAGTGAATTTAGGGGTAGAATTGGTGTTTGGATTGGATAGTGAAAACAGTGATTCAGACTTTTATGTATACCCAAAAATTAGTGCTTCCTATAATTTAGTAGATGATGTAGTAATCGCGTTTGGAGGAGTAGAAGGAGGCTTGCAACAAAACTCGTATGAAAATTTTGTGGAAGAAAATAAATATCTAGCTCCGGATTTAATTATAACTCCAACACATAACCAGTTTGATGCTTACCTCGGGTTTAAAGGGAAATTATCAAGCAAAGTAAGTTACGAGTTAAAAGGAGGGTATTTAAATGAGCAAAACAAGGCATTGTATGTAATGAATGAAGTTAATGATGTTGACTTAGAAACTGAAAATTATAATAAAGCAAATACTTTTGGGGTTGTATATGATGATGTAAATACATTACAATTTAAAGGAAAGTTAACTGCTCAAGTCTCTAAAAATTATTCAGTAGGAATTAGTGGAGAATATGCTAGTTTTTCTATGGATAAAGAAGAGCATGCGTGGAATGTTCCTCAATTAAAGGCAGCTATATATGGTGACTTCAATTTTTCTGAAAAATGGGTTGGAGGAATGAACTTGTTTTATGTTGGTGAACGAATGGATAAATTACAATCAATAACTACTTTAGTTACTCCTGAAACAATAACATTGAAAGGATATTTTGATGCGAATGCTCATGTTGGTTATAAAATAACCAACCGATTTACAGCCTTTTTAAAAGCGAATAATGTTGCTAGTCAAGGTTATGAAAAATGGCAAAGTTATCCAGTGCAACAGTTGCAAATATTAGGAGGGGTTACCTATAAGTTTGATTTTTAAACCCAGTAGATGTAAGTTCTCTAGAATGAAAGTGTGATATTATTTATACGTTGAGTGTAGGCACTGAGGTAATTGATGTGTTATATCTAATCTCTAAAAGTACTAGGTAGTAAATTAGGTATTGCTTTAATAAGTAGGGGTAATAATAATGCCCCACCTGGAAGCATAAAAACAGTAAACGCAGGAA
>Ga0209291_1002172_pt1 | contig 16276 bp, 11 predicted proteins | sample GOMGulsemesocosm_FD_184633 | JGI IMG/M metagenome (GOLD analysis project Ga0209291, IMG submission 184633) | Methane-oxidizing microbial communities from mesocosms in the Gulf of Mexico - GOM9B Gulf of Mexico (SPAdes) (version 2) | ecosystem: Environmental > Aquatic > Marine > Cold seeps...
ACCAGGCTGCAAAAGGATCCATTGAATTGGTTTGTGCCCAAAATGAATGAAAATAGCGCTGCATCTGTAAAGTGTCTCCACTTTTTAATAGTGCTAAAATAGATTTGGAGTCATATCTTGCGGCAATAGGTAGTAGGCTATTTAAATGATAAGGGATAGAATCTTTTACAATGGTATTTGTAAAAGATTTATCAATATCGATACTTTCTAATGAAATTGTATTTGTTTTTTCAACACTACCTCTTCTTTGGAAGTATATTTTTTCGGATTGAAATATAATGTTATTTTTGTCGATTAGGTTAATCATGATATTGTAGTCACCCGAAGGTAAATCTTCAATTGGAAGGTAAGAAATTATTGGTACAACTTTACCAGTGTTATATTTTTTAACCTTAAAAAAACCTTCAATCTTTTGCTCTGTTTTATAATCTTCAATTTCAATAGTAAGCATGAACTTTTCATCATTACCAAGTATAAGGTTTGTGTTGTAAACCTCAAAATAAGTAGCTATTTTGTTTAGCTCTGGTGGGAAGTAGTTTGATAAATAGGGTAGTATTAATAGATTGTTTTTGACAAAGTTATTTTTCTCATCTGTTTTATTTGCAGACTGTATAAACTCAAAGTCTGAAAATGCTATTTTTGATTTATTTAGCTTATTAATTTGAATGGTTTGGCTACCTGAAACAGTTTCGTTGTTGTTTAGATCAGTAATGATAATCTCAATGTTGTATATGAATTCATCTAACTGGTAGCGCTTAATATCGAAATAATCTTCAATTGTAGAATCTTTCATTTCAGGTGAGTTAACAATGTATTTGTCAACAAAGGCGATTGAATCACCTATTTTAAAGATCTGTGTGATTTCTACTGAGGATACTAAATGTCCATTCTTGTTCGCTTTAAACTTAAATGAAGGACTTATGAATTGAAGTAAGGTTTCAATGAATGGTTCATTATCTGGAGTGTAGTATGTTTTATAGTCTAAATAGACTTGTGGAGTTGCAGAACTAGATACGGGGACCAAGAAAAATAGAACAAATACTAACTTTAATAAATTCATATGCTTAAATTTTATAGCGTAAAGTTACTAATATAGTTGTGATCTACCAACTAATGCAAAAATCATTGATTAAACGGTTATTAATACCATCTGTTAAGTCGTTGTAAATTAATGGTTAGAAAAAAAAGATTATTCTTTTTAAATGTTTTCCATTGTCATTAAAAATAAAGGCAGTACTTTTGGCGCGGATAGTTGTCAGAGTGGTCGAATGAACTTGTCTTGAAAACAAGCGTACTGCAAGGTACCGGGGGTTCGAATCCCTCACTGTCCGCATAAAAAAAGAGATAACTTTTAAGTTATCTCTTTTTTGTTTTACATGCATATTTTATGTCGTTTAAAATAAATGTAAAATGTATCCTAATGCGGCTCCGCCTAATATAGTCCACATCACATTAACTTTTTTTAATCCAAATACAACGCTTGTACTAATTATGGTGATAAGTAATGCTTTCCATTCAAATGTTCGAATGGACTCTATGTTTGAAAGTATATGGTCTATAGTTTCTGGGAAAATTGTATCTCTAGCCATTGTGAATAATACAGCTATCATTATTCCTACAGCAGCAACATTTACAGAATCTAAAAAACCTCTTAAGAATTTCGATTTTTGCATTTTGGGGATTAATGGGTTTAATAATAGTACAAATAAGAAAGAAGGTAGAAATATTCCTAAAGAAGCGGCTAAAGCGCCCCAAATACCTGTGAGTTGATAACCTATGAATGTTGCAGTAGATAATACGGGACCAGGTGTGAATTGCCCCATAGCAATAGCATCCAAAAGTTGTTGATTAGTCATAAAGCCCGTTTCAACTAATTCAACTTTCAAATAGGCAAACAAAACATAACCGCTACCGTAAAGGATTGATCCAACTTTTAAAAACGTTAGGAATACGTTTAAGGTGGTTAGTTTAGTAATCCCGCTTAAGCCTAAGTTTATTAAAAAGAAAGGAACTATAGATTTTGTAGAGTTTGATACCTTGTGTTTGGTGTAAAAGTAAAATGCCCCTATGATTCCTGTACCTAAGAGTACTACTATTTCATTTATGCCTACTAAACTTAATGCTAATACTAGTGTTCCGAAAAATGCAAGCTCCCAAGTTTTAATTGCTTTTTTTCCGAGTTTAAGTATTGCCGAAGCGATAACCGCTAGTACAGCAGGTTTTATTCCGTAAAAAAAAGGTTTTATATTGGGGAGTTCTCCGTATTCAGTATAAATAAATGCCAACAAACCAGTGGTAACTACAGCGGGGAGTATAAATGAAATACCAGCTACAAATAAACCTCTAAATCCTGCACGTTCATGACCGCAGTGCATGGTCATTTCTGTAGAGTTGGGGCCTGGGATTAGGTTGGTGGCTCCAATTAAATCCAAGTAGTGTTGTCTACTCATCCATTTTCTTTTGTTTACCACTTCTTCTTCCATCATGGCAATGTGAGCAGCAGGTCCTCCAAATGCAAAGAGTCCTAATTTAAAAAATACTTTCGCTACTTCTAATAATTTATTCTCTATTTTCATTTATCTTAATTTCAGCTTACGAAATTAAGTAATTATTTTTAAATTTAATTCTAGTAATGGGTATGTTAACCTTATGGTAACATTGGGGGGGGGCTTTAATGGTTGGAAAAGAACTTAATAATATCCATAGAACTTACCATTCCAACTATGTTACCATTATCCATTACGACTAGATGGTGTATATCGTGTTTTACCATTGTTTTTGCAGCATCTTTAATGCGATTGTTTTTCAGGCAAATATGGACTTTAGTTGATAGGATATCTTGAATGTAAAGCGAGTTATTGTGAACGGCAGCTACGTCAGATGATGTGATAATACCCAATATTTTTCCGTCCTTGTCAATAATAGGTGTGGCATTAATATTTTCACGTTTAAAGAGATCTTTTAAGTGATATATTGTTGCAGATTTCAGTGTAGATATCACTGGACTGCTCATAATTTCTTCAACTCTCATAATGTTAGTGTTTATTATTTGATATAAAGTTAAGGCTATTTATGTCTAAAAAAAAATGAGATAAGTCAATTTGATGGTTGACTTAGATGAAATATTGGTGTATATAATGGAAAGTGTGAATTACGTTCTAAAAAATTAAAGTCTATTAAAGCGAAAAGCCCTGGTTCTAAGCCAAGGCAATTCTTCAAGTTAGAGGTGGAAGCCAACTAACTAGCTTTTTTAATAAGAAAAAAGCCTTTCAGAAAATCTGAAAGGCTTTTATTGTACTCAAGGCGGGACTTGAACCCGCACGTCCATACAGACACAAGATTTTAAGTCTTGCGTGTCTACCAATTCCACCACTTGAGCATCATTGTTTTACTAATGATTTCGAAAGAACGTTTCCTTTCGGGGTGCAAATATACAAATTTTATTTTCAATGCTCCTAATTTGTTCGACATCTATTTTAAAAAAATACGAATTAATTGTTTTTTGTGTGGTGTTTTTTGTCTTGTCGTTTAATGGTTGTGTTTAGAAGGGGTTGGAAATTAGAAAAGTCCATAAAAACGAAAAGCCCCAGTTCTAAGCTGGGGCAATTCTTCAAGTCAGAGGTGGAAGCCAACTGACGAGCATTTTAAATAAAAAAAACCCAACTAAAAAGTTGGGTTTAGTACTCAAGGCGGGACTTGAACCCGCACGTCCATACAGACACAAGATTTTAAGTCTTGCGTGTCTACCAATTCCACCACTTGAGCATCATTGTTTTACTAATGATTTCGAAAGAACGTTTCCTTTCGGGGTGCAAATATACTGATATCATATTCAATGACCAAATAAAAAATAATAAAAAGTAAATTTATTTTTCATTAATATTTTAAGTTATTGATTAACAATTAATTTGTGAGTAACAATTTGTGTGTTATTTTTGAAATTAATTAAATATACTCCATTTTTAAGATTGTTAATTTCAATTTTTTCATTTTTTAAAAGTGAATAGTGTTGAATAAGTTGACCATTTATTGAAATAACATCAACTTCACTATCTGATTTCGTGTGAATAGTTGTCACCCCTATAGATGGGTTGGGGTAGACCGAGTATAATTCTATTTCTTTTTCTTTAATACTAGTGAAGGTATTTTCATTTATAACCGCAATTCCATCTAAATCAAATCCACCACTACTAAAAGCAGTAGGGTATGGGTCATTAATAATGTTCCCTTGGCTGTCAAATGTTGAGTAGTTTGAATTAATTGTTCCAACGACATCAATAACTCTAACAAAGTTGATACTATCAAGGTTAATGTTAGTTGAATCGCTTATATCTGATAAGTCAAATGGCGTTCCGTAGCCTTGTTTATATTTACCTGCAAGGTTGTAAATTTTTGTAGCATCAGTATTACCAAAGCTATTGACTTGTGTCGCTAAAGATGTATTTGAAATTGAGGGTAGTCTAACAAATCTTATTCCGTCTGTACTAACTTCCACATGAGCCAATTCTAAAAAAAAGTCATCAAAGCCATTTTCAAATACGGCAAAATCATTTCCTAATCCATTTCTAATGGGGTGCTGAAACCCAAGGGTTATTGAACCGTTGTCTCCCAGACTGATGACGTCTGTACTAGTTCCTTCTGCTTGGCCTAAAGCGTTAGAGGGGGTCCCAAAGTCTGCATTCCCTCCCGTTGGATTGTTTATATTTAGTAAACCTGGATTGAATTGGATTACTTCAGTTGCCCAATTTATTATGTCAGATGAATCTGTACTAATTGCTGTTGTACCAACCTGTCCTGCTGGTGGTGCGTATTGAGCTTGTGTCACAGAGTGACATAATAAAATTAATAATAGAAATGTATTTTTCATTTGTGTTATTTAAAAAGTAGTTGTCCAGTGTTTAGTCCTCCCGTAAATTCGTATTGAAATACACCTGATAAGGAATAACATCTTATAATTGATGAGTTAGTATATCCATTAGCGTCTACTAAGTATATTAACTGGTTTATGTCGTCTATGTGAACGCCATACATAGTTTGAAAATTTGAACAATTAATCAATGGATTAGAGTCTATCGTTTCTGTAATTGTGTTAAATGTGTGAATGTTTTGGTCGGTATTATCATAATAATAGAGTATATCATTATTATAGGCTAATGAGGTTAGGTTGATGTTGAATGATTGTGAAACTGAGTTAGTACTAGTATTGATTCGTAATAATTTTGGTTCAATAGAACTGTAGTTTCCTCTCGAAATTAAATATAATTCATCTTGGCTATCTTTTACAATTGAAGAACAATTAATGTCTGAAATGAATGTTGAAGTGATGGTGAAACTATTTAGGTCAATTATGGTAATAGTGTTGTCATAAGTGGGTGAGTTTAGTCCTCCGGAATTGACAACGTACATTTTGTTATTCACAATTTCTGTTTTTTCTGGATTCAGACCGCATATTAAAGATGAAGTGATAAGGTGTGTATCAAGGTTTATTTTACTAACGGTACCGTCAAAGTTGATTGAATATAAATGGTTTTCGTGGTAGGTTACAGATCTAGGTTCTCTAGCATTTGTTCCATTAAAAATAGGGATTTGTTTAATGGATTTTAAAGTTAAAGCATCAATGATTTCTATTTGACTTGAGACGTCAACGGCAATAGCGATATAGTGTTTACCTAAATATGAATACTCAATCATGTCATTGGCTGTATCTCCCAATCCTCTACCATTTATTATTGAGAATTGATTTAAATTTGTTTTATTACTATCCAGGTTGTAATAACTTAATGTGGCATTGTTTTGTTGAAACAGTCCTTCATTCATACATAAGATTCCATTATCAAATTGTGAATTGATAATTTCTGGTTTTGGATCTTTTTCACATGAAACAAGGAAAGCTATTGAAAGAAGTACGAGTAGTGTTTTCATATTATTTATTAAATGTATAAACAATTTTTAAATTGAAGTGCCTGCCAGGCATTGGGAAGCTTTTTATGACTTCAAAATTATTATTTAAAATATTAGCTATTTGTAATTTACAATATATAGTTTGATTCTTTAATTCGAATGTTCTACTGAATCCTATTCCAAAATCAATAAACCCTTCTAATACATTAAATGGTAAATTTTCATTTAAAACATATCTATTCCCTGTGTGAATAAGTGTTAATGATAAATTGCTTTTTTTATGACCTAATGTTGATGTGTATGAAGCATTATACTTTGGTGTGTAGGGGATTTGATGTTCATAAGTTAGGCTAGTTTTCTCTGTGACGTCTATTGAAGAATTATAAGACTGACTTGTTGAAAAAACAAGGTTAATATGTTTTTTTTTATAAGCGTATAGAAAGCTGATGTCAGTTCCGCGACTGAGTACATTTCCAATGTTTTGCATACTCCAATTGAATAGGTTTTTAGTTGGAATGGCTACTATTTTATCTTCAATATTGTTCTGATAAACGTCTAAAGTGGTTTCGAATGTACTTGTCTTGATGGATTTACCGTAGGTAAATCCAATGTTGAAAGTTTTTGCATTTTCGGCTTTTAGATTTGAATTTCCAATAGAGTTGTAATATAAATCGTTAAATGAAGGTAAGCGGTAATTGTTTTTATAGTGTGATCTAATTCTAAATTTATATTTTTTAAATGGAATATATGCTAAGGATAGAAATGGAGAGAAATGTGAGATTTCTTTAGAATTATTGGGTGTTTTGTCATAGATGTATTGATGACTTAAATTGGCTTGAAGTTTAATTTTCCATAACCATTTAGAAAGGCCAATTACGGAGTTAATGTTTTTTCGTATCGGTGAATTTTCAAATTGGTCTCCTGTTAGGTGAGCTTGTTTATAATCACTACCTATAAATATTTTTTGAGTTTCAAATTTTAAAAATTTGTTGAATATAAAACCGCCTCCAATAGTTTTATTAGAGTAGTGGTTTTCTAAATAACCAACGGCATTTAAATAGTAATTGTCTCTGTAAATTGTATGATTGTTTTGTATGAAAACGTTAGTTCCAATCGCAATACTTTTTGTTTTGTATTGTCCTGTAAATGTTGAGTTTAATATGTTGTTTTTTAATGACTGGTCATTGTATGGGTTGTATAAAACAACAGCACCAGGTAATTTTTGTTGGTTGTCTGTGTAATTTGAATTTAGTTGAATTTTTAATTTATTCTTGTGATAAGTTAGACCACCTTTAATTTTTACGTTCTGTAAATTTGAATCTTGTCTTTCTGCTGAATAAGTACTGTCAATATTTTGTATGTTAAAGTTATACTTGCCATTTCCAAATTGGTATAGACTTTGAAGTCCAAATGAAAGATGTTTAGAAAGTTTGTGTTGATAAAAAAGTGCACCTTGATAAGCGTTAATATTAGAAGCGCTTCCCATTAGTTTTATGTTAATTTTTTTTATTGGTAAATCAAACAAATTACTGTGGATAGATATTAAATTTGATTTTACATATGAACTTGCAGTTGAATAGTGATTTTGTACTTGGCCTGAACTCATTTCAAGTTTACTGATGGAGAATACATCAAATTGACTTAAGTTTATTGCAGCTGTTTGAGTGTTAGGTAAAATAACGCCATCAATCTCCACGTTTGTATGACCAGCACCTAAACTACGGTATGATACAGTTTTCATTCCTCCAATACCTCCATAATCTTTGATATAGGTTCCAGGAATGTATTTCAGGGCATCACCAATGTCTCTTGCTGATAATTCGTTTAGTTTGTCTTTAGCGATTATATAGTGTGGTACACTTGAATTAAGGACAGTTAGTTTTAGAATACTATCTTTTTTTGATAATACTTCAACTACTTTTAAAGTGTCATTGTTTTGGCTGTTTGCATAAAATAAAAAGACGCAACTAAATAACGATATGTATATTTTTAGCTGCATCTTTTATTTTTCATAGAGTTAAGAATAAAATATTCTTATTGGTACTGATTTATTGTTTAATTACTTTTTTAGTTGTAATTACTCCGTTGTTTTCAATAGATAAGATATAGATACCGTTATCTAAATCTGAAATATTCCAAGAAGTATTAGTCGTAACTGAAGAGTTAATTAGTTTACCAGTTAAATCAAATAATCTTACTGTTGAGTGATTTGAAACTGAAATGTTTAATTCTCCATTTGTAGGGTTAGGGTAAACAGAAAAGTCAGAAGTATTAGATTCAATTCCGGCAACAGTTCCATCAAAGTTATCCATAGCAAAGTAGGCAGGTGTATTCATTCCCCATGCACCAACATCACTTGATGATAATTCGAAATCTAAACCATAAACATTAGTTAATGAAGACAAGTCAACCCAAGTCCATTCATCAATGATGTAATCTTGTGTGTTGTCAGTAAATCTGTAATCGGCTAAATAAAAATTAACAGAATCGCCAGTTCTCAAGCTATCAACTCCTAAACCATAAATAGTCAATAAAAACCAATCTTCTCCAGCTGCTGAGTTCGTTACGTCTCCAAATTGTGAAGTAAATGCATCACCATTTAACATGGATTGAGTAGCAAAGGTTGTGTTAGTGAAAAATGCACCTGTTGGAGTGAATTCTGATTGTGACGTTGAAAATAATCTATTATTGGCAAAACTACTTACATTACAAATCCCATATTGATCAGAATTCTCACCTTGTCCTACGTTACAACTGTATTGATTGCTAGATCCAGACGTTGTGATATCCGTATGGTTTGAATATGACCATGCTTGTGAATATGGTCCGTATTGGCTAATGTTATATGTGTTTTCAAAGTCATAAAAACCACTTGTGAAAGTTGTTGAGGCTGTTAATGTTTGACTTGAACCATTCCATTTAGATTCAGGAGCTAAAGCACTTGATTCAAAATCACCATCTACTAATCCAGTTGCTTTTAAATTATCAAATGAAAAATATTGTGGTGTATTTATACCCCACGCCCCGTTGTCAGAAGATGTTAAGCCAAAATCTAAACCATACACGGTTCCTAGTGGTGATAAATCAACAGTCGTCCAAGTGTTTACTAATAACGAGTTTCCGTCAGTGAAATCTGCTAAATAAAAGTTAACAGAATCAGTTCTCTGTAAATTCACGTCTAGTGCATAAATAGAAAGAACTAAAGAGTCTAATCCTGCAGAAGCGTTTGTGATGTCTCCAAATTGAGTAGCAAAAGCATCTCCATTTAGCATAGATAAATACGTGTAAGTTGCATTTGTAACACTCACTTCTGTTGGTGTAAATGATTGCTCATCTATTTTAAACACTCTATCTTTATCTGAAACGTTACAAATACCAAATTGAGTTGAACTCTCTCCAGCTCCAGTGATATTACTGTATTGGTTTGTATATCCATCAGTTGTGATGTCTGTAATGTTTGAGTATGACCACCCGTTAGAGTATGCTCCATATTGTCCTACTGAGTATTTGTTTTCAAATTTAAAATCTCCACTTTCAAAAGTAGAAACATTTGATAGGGTTTGGTCTTGACCAAACCAAGCAGTATCAGCTTGTGATAATGCTGTTTCGAAATCAGCCATTTGAGCCATTCCGTTTGCACCTAAAAATAGGGCACTTGCAAAAAGTAAAATTCTTTTCATCTTTTTAATTGTTTTGTCCTTGTTTTGTTTTTAAAAGAACCATTAATAAAAAAGAATAAAATCAATAGAATAGGGGATATGAATATATCATATACCTAAACCTTGCCTTTATCCCGAAAGCTTGTTTTGAAAATTGGCAGGTCTTCTGACTCACTCTTATATTATGTGAAGCGTTAGTGTATGTCAATTCGAGTGTTTCGACTTTTTTGTCGAAATGTATCGAGAATATAATACAATTAACGTTTCTCAAGTTGTACCTTTAACCTTCCCATCTTAAATAATGACAGTGGTAAATAAAAGTACTATAGAGCTTACAGCTGCGGGAACAGTTTAGGATTTACACCTAATTCCCATTTTAACCCAAAAAATTGGGACCGAAATTCAGTGCAAAGATAGTTTATTTATTTTAATAATTGAATAATCATTGATCAGTGATTGTTTTTATGAAGTTCTTCATAAAGTTTAGACGCACTATATGTGTTTAGCAAATCTTCAATTTGAAAAGTTAAATCTTTAAATACGGGTCTTGTTTTAACTTTGTTAAAAGGTCTAAAGATTTATTCCTAATGAAGTTGTTTTCTATTCTTACTAGATGAGTTTGAAATTAAAAAAATGGATTGATCTAGATGTTTGGTGTGATGAAGTAATTCACTTTTGGTTGAACTTTTATATTTTAAGTTAGTTATGAGGTCAATAGTTTCTTTCATGACACGTAAGTTTGAAATTAACATATTATATATGTTAATTTTCATTTAACCTATGATTTCCAATTTAGCAAATTTTAGTAGTAATTGTTTGTTGCCAACCTTAGGGAAAAATACAGTTGCTTTTGAAATTGGTGAGCCTTCCAATCCAACAACTTTTCCTTTTCCAAAACGTTCATGTTTTACATTATATCCAACTTTCAAATCTTGTAGATTGTGAGAGGTGTCTCCTTTCACCTTTTTTGGTGTATCGGTTAATTTTGTTAATGTGCGTTTTGGCAAACCAGATTGAGTGCCACCAATTTTACGTTCCATACTTTTTTGATTTAAAGAACGACCACCACCTTTAAATGTTGTTTTTGCAAGGACTAAGTGTTTAGAATCTATTTCTTCAATAAATCGACTTGGTTCACTTGTTATTAAATTACCCCATCTATATCTACTTGTCGCGTAAGACAAGGTACAGTGTGATTCTGCTCTCGTGACAGCTACATAAAATAGTCTTCTTTCTTCTTCTAACTCTTCTCTAGAGTTTAACGCCATTTGAGAGGGGAATAAATTTTCTTCTAGTCCAACGACATATACATATTTAAACTCCAATCCTTTTGAAGCATGAATAGTCATTAGGGTGATGTGGTCCTTGTCATCATCTTTAGAGTCAGCATCTGTTAATAGAGCAACGTCCATCATGAAGTCGGCAAGGAAAGAAGATTCATCTTCAGCTACGCCTTCAGTAAATTCTTTTATACCAGACAGTAGGGCTTGTATGTTTTCGTAACGAGAAACACCTTCCGGAGTTTTGTCACTATATAGATCTCTTAAAATCCCAGAAGAAGAGGCAATGTGTTGTGCTAAATCATAGGCATCTTTCTTTTCTAAGTCAATCATAAAACTTTGCATCATGGTAACAAATGCATTAAGTTTAGTTCTTGTTCCGCTTGGGATTTGACAAGGATACATTTTAGGGTTTGCAATAACGTCCCATAAACTAACATCATCAGATGTTGTGTTGTTATAATGGTCAGCGGCTATGGCAATTTTCTCCATTGATGTTTTTCCAATTCCTCTTTTTGGGTAATTGATAATACGTTTTAAGGCTTCTTCATCTTGAGGGTTGGCAGTTAATCTATAGTATGCTAAGATATTCTTTATTTCAGCTCTTTGATAAAATGATAGTCCACCATAAATTTTATAGGGAAGCCCCATTTTTCTTAAAGACTCCTCAAATGATCTAGATTGAGCATTTGTTCTATATAGAATAGCAAAGTCAGAATGTTCGGCTTGATTGTTTATTTTGGTTTCGTAAATATTATTAATAGTTACTTTTCCTTCTTCATTATCAGTTAATGTTCTAACTACTCTTATTTTCTCACCCTCCTCATTATCTGTCCAAACGTCTTTTTGTATTTGTTCTTTATTATTTGCAATAACATCATTGGCTGCATTGACAATTGTTTTTGAACTCCTGTAGTTTTGTTCGAGTTTGTATAGTTTGTAGTCAGGATAATCGTTTTTAAAGTTTAAAATGTTTTGAATGTTTGCCCCTCTAAATGAATAAATAGATTGAGCATCATCTCCTACTACACAAATATTTTGAAAAACAGCAGCTAGTTTTTTGACAATTAAATACTGAGAGTAATTCGTATCTTGGTACTCATCTACTAATATGTATTTGAATCTGTGTTGGTAAAAATGTAAAACATCTGGATGGTCCCTGAATAGGATGTTTGTTTTAAAAAGTAAATCATCAAAATCCATTGCGCCTGCCAAGAAACATCTTTTTTCATATTGTTTATAAATTTCAAACATTCTTGGTTTACCACTTTGTCTATCTTCATTTACAATGTCAGAATTGGCTTGGTATGCTGCAGGAGATAATAAGTTGTTTTTTGCGGAAGATATTCTACCTTGAACGCCATTCGGCTTGTATACTTTGTCATCCAGTTTTAACTCTTTAATAATAGTCTTTAATAAACTACGTGAATCTTGAGTGTCATAAATGGTGAAGTTTTGTGGATATCCAAGCTTGTCGGCGTGTGTTCTTAATATCCTAGAAAAGACTGAGTGAAAAGTTCCACTAGTAACGTTTCTAGCTTCATTACCACCTACGATTTCAGAAATTCTCCCTTTCATTTCTTTGGCCGCTTTGTTGGTGAAGGTTAACGAAAGGATGTTGAATGGATCAAGACCTTGCTCCATTAGATAGGCAATTTTGTACGTAAGGACTCGAGTTTTACCGGATCCTGCTCCAGCAATAACCATAATTGGTCCGTCAACGTTTTTAACTGCATCTAATTGAGGTTTGTTCAAAGTGTCTAAATAATTCATAAAAACAAAAGTAAGATTTTTGATTATAATATTGGATTATTTTCGCTAAGATTTTAAGAATTATTTTACCTTTGTTTTTGGTTAAAATGGATACAATTTTTCATGTATTTTTTTTGAAAAAAAATCATTTAATCGTCTCTAAACCATAATTTAAAGCTTGGTTTTTGTTTTTAAACACTTAATTGTGAAAAAAAGTCAAAAAACCCCCTTTAAATTTGGATATTCAAAAAAAGTCATTACCTTTGCACTCCGAATTTTAATCAATTTGGACGCATTATATTGTATAATATTAAGATAAAAAGATAGTTAAATATGCCTACTATTCAACAATTAGTAAGAAAAGGAAGAACTGCGCAAGTAAAGACGTCAAAGTCTGCTGCGTTAGATTCGTGTCCACAAAGGAGAGGTGTTTGTGTAAGAGTTTACACAACTACTCCTAAAAAGCCTAACTCAGCAATGAGAAAGGTTGCCAGAGTTAGATTGACTAACGGTAAAGAAATTAATGCTTATATCGGCGGTGAAGGCCATAACTTACAAGAGCACAGTATTGTGTTAGTAAGAGGTGGAAGAGTAAAAGATTTGCCAGGTGTTAGATATCACGTAGTAAGAGGTGCTTTAGATACTTCAGGCGTAGAAGGAAGAACACAGAGAAGATCTAAGTATGGTGCAAAAAGACCAAAAAAATAAGAGTAATCGAAAGATAAGATGAGAAGAAGAAAAGCAAAAAAACACGCGATCTTACCAGACCCAAAATTTAATGAGGTTTTAGTTACTAAGTTTGTAAATAACTTAATGATACACGGTAAAAAAAGTACAGCATTCAAAATCTTTTATGATGCAATTGACATCTTAGAAGAGAAAAAAGCTGAGGATGAAAATGCCTTAGATATTTGGAAAAAAGCGTTAACTAACATTACTCCAGCTGTTGAGGTGAAGAGTAGAAGAGTGGGTGGGGCAACTTACCAGATTCCATCTCCTGTAAGAGACGGAAGAAAACAATCTTTAGCAATGACTTGGTTAATTGGTTTTTCAAGAAAAAGAAACGAGAAGACAATGGCTCAAAGGTTAGCTTTTGAAATTCTTGCGGCTTCTAAAGAAGAAGGGTCTGCTTACAAAAAGAAAGAAGACATGCATAGAATGGCAGAAGCAAATAAAGCATTCTCTCATTTTAGATTTTAATAGAAATACGTTATGGCAAAGAAAAGAGATTTAGCATTTACAAGAAATATTGGGATTATGGCCCATGTAGATGCAGGTAAGACAACAACTACCGAACGTATTTTGTATTATACAGGTGTAAGTCATAAAATTGGTGAAGTGCATGATGGTGCTGCAACAATGGATTGGATGGAGCAAGAGCAAGAAAGAGGTATTACAATTACTTCTGCTGCTACTACTTGTTTCTGGAATTACCCTACAGTGCAAGGAGAAAAGACTCCTGATACAAAAGAATATAGAATTAATATTATTGATACTCCAGGTCACGTTGATTTCACAGTTGAAGTTGAGCGTTCTTTAAGAGTTTTAGATGGTGCTGTTGCATTAATTTGTGCAGCCTCAGGTGTTGAGCCTCAGTCTGAAACTGTTTGGAGACAAGCTGATAAATATAGAGTGCCTAGAATTTGTTTTGTTAACAAAATGGATAGAGCAGGTGCTGATTTTATGAGATGTGTTACTGAAGTAAGAGAAAGATTAGGTGGAAATCCAATTCCATTACAAATTCCAATTGGAGCTGAAGATGAGTTTGAAGGTGTTGTTGATTTAATTACAATGAAATCTATCAGATGGAATGAAGCTGACAAAGGTATGACTTATACTGAGGGAGAAATTCCAGCAGATTTAGTTGACGAATGTAATGAGTGGAGAGATAAATTGATTGAAGCAGTAGCTGAATCTGATGAAGCTTTAATGGAGAAATTCTTTGAAGATTCTGATTCAATTACAACTGAAGAAATGATGGATGCGATTAGAGTGGCAACTATCGATATGTCAATTCAACCAGTAATGTGTGGTTCGGCTTTTAAAAATAAAGGTGTTCAAACAATGTTGGATGCAGTTATGTCATTTTTACCATCACCTTATGATGCTGATGCAATTGAAGGAACTAATCCTGATACTGATGAAGTTGAGGTTAGAAATCCAAATCCAGAGGAGCCAACTGCAGCTTTAGCGTTTAAAATTGCAACTGATCCTTTCGTTGGAAGATTATGTTTCTTTAGAATGTATTCAGGTAAAATACCTGCAGGTTCTTATGTATGGAATCCTAGAACTGGTAAAAAAGAAAGAATTTCAAGAATATTCCAAATGCACTCAAACAAGCAAAATGCAATCGATATGATTGAAGCTGGTGATATTGGTGCAGGTGTAGGATTTAAAGATATTAGAACAGGAGATACATTATGTGATGAAAAGAACCCAATCGTTCTTGAATCAATGACTTTCCCAGATCCAGTTATCGGTATTTCTATTGAGCCAAAAACTCAAGCAGATGTTGATAAATTAGGAATAGGGTTAGGTAAGTTGTCTGAAGAAGATCCAACTTTCCAAGTTAAAACTGATGAAGATTCAGGTCAAACTATTATCTCAGGAATGGGAGAGTTACACTTAGAAATCTTAATTGATCGTTTAAAAAGAGAATTTGGTGTTGAAGTAAATGAAGGTGAGCCTCAAGTATCTTACAAAGAGAGAATTGATGGGTCTGTATCTAAATTTAGAGAGACATACAAAAAACAATCTGGTGGTAGAGGTAAATTTGCTGATATTATTGTAAATATATCTCCACAAACTGATCCAGAAAAAGAAGGTTTAGAATTTATTAATTCTGTTAAAGGTGGAAATGTTCCTAGAGAATTTGTGCCTTCAGTAGAAAAAGGATTTAAAGATGCTATGAAAAATGGTATTTTGGCTGGTTACCCAATGGATACGTTGAAAGTAGAATTATTAGATGGAGGTTTCCATGCTGTCGATTCAGATCAATTATCTTTTGAAGTTGCTGCTAAAATGTGTTATAGACATGCATTGCCACAAGCTAACCCTGTGTTACTTGAACCTATTATGAAATTAGAGATTGTAACTCCAGAAGAAAACATGGGAGATATCGTTGCTGATTTAAATAGAAGAAGAGGACAAATGGAAGGTATGGGAGACAGAAACGGAGCGAAAATTATTAACGCAAAAGTTCCATTATCTCAAATGTTTGGTTATGTAACTTCTTTAAGAACAATGTCATCAGGTAGAGCAACTTCTACAATGGAGTTTTCTAACTATGATATCTGTCCAAGAAATATAGCAGAAGACGTTATAGCAAAATCTAAAGGTAAATAAGAACAGTAATTTAATAAGGTCACAAAATGAGCCAAAAAATTAGAATAAAATTAAAGTCTTACGATTTCAACTTAGTTGACAAATCAGCTGAAAAAATCGTAAAAGCAGTAAAAGCGACAGGTGCTATTGTTAATGGACCAATTCCATTACCAACTGATAAAAAGATCTATACAGTTCTTAAATCACCACACGTAAATAAAAAAGCTAGAGAGCAATTTAAATTATGTTCTTACAAAAGATTATTAGACATCTACAGTACTTCTTCTAAGACTGTTGATGCTTTAATGAAACTTGAGTTACCTAGTGGAGTTAACGTAGAAATAAAAGTTTAATTATAAA
>Ga0209291_1002173_pt1 | contig 16273 bp, 9 predicted proteins | sample GOMGulsemesocosm_FD_184633 | JGI IMG/M metagenome (GOLD analysis project Ga0209291, IMG submission 184633) | Methane-oxidizing microbial communities from mesocosms in the Gulf of Mexico - GOM9B Gulf of Mexico (SPAdes) (version 2) | ecosystem: Environmental > Aquatic > Marine > Cold seeps | place...
CGTCTCAAGTATAAGTTTTATCAGTTAAAAAATAATGATTAAAAAAGGCTTTAACTCGCAAGAGTTAAAGCCTTTTTTTATTCAAATTTCAGTTTTAATGTGTCCTAAAATTGGTTCTATAATTCTAGGTCTATTTACTACACTTCCCTCTGCGACAATATATTCAACTTAGAATGAACCAGAGATTTGAACATATTATTGTAGAAACTAAACTCAACAATATGCTTTAAAAACACATTTCAATAAACATCAAATCCATTCCATAAATTATTTAAATTCAATGTAAATACAGAACGAATATTTATAAATGAACAGATATAAAAAAACCGATGGTGTTAACCATCGGTTTTTAGTTTACTAATAAATACGAGGAAATTCCCTCGTTTAAACTAGCTTAGTTTTCACCTACAACTACTTCAAAAGAGCTATTATTATATGGTGTACCAGCTTCAACAATAGCTCCCGCTATTGGTGCTGTGCTAGCTGTATCTGCATTAGGATCAAGTGAGTTACCCACTGTATAACCTTCAAAGTCATCAGTATGTACAGCTATCTCAGTACCTGAATCTGATGAGTAAACTACAAAGTCGTCAACAATAAAGCCAAAAGCTGAAACATCGCTTGTACCACCCACTCTAAAGAAAATTGTCTTCAAACCATCAGTAAGCCCTGGTAGATCAGCACTCGGAGCCGAAAACTCCCCATTAAAAGCTGTTTGACCATCTATAGTAACGGTAAGAAGCGGTGCTACCGTGTCAGTAGCATTCGTTGCATCCCATGATATTTCAAAGTCAATATCAACCCCCTCTTGGAAACCAGTAGATGAGCCAGCACCACTTGAAGAACCACTAGAATCTCTAAGATCAAAATCGTCTCCACTAATGTCTAATTGAATGTAAGCCATAGCGTTGTTAGAGCTAGTACTTGTACCAAATAATCCAATTTGAGCATCCTCTGATGGACTTTCAGCTTTAGCGCCTGCTTCTCTTTTAACTGTTGCTGTCATTCTACCTTTAACAATTGGGTTACTTGGTTTAAACCTTAATTCACCGGCATCTGCATCCGAAGAGTCAGTAATGATAGCGAATTTATTAGAAGTAGTACCCGTTTCCACAACAAACGCCTCAAACGAGCTGTCATTATACGGTGTACCAGCTTCAACAATAGCTCCGGCTATTGGTGCTGTGCTAGCTGTATCAGCATTAGGATCAAGTGAGTTACCCACGATGTAATTTTCAAAGTCATCAGTATGTACAGCTATCTCAGCACCTGAATCTGATGAATAAACTACAAAGTCGTCAACAATAAAGCCAAAAGCTGAAACATCGCTTGTACCACCCACTCTAAAGAAAATTGTCTTCAAACCATCAGTAAGCCCAGGTAGATCAGCACTCGGAGCCGAAAACTCTCCATTAAAAGCTGTTTGACCATCTATAGTAACGGTTAGAAGTGGGGCTACCGTATCAGTGGCATTCGTTGCATCCCATGATATTTCAAAATCAATATCATTACCCTCTGTGAAACCAGGAGTTGAACCAGCACCGCTAGAAGAGCCACTAGCATCTCGAAGATCATAATCGTCTCCACTAATGTCTAATTGAATGTAAGCCATAGCGTTGTTAGAGCTAGTACTTGTACCAAATAATCCAATTTGAGCATCCTCTGATGGACTTTCAGCTTTAGCGCCAACTTCTCTTCTCACTGTTGCAGTCATTCTACCTTTAATAATTGGTGCACTAGGTTTGAACCTTAATTCACCTGCATCAGCATCCGAAGAATCTGTAATTCTCACTGCTTTATCTGAGCCCGTATTAACAACAATAGTACCTCTGATTGTAATTACCAAATCAGTAGTAGTTCCGTCAAAAGATTCAATGGTGAAAGTATCAGTTTCACGTTCACCAACAACAAGTGCAGCAATAGTTACATTAGCAGTATCAAGTGTGTAAGCCCATGAACCATCTGCTAAAATTGACAAATCACCGTAAGTTCCATTAACAGTTGCTTCCACTATTGTTGCTTCGCCGTCATTGATATCTTGTACAGTAACAGTTCCTGTTAAAGGAGTTGTTTCATCGCTATCAATTGAAGCTATAAGGTCAAAGAAAACCGCTGGTGTTTGCTCTACTGTGCCATCGCCCGCATCAAATACGGCAACTTCAGCATAAACATCTTGACCATAAGTCTCCTCACCATCTGACACAATACTTAAAGTTTCACCTAATTCTCTACTTTCTAAGTCATCTGAAAATACACTCGTTGTACCTGCGGTGTCAGAAAACACTTCAATATTATCAATAAAATAAGAAGCAAAGGGAATAGTATTTCCATCATCACCGAATCTGAATTGAATTTCTTCAATACCTTCAGCAAAAAACGTATCTAAATTTACATAATCAGAGTCAACAACTGCTGTAGTAGAGAAAGAACCGCCAAAAAGAACTTCACCGTTAAATGTTACAGTAATTTGCTCAGTTGCATCTAAGTCCCATGTAATTTCAATATCATGGAATTCATTTTCTACAAAATCTGCTGTAAGAATGCCGCCTGTGTATGCTGAATTATCTGAATTTCGAACTAGAAAACGAGGTGCTATATTCGTTCCTGTACTGTCAGTTTGATCACCTTGAATACGTAAATCTATAAGTGATTCACTATTAGTACCCGATGAACCAGAAACTCTAATATAAGCATCTTTACTGTTTCCATCACTACCAACGGCAGTTTCTTTTAATATAGACGCGCTAAGCTTACCTTGACGAAGGTTAGGAACATCAAATCTAATCTCACCTGTATCACCACCAGTATTTTTAATTTCCACAACTTGAGTAAGCGCAGCTACACGAATTGTAATTTCCGCAGTAGTACCATCAGCAGATGCGATAGTTACCGAGTCACTTACAGAAGCACCAACTTCAAGAGCAGCCGTCTCTTCATTTTCCGTGTTAACTGTGTAAGTCCAACCTCCACTAGCACTAATACTAAACGTACCGTAAGTTAGAGCTACATCTGATTGTTCAATAAAAGAATCTTCATCAAAGTTAGGGTCAATAATACTTAACGTACCCGTTAATGCTTCTGCAGCTGTATTTCGTACAACACCGCTAAGTTCACCTTCAATAATGGCCGTTACAGGCTCATTGTTGTAACCTACAGAAGCGCCAATGATGCTAAGTAAACTTGAATCTACAGAGCTAGCAACTACTGAAGTTGTTTCTAGGTTTAGTTGTGCTGTTTCAAAAGAGTCTAAAGAATCAGCGAAATCTCCATCAGCAATATCAGAAGAAAGGTCTGAAATAACTGTTGAAATGTCGGCATCTGCATTATCTGCATCAAGTTGAGATATTAGCGCTAGTACAGAACCATATCTATCGCTTTCTTCAGCGCCATCAGCACCAAGAGCATCAGTTCCAACTACAGTAGGAGCCACTTCAGTTGTGTCAAAACGAATACCAAAACGGGCATTTATATCTTCAGCTACTTCATCAAAGTTATTAAAATCAGCCTCTGTGTTTTGAACAGCAATTTCGGTTAAAGGTGATACTACATATACTGGAGGTGGTAATCTAAGCTCATTGCCTGCTTCATCAGTAAGCGTCTTTCCATCTTCATCAAGAACAGGTCCGCCATCTTCAACAACCTTAACTACAGATCTTAATTGAGGAGCATCTAATGTAGCTCCTGTTGATTCATCGATATAAGAACCACCAGTACATGAAAGCAAGCCATTGTTTGCAATATGAGCGTTTGTAAATGTAACGTTACCTGAAGCGTCAGAAGGCGCATCTGCTTGCAGAGGAAGAACAGCTTCTCCGTTTGCATTAACTTCGAATATTTCACAAGTTGCCCCCTCAACAGGGCCTTTAACAATGCTAGCAGATACGTTAAACGTTGGTTTAATATCTTCCGTAGAAGCACCAACACCTTCAGTAAAACCTGCTTCATCTGTATATCTTGCAGAAACTGAGATAGGTGAACCTTCATCAGCTTCTGTAATTGTGATAGATGTACCCGTAACCCCTGTTGACCATACGTAAGTAATGGTGTCAGCTAGAATTCCATCCGCATCAGTAGCTACTGCTGAAAGTTCAGCGCCAGCATAAAAATCGCTTCCGATTATTTCAATATTTCCGCGGGTATTATTATTTATTTCGTCGTGGTCACCACCGCCACAAGCCGCAAGGCTTGAAGCAATGACAAGTGATATAAGAGATTTATTATTCATTTTTTTTACTCCTGAAAGATTTATTTCTTCACATTTAACTTGTTTATCTAAGTACTAGGTTTGGCTAGTACTTAACGCTGATACCTGCGAATAGACGAGGACCGTAGTCACTCACACTACCCAAGTTGCCTTTAACATAGTAGTCATCAGAACGAGGCTCGCTGAACAAGTTAATTGCCGAAAATTTAACACGAACGTGTTTATTGATTTTGTAAGATGCACGCGCTTCCCAAACATTTGCCTCATCAACATAACGTAGTCTTGTGCCGTTAGAAGTGTAAGGCTGGAAGTATTCGCTACGATATTTGTAGATAAGAGCCGTATCAAAGTCGCCAATTTGGTAGTACACCTGACCACTGAATACATGCTCAGAAAATCCTGGTACTGAGCCTGGATCAACAATGCCTTCGGTAAGTTGGGTGGTAACACCATCTAAATCAGTAGTAAAAGTATCACCGTAGAGACTGTCTTCAAACTCGTAGTCTGTGTCTGCGTAGTTATAACCTAACTTCACACCAATACCAGATTCCCAACGGTAAGAAAATGAAGCTTCAACACCATAAATTTCACTTTCATCGTCGGTAGTTACTGAGTTAGTAATTGGTAAAGAAATATCTACACCATCAACGTTAAAATTCTCTAACACTGTTTGCTGTTGGAAACCACCATTAAATTGTTTGTAGTAAACACCAAACGCTACAATAGAGTCGTCGTTAGGATACCATTCGAAAGAAGCATCATAATTCCACGACATTAACGGTTGTGTATCTGGGTTACCAGAACCTTGAGCACCCGATAATAAGTCATCTACTGATAGAGCGTCACTTTCAGTTATGAACTCACGGTTAAAGCTTAAATCAGATGGATCTGCACGTGACATACCACGGTAAATACCAGCTCTTAGAATAAGGTTTTCTTCATAATCAACGACTAAGTTGAAACTTGGTAATATTTCGGTGTAATCACCACCGCTAACAAAACGGTCTACAACGTCATCATCTAGATCGAGTACAAGTTCACCACTTTCTAGTGTAACAACAGAAGCGTTTTGTCTAAAACCAATAGAGGTAACGTCAGTATTAACAACACGAACACCAAAATTACCACGAACAAATTTACCAAACATTTCAGTATCGTAGTTAACCATTGCATAAGCAGCTGTTGTTTTTTCAGTTACATCAGTAGTACCCGCATTCTCGTATATAACCTCTGGGTAACCAAATTCGCCATCTTGAGATGCTACTAATGCTTGAGAGAAACATTCGTTATTGTATGTTGCCCACGAAGAGCCTGTACCGCTTTCAATAACATTGCCAGAACTGTCAACATTGGTGATAATGTCGCCGTCAGAAACACTGGATAAAAAATCAGACTCAGGGAAGTCTATTTGACATTCTTCAAGTATATTAAGGCCCAATTCAGAGTCTGTTGTAGTAAACGTATTTCTTGAGCCATTACCATTAGTTCCACCGTATTGAACAAACGAAAGCTCAGAAACTCGAACCCCACCTTGAATACTAGTAAAAATTTCACTATCTAGATTATAATGAATATCAAGTCGAGCACCCATAATTTCGTTGTCGCGAACATTTTCTCTGTCGAGGCGAGTACGAAGATCATTAGTAAAGTTCGAAATATCCGTAACATCAAAATCAGATACTGTGAATTGAGGAATATACTCACCTAAATCCCAAGAGAAGAACGGACGAGAGCTAGTTCTTCCTCGGTTAGATATTTGTAGTTCTTCACGGTTTGTTTCAGAATAACCAAGGTCAACAGTAATTTTTAGATCATCTGAAAAATAATGCTCAACGTTCAATCCGTAACCACGATAATTTTCTTCACGTGAAAATTGTTCGCCCGCGGATTCGATACGCTCGTTCCCCTCCCAATGTAAAATACCGCCAACATCGTTTGTGATCAGGTTTTGACCTGTTATACCCGGTGTAACACGCTTTTGTAAGAAGATTAAATCATGGCGAGACTCAGCTTGGGTACGATCTGAAAATTGAGCGTCTAAATTTATATCCCACTTATCGGATGGACGATATTGTACAGCGAAGAATAAAGCTTCTCTTTCGTCAGACGTTTCGTTTTGACGGAAGCTTCGGCTTGAACCAGTCCATGCGTATGGCGTATCCGCATCTATTGCGCGACCTGTGGCTGGGTCAATTTGAGTATTATAACCTGCGTTCTCACTACTCGAACCTAAGTTTTCACAGTCGCCAGCTGAGCTACGGAAAAAACCTTGGTTAGTATTTGTTGGATCATTCAAACATGCCCATAAAGATGTGCCTGACGGACTTGAGCTTCTGTACTCTGCTTCCGGCTGGCTAATATCTTGACGTTGGAAACCCACGCTCACACCTAGAGCTTGACCACCATCAAATTCAAACTGGTCAACATAACTTAGTGTTCCGCGGTAGCCAAGATCACCTTGAAGTGAGTTTTCAACATTCGCTTGGTCAGGGTTATAGTTACCTTTTAGTTCAGCCTGAAAACGTCGCTTATCAAACTCTAAAGGCTTAAGTGTTTCTAGGGTAATAACACCCGCAACACCACCTTCAATCATGGAAGCGTCTTGAGTTTTATAAATAGCCACTTTCTTCATAAGTTCAGACGGGAACTGAGAAAAGTTAACTGAACGGTCACCACTGCCATTGGTCGCTTCACGACCATTAATGTGAGTCGCACTTAAGAATGGGCCTAAACCACGAATACTGATTTCAGTAGCACCGCCGTTTTCACGGTGAGATGATGCACCCGTTATGGTTTCTAGCGCCTCACCAATTGAAAGCGCGGGTAAATCACCAATATCTGTAGCAGATAAACCGTCAACAATGGTGGTAGCTTCACGTTTTATGGCGATTTGGTCTTGAATCGTTTTTCGGGTACCAATAATTTCAACAACTTCTACGTCATTGTTGTCGTTATCTACACTTTCAGTTTGTGCTTCTTGTGCTACTGCCGAAAATGCAAAAGAGCTAGCTACCGAAGTAATAACGGCCGATTTTACCCATTTTGCAATAGGTGAAAGCCTAAATCCCCCCACCTGACGAATGGGGTTTGTTTTCTTATTTATCAAGGACATACCAATTTCTCCACTTTGTTATTATAAGCATGTTACTGCCATTTATTTTTTATATTTATGTTAGAGGAATATCAATTTTGCATACAAAATCCAAGCAAAATTGACAGTCAATTTAATAAAAGCTTCCTTACCTTCGAATCAATCAAGCCATTAAATATTCGCCACCAAAGAGCATGGCCAGTAATTGTAATTTAGAGTTAAACATTACAATTAAAATATTGATGGACTAACTGCGCTAAAACTTATACCTGTTATGCATGTTATGGATATGATAGAAAGTAGCTTGCACATAATCACCATCAGCACCCCCATTGTTTTGGTTATAAACACCTGCTTTAAAGTACATATACTGGTTACCAGCACTATACCCACTGTCTTTCATATCGTAGTGCTTAGTAATATTAGGCTTACCTTCCCTGATTATAGTGACGAACAACACTTCGTCTTCTACGGAAATTTTATAAGAAAATTTTTCATTTAATGCGATGCCATCATCAGGATCTGACAACTTATGAGAACGAGAGCCAATCATATTGATCCAAATATCATCACCACCATTTATTTCATGGGCAAAATAAATCGCTCCTTTCGAGTTTCCTGGTAATTTTCGATAATATAAACGAATGGGTTCGTCATCCGTGGCGTGAATTTGTCCGATGATCACCCGTCCAACCTTTTTTTCATGACCTGTGGTTGATACTCGGTTCACTGCTAAAGTTCCTTCCAAACTGCCTTCAATACCACCAGAATTAGTTTTCATAGAGCCATGCGCACCGCCGAAAACCCAGTTATTCTTAGTAAGGCCACGGGTTTTTATTCTAGTGTTACCTCTGCGCAACATTTCACGAAGTTCGGTTCTAGCATATTTTGTATTTTTTGAAGTTTTGGCACCTACGTTCGGACTAGCGAATACCAAACCACCATCATCTGCTGTATAAAAGAATGGCTTTAAGTTGAAGCCTTCATCTAGTGATTTCTCATAGACGGTATCAGCTTTTTTATCTTTGTTGAGATCGGTTGGCAACGTTAACGACCAATCGAGTAAGTCAAAATTTTCACCAGGATTTTTAAGCGGATCAAGTTTTGACAAATCCCCCAGTAAAACGCCTTCGGCAAGGCTACTGTGTGCCTTAGAAACAGGCGTGTTTTTGTCAAATTCCTGAGCATTGAGTGATACGCTACAAAAAACTAAAACAACAACTAGCGCTTCGAAAACGTTGCTCATTTTCTGCTGTAAATAACGATTAGACTTACCTGTGTGGATATTGAAATACTTCATAATTTCCGATCTCTTTGCTGAATCTGTTCGTGTACTTTTCGGTTTAGCTATTTTCGACTCTTACATACAGTACCTTTACGTCCAGCATAAAGTGGCGTATCTGCACATGAAATTAACTAATCCTGAAAAACGTAATAAAAATAGATAAAACGTTGCTTCTAATAAACACCAAAAAGCTATGATTAATTGTTATGTATAGAATCATATATAACTTACTGGCTCTAATACCAGCTCACCAATTTGTTTACATCGGTATTTTTATTATGAATATATATAACCACCACAACAACCCACTGTCAACCAAAAATAAGAAACTAGTATTACCAAAACAACACCGTTGGTTATAACCTCAACAAAGCAAAGGCTAAAACATTGGCTTACCATGATTATACCCAACAAAAAACAAACAAATTAACAAAGACTTATAAAGATCTTAATTTGTTATTGTTAAATAATTTTTATATTCATTACCAATTAAAATAACAGCATTACCAACTAATGAAATAATATTACCAACTCATGGAATAATATTACCAATTGACAAGGGGATATTACCAATTAACAAAATAATGTTACTGATTAACAGAGTGAAGTTACCAATTAACAAAGTAATGTTACCCACAATGTAGGTAGATTCTTACGTTTGATTAGTTATGGTGGGAATACCAATTCAATTACCGCTCTTAGCGAACTAGCAGTATTCGGGTGACCCCTTGATGTAGCTGTTGCCCATATTAAAACGTAAACCCATCGCGTGACTGTATCAGGAAGCCAATTCCATACCGGTAGATTAGTGATTGGCCAAATTCATGCTGGCTGCGATGTGATAGAAGAATAGTTCTATTGTTAAAATCAATAACGCAGCATATAAGCCTTTAACTTTTTATTAGGTACTCGCCCTTCGGGAACGTATGGGCATCATGATAAAGTCACAGTTTATTGTTGCTGAATCAAAGACAAGAATTATATATTTAGGCAACTAGTCAGCCCTAGAAACACAGAACGCACCACAGAGGGCACCGAGAACACCGAGGAAAATATTACGCTTTATTTTATCTGGATAGGACAGCGCTTCTGTGTTCGCAGTAGTGAGTGATCTAAGCACCGAATAGTTATAAATTTAGGTAATAAAAAAGTCGCTACAAGAGCGACTTTATACCTAGAACAATTTGTACTTCAATCTATAAAAAAACGGTACTAGCTTTCTTTATTTGCTTGAGAATATAAATGTACATCTTGTTGAGGGAACGGGATAGAACATCCTGCAGCTTCTAAAGCAAGTTTACCCTGCTCATGGATATCAAAGTAGTATCCCCAATAGTCTTCAGTTTTAACAAAGGCACGATATAGAATATCGACAGAGCTATCGTTTAAAGTAGTTACAGCAACTACATTGCCCTCATCTTTTAATATTCTGTCGTCGCTATTCATTAAATTAGTTAACGTATCGCGAGCAACTTTCATATCGTCTGTGTAGCCAATACAAAAAGTTACTTCAACAGCTCTAACAGGGCTTGTGCTAAAGTTTATTAAATTGCCGTTTGATAACGGACCATTAGGGATAATAACAGTACGTTTATCAAAAGTTTCTAAAATAGTAACAAATATTCCCATCTCTACAACAGTACCACCTTCACCCTGCGCTTCGATGTAATCGCCAACACGAATTGGACGAAAAATTAATAACATTACGCCACCAGCAAAGTTTCCTAAACTACCTTGTAACGCCATACCAACGGCTAAACCAGCTGCACCCAATACGGCGATAAACGACGTAGTTTGAATTCCTACCATTGACGCAACACTGATCACCAATAATACTTTCAATAAAATATCGATAGCGCCAGTTAAAAATGAACTTAACGTTTCATCTTTTAAGCCCGCGTTTAATGCCTTATTTGCGCCGTTACGAATACGAGCAATAATCCATAATCCAACGATCAAAACAACTAACGCTAAAAGTGCCTGTGTTCCATATTCAATAACGTATCCAACAATTAACTCTGAATACTTTTCTATTTCTTCCATAAATTTTCCTAATAAGGTAGGTGATTAAAGCCAATAGTATAAAGTAAAAAAAAACTTAAGAGTAATGAATATAGACAATAATTTTACATTTAATTAACAATTGGCGCGTGATTAGTGAAAAATTAGCTTTGCCTTTGGATTAAAGTCTATAAATGGAAGTATAATAGGGTCGTCAACTTCACTATCAATAAAAGGCCTCCACTTGTTAAGTTATCGCCATGCATTTCATGCCGGCAATTTTGCCGACGTTTTAAAACATTCAGTACTAACAAATGTACTTGAATACATGACTAGAAAAGATAAGGGTTACACATATATCGACAGTCACTCTGGTGCAGGCATGTACCAATTAACTGAAGAATATGCACAAAAAACAGGTGAGTATAAACAAGGTATTGCTAAACTTATTAATAATAAAGACGTACCTGAGGCGTTAGATGAATATATATCCCTTATTCAATCGTTTAACGAAAAAGAATCAGAGCTGAATTTATATCCTGGCTCCCCTGCCGTAGCTAAAGAGTTTTCTAGACGCCAAGACAGCGCGCACTTGTTTGAACTACATTCAACAGACATTCAACACTTAACCCAGTTTTGTGAGCGTTGGAATAAGTCGCATGTTAAACAGTCTGACGGGTATGAAGGAATTTTATCACTAGTACCTCCGCCGAGTCGCCGTGGTGTTGTATTAATTGACCCTCCTTACGAGCTTAAAGAAGATTATCCCAAAGCTGTTAAAACTATCATTAATGCTTATAAGAAGTTTGCCACAGGTACCTATATTCTATGGTATCCCGTGGTTAAAAGAGAATTAGTTGAACAAATGAAAACAACTTTTGTTAACAGTAACGTGAAAAACGTACTGCAAGTTGAGTTTTGTTTGCATAAAGATACTGACGAATACGGGATGACAGGAACAGGGCTATTTATTGTTAACCCACCGTGGTTGCTGACTCAGCAATTAGAAGAAATACTACCTTACCTTAAAGATAAGTTAGGCCAAGCAGAAACTAAATATACACTTGAGCAAATTATTGCTGAGTAAATTTTTAAGCCGAGAATAGCTTATCCAATAGGTTAGCTTGAGCGATAAGCTTTATGTTGAGGTAATTGGTCGTTTATTTCATACCAGCAGGCCTTCGACTCGGTATAAATATGTGCGTCAGGGGTTACACCTGTAGAAGTATCAAAACTGGCGAGTGATACTTCTATCGTCTGCTCTTTTCGATTAAACGATGATTCAAAAAATAAACTCGAACCACACGTTTGACAAAAACTACGCACGGTTTGATTTTCAGCGGTATAACTCGCAAGTTGTTCTTTACCACTCACCCAATGGAAGTTTGATAACTTAACCTCTGCAAAAGTAGAAAAAGCAGCACCATGAAATTTTTGGCACATAGTGCAATGACAGTGTCCGGCGAGTGGTTCAAAACCATCTACCGTAAAACATATTGTTTTGCATAAACAACTACCAGAATGCACTACTCTACTCCTGCGTTAGCTAACTTTAACTAACATAAGGTAAAAATTAAACTTCTTCGTTATCGTCACGATCTTGTAAACCGCCTTTTTTACGAAGTACTGGCATATGCCCTGCTTCTTCACCAACAAACAACTTTTTAACCGTTTTACGTGGTTTCGCTTTTGCTGTTTTTTGCTTGTTATCTGTCGATTTAGCTTTATTTACCGTTTTCGGTTTTTTAGGTTTCAGCCCTTTAAATTTAGCTTTTAGTCCGTCAACAATGTCAAAGGTCACTTTTTGTTGTAAAAAACCTTCAACGTTTTTAAGGCTTAACCAATCTTTAGGGCCAACAAATGAAATAGCGTCGCCTGAACTTCCGGCACGGCCTGTTCTGCCAATACGGTGAACAAACTCTTCTGTGTGTTTCGGCATGTCAAAGTTTATAACATGAGATACGTTCACTAAATCCAATCCACGTGAAGCTAAATCTGTAGTCACTAGTACTTTGTGCTGACCTTTACTAAAGCTGTCCATAATTTGATTACGTTGGCCTTGGTTTAATTCACCACTTAGGGCAACAGTATCATGGCCTTGCGCGTTTAACATGGTAGATAAACGTTCAGTATCACTACGGGTTGCAGTAAAAATGATCATCTGTTGAATTTTTTCTTCTTTCAAAAAATGTTCAAGTAATGTTTGTTTATGCTCGAGGTGATCACATAGATAAAAACGCTTGGTAATATCTTCATGCTCAGTATGACCAGCATTAACCGCAATACGTTTTGGCTTGTTCAATAGCTCTGAAGCGAAATCGTTTACTTGGGCGTGATCAAGTGTTGCAGAAAATAGTAACGTTTGACGTTTTCGGTGATCTGCCGCTTTATTTATTAAATTAAGTTCGTTTGCAAAACCTAGATCTAACATACGGTCTGCTTCATCTAAAATAAGAAGCTCTAAACCGTTTAAATAGAAATGGCCCTGTTTTAAGTGATCAGCTAATCGACCTGGCGTCGCAACAATAAAGTGAGGGTCTTTTTCTAACACCTTAACTTGGTCGTTAAAGTTTTCGCCACCCAAAATAAGTACGGCTTTAAACTGCGTATTAGCGGTAAATAAACGAAGTTGAGTAAATACCTGTTTCGCTAATTCACGGGTTGGTGTAAGAATAACAACACGGGGATCACGTTTACTTAATGCTCTGTTTTTGGAAAGCCTTTGCATTGCAGGTAAGATGAAAGCAAGCGTTTTACCTGAGCCTGTTTTCGAAGATGCAATAAGATCTTGCCCTTTCATTGCGGCAGGAATAGCCTGTTGTTGAATTTCTGTTGGCTCAGAAAAACCTAAATGCTCCACGGTTGACATTAATCGAGGGTCTAAACCAAAATCACTAAACTGCAAACGAAACTCCAAAACATTAAAAGAAATAGTACAAGGCTATTATAACCTGTTAACCCTCAGTGATGAGAAGTATTTTTAGCTTAAAAACGAAAAACGCGGATAAACAACATAATGTGTTTATCCGCGTTGATAATTCTAATTTATAAAAGGAGCTAATTAGCTATTCGCAATACGCTCTTCTACTACTTTAATTGCATCATCGATACGAGCAAGTACTTTGTCTTTATCAAGCAAAGCTAAAGTAATATCTAAAGAAGGTGAATTACCACCACCAGTAGCAGCGATACGTAAAGGCATACCTACTTTACCCATACCTACTTCAAGCTCTGTAGCAGTGTCATTAATTGCAGCATGAATTAACTCAGGCTTCCACTCAGCTAAAGCAGCAAGTTTAGATTTAGCTAATAACAATGGCTCTTTAGTGACTGGACGTAAATGTTTTTTAACCGCTTTAGGGTCTAGTTCAGTAAAGTCTTCATAAAAGTAACGGCTAATTTGTGCCATTTCTTTTAATGTTTTAACACGGTCAGCTTGAATTTTTACTACTTCAGACAAAGCCGGTCCATTTTCAGTATTAATACCTTGGTCGTCCATATGCCACTGTAATTGTGATGCAACGTATTCAGGATCAAGCGTTTTCATGTAATGCTGGTTTACCCAAATAAGCTTGTCTGTATTAAATGCTGACGGCGCACGGTTACAACCTGTTAAATCAAATAATTCAATCATCTCTTCACGAGAGAAAATTTCTTGATCGCCATGTGACCAACCCAGTCTTACTAGGTAGTTTAATAAGGCTTCTGGTAAGTAACCGTCATCGCGGTATTGCATTACACTTACTGCGCCATGACGTTTAGATAAACGTTTACCGTCATCTCCTAAAATCATCGGAATATGTGCGTATGCTGGAATTTCAGCACCTAATGCTGTCAAAATATTAATTTGCTTAGGTGTGTTCGAAATATGATCATCACCACGTACTACATGAGAAACTTTCATATCCCAGTCGTCTACAACAACTGTTAAGTTATAAGTAGGTGTACCATCTGAACGTGCAATAATTAAGTCATCAAGTTGCTCGTTACTAATAGTAATATCACCTTTTACCACATCTTTAATAACCACATTGCCTTCTAATGGGTTTTTAAAGCGGATAACAAATGGCTTATCTTCAGGGTGATCTGTACGTTCACGCCAAAGGCCGTTGTATTTTTCAACCTCGCCTTTTGCTTTTGCTTCTTCACGCATTACATCAACTTCTTCAGCTGTACTGTAACAACGGTAAGCGTTACCAGACTCTAATAATTGCGCAATCACTTCTTTATAACGATCAAAACATTTTGTTTGAAAATATGGTCCGTGAGTCCATTCAAGGTTTAGCCAGTTCATTCCATCCATAATTGCATCAACTGATGCTTGGGTAGAACGTTCAAGATCCGTATCTTCAATACGTAAAATAAAGTTACCACCATTTTTTTGGGCGTATAACCAGCTATATAAAGCAGTACGAGCACCACCTACGTGTAAATATCCTGTAGGACTAGGAGCAAAACGAGTTGTTAAAGTCATAAATGTCTCACGAAAAAGGCCAGTTAATGAAAGTATTCATTAAAACTAGCTAAAATTATTCAAAATATCGCAATATTTTAACAGGCAAATGAATTGAATACACCTTTTCTATACTTATGAAGCTAAATGTTAGGAGATAAAAGAATGCAAATTAATCAGAATGTTGAATTTATCAGCACTTAGACAAAAATATGAAAAAACTCACGAAAAACGCTTTGTTTTTGTTGACAGGTTTTATGATCTCCCTATAATACGCCACCACAGAGACGGACGATTAGCTCAGTTGGGAGAGCACCGCCCTTACAAGGCGGGGGTCACTGGTTCAAGCCCAGTATCGTCCACCATTCTGACTTTTGTTATTATTAGTTAGGCTGTTGGACTCTGTATTAAATGATTGGACGATTAGCTCAGTTGGGAGAGCACCGCCCTTACAAGGCGGGGGTCACTGGTTCAAGCCCAGTATCGTCCACCAATCATTTACCCTCTAGATTCATATGAATATATGGACGATTAGCTCAGTTGGGAGAGCACCGCCCTTACAAGGCGGGGGTCACTGGTTCAAGCCCAGTATCGTCCACCATTATTCACTGTCTAGAACCATATTAAATATATGGACGATTAGCTCAGTTGGGAGAGCACCGCCCTTACAAGGCGGGGGTCACTGGTTCAAGCCCAGTATCGTCCACCATTTAATATACAATTCCATATCAAATATGGACGATTAGCTCAGTTGGGAGAGCACCGCCCTTACAAGGCGGGGGTCACTGGTTCAAGCCCAGTATCGTCCACCATTATTTCATCTTATTATTCAAAAATAAAACCTTAGAAAAAACTCAGTTAGAACAGCACCTTCTACTCTTTACATCCCGCGCCGTGTCACTGGTTCAAGCCCAGTATCGTCCACCATTATTTTATCTTAATATTCAAAAACAATATCTTTAGAAAAACTCAGTTAGAACAGCACCTTCTACTCTTTACATCCCGCGCCGTGTCACTGGTTCAAGCCCAGTATCGTCCACCATTATTTAAAACTCTATTTTAAAACTCAATAATATTTACTATTTAAAGTAGCACCTTCTACCCTTTACAGCCCGCGCCGTGTCACTGGTTCAAGCCTAGTATCGTCCACTATTATCCCAAGATCATATTTCAAACTTATGGTTGAATACATGAGTTAAACTCCTCACAAAAAAATAGAAAAACATAAAAAAGAAAAAA
>Ga0209291_1002177_pt1 | contig 16241 bp, 14 predicted proteins | sample GOMGulsemesocosm_FD_184633 | JGI IMG/M metagenome (GOLD analysis project Ga0209291, IMG submission 184633) | Methane-oxidizing microbial communities from mesocosms in the Gulf of Mexico - GOM9B Gulf of Mexico (SPAdes) (version 2) | ecosystem: Environmental > Aquatic > Marine > Cold seeps...
AATAAGTCAGACATTAATCGTCGACAAATCTAACTATCATACGAAATTCTATATAATGTAAATAGCACCTTAACTTTTAATTATAAATAATAACAAATTAACTATTAATTATAATTAGGTAGTTAGGAATAACGACTTTAAATAAAATGAATAACATAAATACACGAACAAGAAATAAAATCCTATAACTCCATTTGTGATGCTATTAGGATACAAATCGGAGGGATTAAAATCCCGATACAGTATATCGGGATTTAATAAGTAACATATATATCAAAAATTTGTAGTTCTAATCAACTGTATCTTTATCACCTTCAGGTATATTAAAGGTTAAATTACCTGTGATAGCAAAATGATCAGAAAGATCAAACATTGGAAATACATCGGGGTGAATGCTACGAGGGACGAGTACTTTAGATGACGATGTCATAGGTACCAAATGTGAAGTCGAATATAAGACATAATCTAAATTTTCTTTTTCACCGTTTGTCCAGTTATTAACAGTGCCATCATAGGTATATTCATAACCACCGTCTCTAGGCGGTTCTTCCGCACTTAGAGTTCTTAACATATGATCATATTCATGCGGGTATTTAGTCTTATCGACATTAAGGTCTCCCGCAATAATGACTGGATCTGCACCACTAATAGATTGATTATCAATAAAATCACGCATTTGATTAAACTGCTTAGTGCGTGTCATTTGATTTTTTTCTTTTGTCCATGCTTGTGTATGGCTACCAAAAATATGGTAAGAATTACCACCCTTATTAATTTGGACATACATAACCCCTTTTGCAGATAGACAATCAGTACCATCACAATTATCAAAAGTCATTTGAACTTCTTTTTTAATTGGCCAACGACTCAATATTACTACACCACCATCTTCTAAAGATCCTGATTTATCAACTACGCTAGTCTGATAAGGATACTCAGACTTTAATCCATTTAAAAATATATTTCGGTTATAATTATCAAACAGCTCCGAAAATACAACCACATCATAGCCCTTTATTTTATCTTTAATCAGGCGTAAACGCTCTTTTACCTTTACGGAAGTAACTCCTGGTAAAAGTTCTGGTAATAAAGCCCATACATTATAAGCCAGTACATTAAGATTATTGTTTAAACCGCGTGATGTACTGGCCTGTTTAGGATGAATAACATAATAATAATCATCACCATTGACGCGAGCAAACTCAGACTTAAAAGCGATGGTGGTATCTTCACCAGCAAATTCTTGATTAACAGTGTGAATGTTCCGATCTTGAAACCAGTTAGACTCCTTAGTACCGTGCCAAATATTACTAAAAGTCAAAGTACCAGTTAATTTTTGTTTAAGAACAACGTTACTACCATCTTCAGCAGTAACTGTCGTATCAAAATAATAATCTTTTCCCGATTTAATCCCCTTATCACGATTCATTTCTAAATAACGCACAGTTGCCAGCGGAGCTACTGACACGGCATGTTGAAACCAAGACTCCCCTTTAACCAGAGGTGAGCCACTTTGATTAACTGTGATTTCCAATGGTTGAAGAGTATTATTAGTTAAATAGATATAACTTTGCGCCCAAGCATTTGAGCAAGAAAATGTCACGCTAACTATTACAAATAATATTAAATTCTTTATCATTTCAGTTACCTTTTTAATTAAATGGTAAATATACCTTTAATAAATATCGTAAAAAAATTGATTTAGTCAGTTTACTAAATGGTATTTAAACACTTGGTAATGTCGATTTAAAATACAACTATGTTTTAGTAAATATCGACACTTATACAAGATGTCACTAAGGGTATCTATTCTGCATAATCACGCACCGTAATGCAAATGATTTACATTATCATCTAATGAGTTACTCTATCAATTCTATCTTTGTCGAGAAAACATCTAGATACAAATAGCAAAAATACTAGGGGATCAAACTATAAAAGCAGGTGCTAAACAATTAAGGCTATCGCAATCAGCTATATGTTTGGATTAAGCACACTTGTGACTGCATGTGTTCAGTGCGCCTAATAACGTATGTGTATTTAGATAAATTTAATAGCTTGTACAGTTAAAGTAACGATAGTTTTAGGGGGGATGTAGATGTTTTTCTTGTCATTTTTATTCATATTATATTACTATGAAAATTATTATTTTCTTAATCGGTTTGTTGGTATGCGTAATATTTCAATTATATCATTTTTATTATTAACATCATTGGGTTGTACTGCCGCTAGTTATGATTATGAAGACCCAAACTTGGTAATTACTGATTCTTATGAAGACCCAGACTTGGTAATTACTGATTCTTATGAAGACCCAGACTTGGTAATTACTGATTCTTATGAAGACCCAGACTCGGTAGTTACTGATTCTTATGAAGACCCAGACTCGTTAGTTACTGATTCTTATGAAGACCCAGACTCGTTAGTTACTGATTCTTATGAAGACCCAGACTCGGTAGTTACTGATTCTTATGAAGACCCAGACTCAGTCATTACTGATTCTTATGAATAATCTGACATTATTCACCTAAATAATTATTTAAGAGTTGTATTGTGGAAACGCTACGTACCTAGATTAATTATTGTGAGGTTTGGTTCGCTAAATTTCACGTAGCGAACCAGTTTTTTACTTAGCTCTTACATAAGGTACATTGTACGCAGTTATTATTATAACTGCGTAAGTGCAATATAGTAATGTCACACTCTAACAATTTAGAGAAGTCACATTTTAGTATACTTAGTCATAACTAATCCAAGTATCGCGCTGTGCCATGTTGATTACTATGAGTGAAAAAGAACTGCATCGTTTAGGGATTATTAAGGATAGGTTTGTCCTAAACGCGTTTCTAGTGAAACGCTAGGTCACTAGTTGGTAAATTGAACCCATTAGTACAGTGTACGAATCGTTCGTTTCCATGCTAACTGTTGTTGTTCCCATGTAGTTTTAAAATGACTGTAGTCCAGACCTTGATCGATAGCAAGCCGAACTTTATCAGTGCCAAAATGATAATCTATCGCATAGTCAGTGGCATCTGGAAACTTAAACCACTCAAATTCTTTATGTAAGAGCCTTAATACACGTAACAGTTCATAGGGTGTTCTGGTATAGTCAACCAGATCAGCATCCTCTATGAACAATTGAATACCATAACAAAATTCACCTTTAAATTTGGACTCTGTAGGAGTGAAATATACTTTATTACATACCAAGCCTCTAAGTTCCAAATTTCTCAGGGCCTGTATAGTCTTATCAACCTGCAACCAAGGAGCTCCGAATATTTGAAAGGGTCTTGTGGTGCCCCTCCCTTCTGAAAGATTTGTGCCCTCTATGTTGACCGTTATTGGATAATATTTCACCGAGTCAATAGTAGGAATATTTGGTGATGGGGCGACCCAATGATACTTGTATCTGTCTATCCACAAATTACGATTATAATTATCCATCGCAACAATCTTAAGATCCAACTGAGGGTAGTAGGTATCTTGTATATGTATAGCAAACTCACCAATCGTCATGCCCGTAGATGTCAGCATCGGTATTGCACCAATGAAAGACTCATACTGTTTTTCTAAGATATTTCCAAAAATTTGACAACCCATAGGATTCGGTCTATCCAATACAACAAGCCTTTTTTTCAGTGTATAGCAGGCTTTTAGCATATCAATCAGCGAAGAAATATAGGTGTAATACCTTACCCCTAAATCTTGTACATCAAAGACGACCACATCAATATTCTTAATTCTTTCATTAAGTTTTTCTCTGCCCTCTCCATACATGCTGTACACAGGGAGTCCCGTTTCTATATCAATAGTATCATCAATCTTAATATCTGCAGGCTTATCTCCTCTAATTCCATGCTCAAAGGCAAATAATGCACTAAGTTGAATTTGTTTTTGAGAAAACAACAGATCTACTGTAGATTGCAAAAAATAATTAACGCCAGTTGGATTCGTTGCTAAACCCACCCGAGAATTGTTCGGTACATATGACGATACATCCCGCATCAGTACATCAATTCCCAATGTACAATCTATTAATTTTTTCAAATGTTTACCTCCTTTATACAAGCATTATTAGCTATCCATGATAGTAATAATGCTTGTGTGCTAACCTATTTTTGTTTTAAGCCAGATAAAAGCTTCTTAGTAAGGGCGACTCTACCTCGTCTCGCCTGTAAACTACCATCTATTGTACTGATTGTTATGTAGCGATTAACCATGGCACCTTCGGAGTTTTCATTGCTGTCCTTAATGTCACTGGGAACAAAACCGACGCCATGTTGTCCTTTAAGGTTCTTAGATGAATAACTCTCTACATTAGGTATTACACCTAGGTCTTCGAAAAACTTAACCATATGGTCACCTGCATTCCAGCCCACATCGGTAAAGTGATAATCTGAGTTATTTTCGAGATCTTTAGGAATGTTGATATTTAGTCCCATATGAATCGGTAGTAACGGTTTAGTCTTATCCGTACGCTTGGTTTCCAGTTCATCGATAACCTTTATCACTACATTAGCAATCCCATCATAGTCCTTAGAGTCCCTATGACTACTGACAGCTATGGCCGGAATACCACGACTGAGCGCAATCATCGCAGCCCCTAATGTTCCAGAGCTATTATTCATATAACCTAAATTGTGGCCTTTATTCGGGCCTGAAACAACAAGATCTGGTGCCTTTTCCCACTTTTTCTGTGCAGCAATATCTATACCATACAAGACTGACATAACAGGTGTGCCTTCGACATAATCGTTGAATTCTTGCGTTGTATTCACATCCCCAATACAGTACTCATACTCAGATTCCCTCGTCATATCTACTTTAACCGGGTTAAAGTAACTAAATGAACCGCCCTTACCACTCTGTTCTGTACAAGGTGCCGCAATAATCACATCGTGATGTTTTGCAACCAACGCATCTTTCATTGCCTTAATATTATGGCTATTCCAGTTATCGTCGTTAGTTAATAAAATATTTAATGCTGACGCCGGAGCAGAAGAAAATATAGCTTGAGTAATCAGTGCAGACAATAGACCAGTTTTAATGTTTATTTTCATTTTATTCCCTATTTATTGACCTAATACTAGATGATTAATAACAAAGGGTATCCATTCTGCAGAGTTTTCACTTGCAATGCAAACGATTATCATTATCATTCAAGGGGGTGACTGAAAGATAATGTATCAGTGTTGACCAGCGACAAATAATTGTTAAGCAAGTTAGGAGCGTCACATTAGTTACTTATCCCGTTTTAGCGGCTAACGTAAATTGGATTGGTTTGCCATGCTGAACGTTTGGGTACTTCTCGTTTGCTCCAAGGTGCCACTTCTTTCTTCCTGGTTTCATTAGCGTAAATAAACGACAGAAGCCATTAGAGTTAGTCGAAATATCATGGTGCAAGATTAGAAAAAACTTAAAAGTAACACGAAGGTTAATTACGTGGTCATTCCACAGTAATTTAACGTTAACTATAAATGCTCAAAGGATTTTTATTATGAAGTTAAAAATTTTATCTGTATATCTAATTCCAATACTGCTATCGGGCGTTGCAAATAGCGTAACACTTAAAAATGTTGATGCGAACGTTATAAGTAAGGTAGTTATTGATAATTATAAAATGCATGATTTTGACTTTTATGCATCTGACTATGAAACAAAAGCAAATAAACTTAATCACATTTTAAATAGCAATAAAGAGGATAACAAAAAGATTCAATCTATTTCTAAATTGTTTTTAAATACTCCTTATGTTAGGAATCGCCTTATCGGGTCTAATAAAGAACCTGAACAATTAGTGGCAGATTTCCAAGCCTTAGATTGCTTTACCTTTCTAGATTATGTCGAAGCGTTAAGAAAGTCAGATAACCTATCTGACGATTTTTCCCGTAATTTAATTAGAACACGATATAAAAATGATAACGTTGATTATTTATCACGAAAACATTTTTTTTCTGATTGGTCATATGTTGATAGTCATGGTAACCGAAATGCTGAGGATGTGACGACTTCGTTAACCAATAATACTAAAACCATCTCAAAAGAGTTAAATGAAAAAGAAGATGGTGGTCGCTACCTCAATGGGTTACAAGTAATTCACAGGGTAATCAATTATATCCCAGGTAAAAACATTAACCAGAATGTTATAAATAATCTGAAAAATGGTGACTATATTGGAATATATACAAATATAAAGGGGTTAGATGTAACTCACACAGGGATTTTTATTAATGGAAAAAATGGTCCTGTGTTTAGAAATGCATCATCGCTCTCTAAAAATATGAAAGTAGTAGATACACCATTTTTAGAATATACCAAAGAAAAACCGGGTATTGTAGTTTATAGAGCTATATAAACCGATTTTATGGCCCCTGTCCCAAAGTCTGTGTAATTACCTATCATTAACTTAATCATATTAAGGATAGGTAATTATGACAAAACAAAAACTTGAAGTATTTTTCAATCTTTATTTACGATATAGAGGGGGCTCGAGTTTGCTCAACAACCGAATTAGGGACCCTGTCCCGAAATCTGTGTAATTGCCTATCATTAACTTAATCATATTAAGGATAGGTAATTATGACAAAGCAAGAACTTGAAGCCTTTGCAAAGGAAGCCGCAAAAGGCTTGAAATCTCAACAAGACCTCCTCGATTTTAGTCAAATGCTAACTAAAATAACCGTTGAAGCTGCGCTCAATGCGGAGCTAGATGACCATCTGGGTTATGAAAAAAACCAGAAAGATACCTCGCGAAATTACCGAAATGGACATTCTTCCAAAACACTAAAAACTGAAGATGGCCAATTTGAACTTGATACACCCAGAGATCGCGAGGGTAGCTTTGAACCGAAGCTGGTCAAGAAAAACCAAACTCGTTTTACGTCGATGGATGATAAGATCCTGAGTCTCTATGCTCGAGGAATGACAACACGTGATATCGTTGATTCATTTAAAGAAATGTACAATGCGGATATCTCTCCAACCCTCATATCAAAAGTAACCAATGCCGTCATTGAAGAAGTAAACGAGTGGCAAAATAGGCCGCTAGATAGCATCTATCCTATCGTTTATTTAGATTGCATAGTCGTTAAAATACGCCAAGACAATCGCGTAATTAACAAAGCCGTATTTCTTGCTTTAGCCATAAACCTTGACGGTGAAAAAGAGCTGTTAGGCTTGTGGTTCGCTGAGAATGAAGGTGCTAAATTTTGGCTGAATGTATTAACAGAGTTACAGAATAGAGGTGTCGAAGACATCCTAATCGCGTGTGTAGATGGCCTGAAAGGCTTTCCAGATGCAATTAATACAGTTTACCCTGAAACTCATATCCAGCTTTGTATCGTTCATATGATTAGAAATTCACTACGATTTGTATCCTGGAAAGACTACAAGGCGGTAACGGCAGACCTAAAACGAATTTACCAAGCAGATACTGAAGATATAGCGTTAATGGAACGAGATGCGTTTTCAGAACGCTGGGATGATAAATATCCACAAATATCAAAGTCATGGATTAGCAATTGGGAGAACTTAAATACGTTTTTCAGATATCCTAAGGATATCAGAAAAGCGATTTACACAACGAACGCCATTGAATCACTTAACAGCGTTATACGTAAAGCAATCAAGAATAGGAAGGTATTTCCAAGCGATGATTCAGCTAAAAAAGTAGTGTATTTAGCGATCCGTTCAGCTTCAAAAAAGTGGTCGATGCCGATCCATAACTGGAAAGCAGCCATGAATCGTTTTATCATTGAATTTGAAGACCGATTAAAAGATCATCTCTAAAATGGTAATTACACAGAATCATTTACAGGGTCTGACGTCGTCACACTCACTATTTGAAAATAATAAAGGCCCTTAAAATAAGAAGCCTTCAATATTATATTTTGAACGAACCGACATGAAGATCTAAAGTTTGAGCAAGCTGCTCCAGTGTTTTACTCGAAGCTTCAAGCTCCTGGCTAGAAATTAAGCCTTCCTGAACAGAGTTATTCACCAAATCCATGTTGATATTGATTTCATTCGCTACACAAGATTGCTCTTCGGTAGCCGTTGCGACTTGGGTATTCATATCAAGGATAGCCATTACTTGCACTGATATTTTTTCAAGTACTTCCTGCGCTTGTGTCGTGGTTCTCGTACCTTCTTCTGTTAAAGATCGACTACTCTCCATCGCCTCTACTGCATTTTTTGCCTCATGCTGCAACTGATTAATCATACTTTGAATTTCATCGGTTGAATGTGCCGTTTTAGTAGCTAGATTTCTAACTTCATCTGCTACTACAGCAAAACCTCGGCCAGCCTCACCTGCTCGGGCTGCTTCAATTGCAGCGTTAAGAGCAAGGAGATTAGTCTGCTCTGAAACACCTCTTATCACGTCGAGTATGGACCCGATTGACTGTGTTCTTTCAGCTAATGATGTTATAACCGATGACATGTTATTCATTTCACCACCAAGGTTATTGATGGTATTAGATGAGTCTTGCAATGTTTTACGCCCAGCTTGAGTTTCGCTATTTGCACCATTAGCCGAATTTGCAGCACCCGAAGCATTTTGCGATATTTCATTAATAGTCGCAATCATTTCATTTATTGAGTTTGCTACTAATAACGTTCGTTCGCTTTGCACTTGACCTCTTGATAGCCCAACGAGAGACTGACTGCGAAGTTCAGTCGCTGAACGACCTATACCTAAACCCGTTTCTACAACCTGAGAAATTATTTCATTAATATTACCCACAAAAATATTGAATGCTTCAGAAATATGGGCTATTTCATCTGTTCCTTGTACTGGTAATCTAACGGTAAGATCTCCATCGCCTTTTGATATATCTTCTAATGCCTGTTGCAAGCCAACAAGCGGTTTGAAAAATCGACCCAGTAGCCACATCAACACGAAGGCACATATCAGAAAGATAGTAACGATTGCAATTAACTGAGTGATAACAATATCTACTACAGCATTATCTACTTCTGAAATTGGGATGCCAATATCAAAAGCACCCAATAGCTCACCATTCTTATCATAAACGGGAACCATTATGTCATACACCCACATTTTTTGTACATCCGCATACCATTTAGAGAACTTTTGCTCTCCTTTCCCAGCCCCCTCAATAGTGTAGGTATCTTTATAAATCTTATTTAACTTGTTTATATCGCTATGTGCAACGGCCTGAATTTTTCGGTCTATGAAAACCGCGTAGATAATATCTGAACGCTCTGAAAGTGACAGTACTAACTCTTGTAAATCAACCAATGGCTGGGAAGACTTTTGTAATACATACTCGACGTTTTTAGCAATTACTTCAGCCTTTGCTTGAGATTTTTTCAATATAATCTCATCAATTTTTTGATTGGATATATAAGAGGTAGAGGTGATACTTGTTATTGCTGCGATAGCGAACATAATAAATACCGTTATTAATATTAATTTTTTCATATACGAAATCCTTAGTACTATCATCCAGATAAATAAATTAAATACGTTGTATTCACTTCATTTGTTATCATCTAAAATCAGCAGGTGACAATAACTCAAATATTCTATCTCCGTTTATTAATCAGAACATAGATTGATAAATAAGAATAACATGCATCATGTCAGAGGACATTAAAATTTATTCATTTAAGGTGGTTTTTCAACTACTTAATCTACTTTTTGCAATTGAAGTCACTAAGTAATACAGGCCATTTTTCAATTAATTCTTGTAAATTATGTGATATGAGTAAACAGACAGCTTCATTTGGTGTCATCACAGACAAATAGTTATCGACAACGTATTTGGCTCTGGTAACTGACATTTTGTCTTCGTTGAGATAAAGAGGTCCAACACAATAAGGATCAATCCATGGAAGAAACTTACCCACAAATCCTGCCGAGGTCAGTAGTTTTTGTAAATCATGACCGCACCGCACATGCAGCGTGTTTAAGTCACTATCAAGTGGTTCATCACCAAGCTTTATTGCTGTTAGGTGAGCATTCTTATTTTGGATATGTGCTTTAAGCGCTGACCAACTGTTGACACACATATCCCTCGCAATAACTAGCTGAATATCTGCCAACTTTATTGATTTTCATGTGAGACTTTGCTTTGGATGATATTGTCTAACGAGAGCCCATTGTCGCTCTTCGTTTGATTTGAGAAGCCTAAGACGGCGTTTAGCTTGAGATTTTAGATAACCTAAATTTAATACAAATGTATTTCGTGTATTCATAAATTCACCATTCTTTATTTCTAAGCTCGCCATTAGAAAGAAAAGGTAAATATGCAATTTCTCACCACTCAAATGAGTGTAATACCAACCCCTGGTTTTTATATCCTTTCCGCGAGCAGGCGGCTCGGAGCAAGCCTCATAGAGAATGCTACATTATTTAATTCCCAAGTAAAACAACAATTTTTAAGCTTTATCTTCAAAATAAAGACAAGCATCACACCCCAATGTTAATGACAGTAAACTAACTCACAACTTTAAACCAAAGTATTCATTGCTTTTGCCAATGATAAATCGAGGGCTAGCTTTAGTGCATCCCCCCACCACTAAAGTAAAAATATGATTGAACTAATAACATTCGGACTTACGGCATCATTATCCATTACGTCTATAGGTCTTTATCTTACTACTTATAGCTTTGGCTGAGAAAAATGAATATTAAAATTGATAAGGCTCGGTTGAAATGTTGTTTATTCACTGGGCTTTTTGTACTGACTGGTAATGAGTCTATCTGAGCTCATAACCTTCCCAATTTTGTTAAGAGAGGTTTATTTTGGCGTCTAGAAATTCGACTTCAGGCTTATGGGTGGCATTATTCGGATTAAGCCTGATAATTCTGCGTATGATTTTTGAGAATTCACACTATCGCATTGAACAGTGAAGAACTGCGCTTGTTAACATAGTTACCTGCTATCAAGCGTCAGAGGGAATCCCCCTGACGTAGCTTAATTAACTATATTAATCACTAATGGTGGTCATGTACATGGCCTTGCATTTCAATCGCGACGTCAACGGTGATTTTCCCTGCATATTTAAAATTCAACTCTAATGGAAATCGTTCTCCTTTTTTCGGTAAATATTTAGGATTGAAGATCATTAAATGCAATCCACCTGGTTCAAAGTTTTTTGTTTTCATCGAGCCAATTTTTACCTTGTTAATCTTTTTCATTATCATCATGCCATCTTGCATAGCATGCATATGGATCTCAGCCTTATCAGCAATAGGCGTAGATGCCGAAATCAGGTAATCGTCTTTCGTTGAGTTATTCTTAAGCTGAAAATATCCCGCAATTACTTTGCTGTTTGGTGCTGCTAATCGACTCCAAGGATGGTCAATTCGCATATGTGCTTGAGTATAATCATGGGCTACGGCGAGTGTAGAAAAAGCAAAACTTGTCATGATCAGGAATGCACTAATTATTTTCTTTATCATATTAAACCTATTATTTATTTGTTTTTAGAAAGCACGATTTACCAATATAAATTACCTTGATAAATCAACCAGAAAGCTTGCTCTTTTTGTTCTTGGGTTTGGTCAAAGTTACCTTGGACACGCAAGATTTGATTATCGTCAACAAACCAGTTCATAACGAGGCTGAGTCGCTCAGGATTATGGCCTTTACTGTCTAATACGTTCGCAAATTCAGTACTATTTTGGGTCACTTTATTATCAGTGAGTAAGGCGTCGTAACGAAATGCCACTTGGACATCCTGCCATTGCCAATATAACTGTGAGCTTATGCCCTGGTTTGTAGCATCGAGTTTAGTTTGAAATTGCTGGCTATCAATTAGGTCTGCATCAATTTGTTGTGCCATCCATTCAATATCCCAGCCTAACGCCATCCACTGCCACTGTAGTCCCAGACTGACTAAGTTTGTATCCCCCGTAAAACTAATATCGTTACCGTTACCGTGCGTATGTCCAGTTTTCTCATCGTCACCGCGCTGATATGCGTTAAAGTGCGTCAACGAGCTTTTAAGCAACACGCTATTTTGCTCTCCAAACCACTGCCACTCATATGCTACACCATAAGCATGTGGTATAGCGCTGCTTTTATCCACTGATGCCGGGTAGCCGTTTCCACGACCAATCCAAGTAGTAAACTGCTGCGTATCATCGGACCAACGCAATTGAATACTATCATCACTATATTGACTGGCTAAAAACGCCTGTTGTGATAAATTAGCATCAACAAACAACCAATCATGGTCATGAGTAGCGTTATACAGACCTATATCTGTCAGTTGTCGGCCAATCCGAAGTTGCCAGTTTTCCCCAATATCAGGTTGTAACCAGAGTTCTTCAACAGTTGCAGATTCAGCATGATGACTACCAAGTATAAGGTGTCCGGCCAGTACTGATTCGATACTCACGGTGAAAGCGACTTCACCATGCATCAGCTGTAATCCTTGCTCACTGTGTACAGCGTTATCACCTGTGATAACCCCAGGAATAGACCAAGTCTCAGCCTGTCGACTGTCTTGATAATAACCAAATTGGGCAAACAGGCTACCACCAAAATCACTACGTTCAAGAAGATTTGATTCATCTCCATGTGCCAATAGGGATGCACTAAACAGGGTGCAGACCAAACCTAAAATATACTTCTTTTTCATTGTACCTACTCCGCCTTAAATGGATTGGAATAACGGGGATTACGAATAAAAACAGGATCACTGAGCGCATTCAAAAAAGCCAACAAGTCATCACGCTCTTGCTCACTCATTGAGAAACCCGTTACAAACTCACTTTTATTCGGATTCTGTCGCCCATCACCAGCATATTCGCCACTGGTGATGTTACGGCCGCCTGCAGCATAGAAGGCTAATACTTCTTCCAATGTGTCTACACTGCCGTCATGCATATACGGTGCGGTATAAGCAATATTTCGTAATGTCGGTGGTCTAAATTTACCTTTATCCTCAGTTTTTTGAGTTACAGTAAACAAGCCATTATCAATTGCAGGATAGCCGCCCTCCTCATCCAAATTATAAAGCCCGGTGTTGAAGAAGGGTCTACTCACAAATACCGTTTTATCATGGAGTGTCGAGTCACTAAAATTAAAACCATTATGACAATGGAAGCATTCCATTTTTTCGCTATTAAATAAATTTTGACCGCGCTGCGCAGAGGAGCTTAGTCGGCCTTTATCAAAATCAGAGTCTTTGGAAATAAGGGCACGGTTAAACACCGCTAGTGCTTTAATTATATTTGGAAAGGAAATTGCCTGCTGTTGGTCTGGAAACGCCATATCAAACATATTCTGGTATTTTGCCTCGTTATTAAAACGAGCCTTAATATCATCACGATTGGCATCATGGATCCCCATCTCCACCGGAAACTCTCCAAACATAGGAATAATCAATTGGTCTTCAATCTCTTTGAGCAAAGGATTTGCCCAAGTATAACTGGCGTTATAACCGATATTGGTCAGTGTTTGAGAGTTCCTGTGCAACACTTCTCCGGTTGAACCTTTCGGCGTTTTTAAGCCATCACTAAATGCAAGTTCTTGATGATGACAAGACTCACATGAGAATGTTTGATTACCCGATAATTGTTTATCATAAAACAGGTGCCGACCTAACTGAAACTTAGCTTCGGTCGCCAAGTTATCTACAGGTTCTTTAGGCATAGGTAATGAACCGGTTTGAAAATCAAACTGGTTGGTATTATGCGTACTTGGTGGTACAACTTCGTAGCTCGATTCACTGTCACAACCCGCCATGATTGCCATGGCGAGTAATGTCAGCAAACGAATCATATGGTTTGCTGACATTATTATTACTCCACTTCGATCCAAGTTTGTACAGCGCTACAGTCGCCATCAACGCATTGGCCTGACGTTAGATCTAAACCTAAGCGATCAAAAATATGCTGACAAACACTACCTGAATTTGATGACATGCACATTGACGATGCTGTATCAGAAATGTCAATACCTGACACCAATTCTTGGTAGTCAAAGACAATACTGTTGTTCGCAGGATTAAAACTATCAAATTGATATTTCGGACGATTTGGTCTAGAGCTGCTGCAATCCACGCTTTCAGCATCCGCATCTACAAGTTCACATCCCGTAGTGCCGAGGTGAATCATCAAGCCTTTAATGTCCATTCTCAGATGTTTATGCCCCATCTGCCAACTCCAATTCATCCCCATAACATCTAACGGAGATACTGCATCATCGCCATCAATACCATAGTTATTCAACTCTGCAGGAACACCTAAGGTAAATTGAATACCATTATAGTTGCCACTTGGAACGGTACCTTTAATCACATTATTAATCGCTGTATTACCGTTGCTGCAACTGTCTGTCCCGGTTTCAAAATCCAGAAGAGCAACATTTTGGTACTGCCATTTTTTATCTTGATTTAGCGTTACGCTAACCAGCTCATCAGCATCATTCAGCAACGCGACTTCTGAAATATAGATACGCGCATCTTTAAACTCAGGGATCTGGTTACTTAGACCAACAGGAGCCAACATAGGCACGCATGAAATATCTTCGTTACCGACACGAGCAGCAAATTTTATTTCGATGTTCTGTGTGGTTATCACGCTTGGGGTTGGGGGTTGCTGCACCGAATTTTCAGAACTCGTAGTACTGCTACCACAACCAGATAAAGCGCCAACAATTGCCATTGCCAATAATTTATTAGTCCGCATATTTGACTTCCTTTTAACTCTTTTTCCAAAATATAGGCTGCTAACAGGCAGCCAAAAAATCACAAGACCAATGGTAATAGACGCAAAACATCGTTAAAAACGTGCGTAAAATCATCACGAGATTGGAGCAAGTGAAAATAAATGTTTAGTGATGGAAATGCGTAATAATGGGATAACTAGACTGAGTTATATTTAAACGTTAACTTAGCCTTGTCGCCATATATCATGCATAAAAGGCAAAAGGCGGTGATTGTTTAGGCGCGAATGATAAATATACTTTTTGTTGGTAACTTGTATAGTTATATTGTGGGGCACGAGGAGTCGAGCGATTAAGCCATACCGACAGTAAATATACTAGTAGAACGGCAAAAACAATAAAATGTTGGAATGCTTTAAGAAGTGGGCAGCTAAATTGCAGCGATTGATGGTCTTCCTCTGCGGAATGAGAACCGTCACTATTTTGAGTAATGAGTTCGTTCACACTAACCCACTTAAAGCCTTGCGGTGTACACAGCAAGATCTTTTCACCTTGTAATTTACTCAACCAATTTTTTTGCAGTACTTCACTTGGGTTTAAAGCGATTGTAGCGGCGATATAAATTTGAAATAGCAAAGCAATAATGACAAAAAATGCCATTACCTGTTGAAATACATGCTTATTTCTTATTCTATGCATTCGAATCAATATACCGTCAAAATTACTCGGCGCCGATATTAGCAAACAACATTTACAATTGTAATAATTAATTCACACTTTAGTGACAATAGTTATAACAAAACAAGTAGACTGTTGATTTTTTACTCTAATTAAATAATTTGTAACAGTTTATTACGCAGTTACAAATAAAACGTTGTAGGGAAAATAATGCTGAATGTAATATTAAGCAGGGTAATGTGTTAGCGCTAGAGTCTTGACCAAGAGTCAGCCATAGCCAACTCCCAGCATTGAGGTAATCATAACCACAAAGGTGTGATTATTTTAATGTATCTGTACCCTGTTTACCTACAAATACAACAACAACCTTATCATCACCTAACGTACGAGAAAATGCATAGCCCTTTTGTTGCTTAATCTCCTTATGAGTCCCGGCACCAATAGCTGGATGAGCCAGTCTAAATTGTCCGAGTGTTTGCCAGTGTTTAAGTAATTGCTGGCGGTTAGCATCCAATGACCAATTCATATCAGAACGGGTTCCTTGATGGAAATCATCTGCATAAGCGCCTATATTTCTTGCCACTTCATCACCGTAATAAACTTGAACAGCACCAGGACTTAGCAATAAGGCACTGGCTGCATTACGCTGCATTTCAAATGACTTAAATCGTCCAAAGAAAAGCTCTGTATCATGAGATGACATATAACTCACAGGATTAAAATTGGGCTTTTCTTTGAGTGTATCCGCGTAATGTTGGTAGGTTTCAGCCATCTTGCTAAAACAGAGAGCCCCTTCGTCCATTTTTTTCTGCATATCAAAATTTAGCAAAGCATCAAAACCGTCATCATAATAAGGGCTACGGTAAGCGCTATGCCCCCATACCTCTCCCATCATCCAAAATGGTTGTCCTGTTTTAT
>Ga0209291_1002187_pt1 | contig 16198 bp, 12 predicted proteins | sample GOMGulsemesocosm_FD_184633 | JGI IMG/M metagenome (GOLD analysis project Ga0209291, IMG submission 184633) | Methane-oxidizing microbial communities from mesocosms in the Gulf of Mexico - GOM9B Gulf of Mexico (SPAdes) (version 2) | ecosystem: Environmental > Aquatic > Marine > Cold seeps...
TTCCTGAAGGAGAATACATAATTCCTATTGGAGTTGCTGATATCAAGAGAAAAGGTTCTGATGTAACTATTGTTTCATTTGGTAAAATTATCAAAGAAGCACATAAGGCTGCTGATGAATTAGAAAAGGAAGGGATTTCTGTAGAAATAATTGATTTACGTTCAGTTCGTCCTATTGATTATGGATGTGTTGTAAATTCAGTAAAGAAAACAAATAGATGCGTTGTGGTTGAGGAATCATGGCCAGTAGCGTCAATTGCGTCTGAAATTGCATATCATTTACAAAATTACGCGTTTGATTATTTAGATGCGCCTGTAAAAAGAGTGATGCAATCGGATACACCATTCCCATTTTCTCCACCACTAATGGAGGAGGCTTTACCAAATGTAAAACGAATCATTGCAGCTATAAAATCTACAATGTATAGATAAAAGTATATCATTATAATAAGAAACTCTTGTCTTTATTGGCGAGAGTTTTTTTGTTTTAAGACGAATTAAAGTAATAAAAATGAGTATATTTAGACTATGCGAAAAATATTAATTTTAGTATTTGCGCTAAGCCCTATGTTTATATTTGCTCAAGTACCTTATCAAATAGGTGCACGAGCTAACGGTTTAGCTAATTCAACACTAACTTTGTCTGATGTGTGGGCAGTTAAAAATAATATTGGAGCAATAGGAGAATTAGATAAAACAGAAATTGGCTTAGGGTATCAAAATAAATATTTTTTAAAAGAATTTTCAAATCAATCGTTAGTAGTGAATTATGCTTATAAAAAGGGTAGTTTTGGTTTTTATTTTCAACAGGCGGGATTTAATTTGTATCGTGAAATTACAAGCGGTATTGGATATGGAATGAAATTGAGTCGTAATTTTTCAGCAGGTTTATCATTGAATTATCATAGGGTTTCATTTGGTGATATTTATGGAGCAAAGAGTTCAATTTCAGCTTCTGCAGGACTAAAGTATAGATTAAATAAAAGCGTTGAATTTGGAGCGAATGTTTCAAATTTAAATAGAACTCAAATCACTGAAGTAGAAGATGAAAGATTTCCAACGGTGTTTGGATTGGGAATGAGGTATGTTTTTAGTGAAAAAGCCTTTTGGTCATTTGAACTTGAAAAAGACATTATTCATCCTTTAAATCTGAAATCTGGACTAGAGATAAAAGCTCATGAAGCGTTGGTGTTAAGAATAGGCGTTAATAGTTATCCATTTCAAACGGCCTTTGGAGTAGGTATAAAATTAAAAAAATGGAGATTGGATTTGGCGGCTAATTGGCATTCTTCTTTAGGAATTAATCCTTCAGCTGGTTTAGTATATCAGTTCTAAATGAAATGTTTTTTACTATACATATTCGCTTTTGTAAACGTTTTAGTTTTTTCACAAGAAGATGAGCGAAATGTTATTATAGAAAAAAGAATTGAATTTATTGGTGAAAACCTAGAAGATTCTGATGTCGACTTTACTACTTATTTGGAAGAATTATATTTCTTCTACGAGAATCCTATAAATTTAAATCAAACCAATTTTGACGAATTGTCTAGATTGAATTTAATTACTGATGTGCAGATTATTTCCATTCTTGATTATCAAAGAAAATTCGGTGAGATTTTAACAATCTATGAATTAAGAGCTATTGAAGAGTTGGATCAAGAGGCTGTTACAAGAGTTATTCCTTTTGTAACTGTTGGAGAGTATAGAAAATATAAAATGAATTGGAAAAACGTTTTAAAGTACGGAAGAAATGATGTTATTTTGAGGTATCAAAGAGGATTGCAAACAAAAGAAGGTTACGTACCAAAATCTGATTCAATATTAGCTTTGAATCCAAATAAACAGTATTTAGGAAGTCCAGACAAATTATATGCGAGATATAAGTTTTCATATAAAGATAAAATTAGTTGGGGTATCACAGCTGAGAAAGATGCTGGGGAGCAGTTTTTTAGAGGAGCCCAATCTAAAGGGTTTGATTTTTATTCAGCACATGTAATGGTAAAAGATATAGGTATAATAAAAACAATTGTAATTGGAGATTATCATGCAAATTTTGGTCAAGGTTTAACTATGTGGTCAGGTTTTAATCTGGGAAAGTCTGCAAATGTGCTTGATGTTAAGAGATATGCTAGAGGATTAAAAAAATATTCTTCTGTAAATGAATCTAATTTTATGCGTGGTATTGGTGTGAAATTGCAAAAAGATAAATTTGACTTAACTGTTTTTGGCTCTCATAAAAAAATAGACGCGAATATTAATAGTTCAGATACACTATTTAATAATGGGGATGGAGGTATTACATCATTTCAATCAACTGGTTTTCATAGGACACCTGGAGAGATTGAAGATATAGATGCGGTCAAACAAACAATTATAGGTGGGGCAACTCATTTCACTGGAGATAATTTAAAAATTGGATTGGTGGGGGTATCTACACAGTACGATATTCCTTTAAAAGGTTCTACCCAAACTTATACGCAATACAATTTTAATGGTACTTCTGGATTTAGTGCTGGTGCAAATTATTTATATTTTAAAGGTAAAACATCTTTTTTTGGTGAATTCACAATGTCTCAAAATTTAAGTTTAGCAGCGTTGAATGGAATGACTTGGCATGCAGATCCAAGATTAGATATTGTTGTTTTACATAGGTATATAGATAAACAAAATCAAGCCATTTATTCTGCTCCTTTTGGAGGGGCAACTTCAAACGAAAACGGATTATATATTGGAGTTAAAGCTAAATTGACTAAAAAAATCAATCTTTCAGTTTATTATGATCAGTTTACGCATAGTTGGCTTAAATGGGCTACAGACGGTCCTTCTTTTGGTAGAGAAGCATTTATACAGGCTGATTATAAAATAAATTATAATTCAAGTGTGTATATTAGGTTAAAGAATAAAATAACGCAAAGAGATACGAAAGAGGATGTGATTGGGATTGATAATCAGGTTTTTATTAATAAAACTACTTTGAGGTTACACTATAGTCAACGGGTTTCAGAGCAAGTGACTTTAAAAAGTAGGGTGGAAGGAGTTCTGTTTTCATATGATAGTGAAAGGTCTAAAGGGCTACTAGTATATCAAGATTTAGTTTATAAGATTAAAAAAATCCCATTGAAGCTATCAATACGTTATGCAGTTTTTGATACAGATAATTATGACACTAGACTGTATGCATATGAAAATGATTTACTATATTTATTCAGTATTCCGTCTTATTATGGAAAAGGGGTAAGAACTTATTTGATGGCAAAATATGATATTGGGAAACAAATTGATTTATGGGTACGCTGGGGAATGTTTTCTTATGCGCATACAAGTGAAATTTCTTCTGGACTTGAAAAAGTGGAAGGGTCTTTAAAATCTGATATTAAAGTACAATTAAAAATAAGATTTTGAAAAACATAGATTAAGTGATTTGAATTTTAAAAAAGACTATGAAACTGTATAATGTGATATTTAAAGCGCCAAAATCAAAATATAAGTATCTATTTGGGCAATCTATGTTTGAAACGATATGGAATATCTTCTTGTTTCTGACAATATTCTTTTTAGTAATGTCAATAAAGCATTTCATGTCAGACAACCCTAATTTGTTAACATTTATTGGAGCGCTATTGATGTCATTAATGTCGTTAATCATTTTGAAGAAAACAGGTCGTTATAAATTACCGGGTATTTTTGGTTCTGTATTGGGTTCAGTTTTTTGTCTATTCAGTATATTGTTTGTAGCAGATCATTCTTCAATTTCTGATATTTTGTGGGTAGTGTTAGTGTCATTGTTTGCCTTTTATACTTTAGGTTCAATTGCAGGTGGGGTAATTCTAATTATTAACATATCAGCTATTGTTTGGCGTTATATACCATTCGTTGAAAATCATGAGTTAATATACGCTGGAAGTGTGTCGCAAACGAATGCAGTCCTAAATGTGATTGTTGCATCAGTTTCAATATCTTATTTAATACATAGGATTACACAGGCTTCTGTTATCGCAAATAGAGATTTTGAAAAGGCCAATATTAAGTTGCATAATCAAAATGAGATTGTTATTGCTCAATCAAATGAAAAAACAGTGTTGTTACAAGAAATACATCACAGGGTGAAAAACAACCTTCAAGTAATTTCAAGTTTAATTAGATTACAGTCGAGAGAAACGGAAGATACAAATGCAAAAATGTTATTTGAAACTAGTGTTAATAGAATACAGGCTATGGCGTTGATACATGAAAAAATGTACCAAGGTGAAAATTTGTCTAAGATAAATATAGAAGAGTATTTAAATGGATTGGCAAGTGATATATTTAGAAGTTATTTTGATGAAACTAAAATTAATTTCATAATTAAATCAGAGTTAGAAATTATTGGAAATAGAACAATTGTTCCGTTAGCATTAATTTTTAATGAGTTAATTACAAATTCATTGAAACATGCTTTTATTGATGTTGATGAGGGTAATATTTCGATTGAAATTAAATTAGACACAGAGGATTGTTTTACTTTGGATTACTTTGATTCTGGAAAATGGAAGGCTAAAATTAAACCAACATCATTTGGATTGGAGTTAATTGAGACTTTTACTGAGCAACTGGATGGAACTCTTAAAAGAATATCAGATGATGAAGGAACCTTGTTTCAGTTTAAGCTAAAAAATATTGACTAATTGAAGTTGGATTGTTAATATCCTCCATTAAATTTTCTAATAAACCACTCAGTTGATAATAGGGTAATAATTAAAAACAAAATCCATTTGTAATCAATTAAATCTTCAAATGATTTTTCATTATAACTAGTAGCTACAATATCAGCTCTATTATTAATATCTGATACAAGTAGATCAAGTTCATTAGGAAAGTAAAAAGAGCCATTTGTGTTTTCCGAAATATTACGCAACAATCTATGATTAGCCTTATTTGTTAGTAATTCAGTTTTAACTTCTTTCACTAAGAAGCTTCCAGTATTATTGTATGTCTTTCCATTAAATATAATGGAAGACTTCCATGAGTATATACCTTGAGGTAAACGCCCTAATTCCAGTTTGTAAGCATTTGTAGTTTTAAAAAAGTTATAGTTAAATACTTTGTTGTTTTCATTTGTTAATACAAAGTCAACCTCACTTGTGTTAACTAAGTCGTATGAAGAATTGTAAAATTCAGATAGAATAGTAATATTTTCACTTTCATTGTATTCGTTATTTAGGTGTGTTTTAAAAGGCGTCTTATTCTCTTTAACTGCTAAAAATGAAATTATTTTGGAGAATAGGAGTTCGAAATTTTCAGTAGTGTTATTTCTTGATTGGTCAAATAAACGCCATCTCCAAATACCTTCCCCCATAATAACACCATATTTTGTAGCGTTTTTTTCGTTAAAGTAAATTATGGGATCAGATAGTTTAATATTACCTATCTTTTGATACGCTAGTATGTCAATTGATTTAGAGAATTTAAAGCTCCCAAAAGGAGACTGTAAAGGCGGGGCATTATTTAATAAGTTTGAAATAGAAGGTGGGTAAATAATGGTGTTGAATTGGCCATTCATTGAGAATGTTACATCTTCAGATTTGTTACTTGAACCAGATAAACCAATGTTTAATTTATTTAAGTCATTGAAGTTAGTTGAAGTCCCTATAATAAACAAAAATGGTTTCTTTCCAGCTGTTATAAAGTTGTTTAATGTTTTGTTTTGATTTTCGTAATTATGACATATTATTAGGTCGTATGAATTGATATCAGTTAGTTCATTATAGTTAACTAGATCAACTTCATAGTTTTTGTTGTTTTCTATTACATATGCCAAAGCGCCTAAGTCTGGATGGATCCCAGAGTGTGCAAGCGCAATTTTTTGACGACCGTCAATAATGTCAATGTAAAAATTGGAGGTGTTGTTTTTGTAAGTGAATTCTCCTTCAAGTTCTTCAATTTTAACAGTATATTTAACAAAACCAACTTTTGTTGTGTTTAAAGTGAAGTTTAGTTTATGCTGTTCTTTGTTACTTTTTAATTCAATGGTTTGACTTTGAACTAATTTATCTTGAAAGTAGATTCCTACTTTTACTTTACTGTTTTTGAAATCAGTTTGAGAAATAGAAACTTCAACTGGGAATTTATTTCCTAAAAATGCAATATCATTATTAAAAATATTTTCTATTCTACAATCTTTAACTTCATTTGTATCTCCTAACCCTATAGTGTAAATGGGAGTGTACCTTTTTCGGTTTGCAGAATATATGGGGTTAGATCCTGTGTTGTAGATTCCGTCAGTTGATAATAGTATTGCACCAATATTTTTATTTGAATATTGACTATAAATTTGATCTAAAGCTTTTGAGATATCCGTAAGTTTCCCTGTGTAGTTGGATTTTAAATTAGTAGTGACAGTGTTGGAGAAACGATAGTTAATAACCTCAAACTTCTCGTCCAACTTTGAGTTTAAGTGGGTTAAGTTTTTTTGATACTCATTTTTTATAAAACTAGAATCTTTGTTTTGAACTATTGATTCAGAAACGTCATGGACAATGAAAATATGAGGCTTTTCTGTTTTTGAAATAAAGTGTTCTAAAATTATTCCAAGTAATAAAATTGAAATAATGAATACTGATACAAAACGAATACTTGCTAGTATTAGTTTTATTTTTTTTGAAACATCAATTAAATTGTTGCTTTTTCTATATAATATGAAGGAATATAATCCTGCAATGCAAAAAGCAATAAAAATCCAAGCAGGGTGATATGAGTAAATTAAGTCCAAATAGTAAATTTGTGCTAAAATAAAAAATACTTTTGGGATAAACACTATAATTGAAATAGCATTTGTATTTTTAGCCTAAGAATAATAAAACATGAATTTTTTTCAACTCTTATTTTTAGGATATAAAAACTATATAAAAGGGGCGATTTTTCTTTTTAAGCATAAGCTGCAGTGGTTTTTTATTTTCCCAATTATTTTGTTTGGATGTATCTATTGGTTGGGTACGTTTTTTAAGTCATTAGAGAATGAAGTGAGTTTCAGTTTAGAGCAAACATCCAATCAAATAGAAACAATAAACGAATTAATTTGGACAACGCTTGAGATGATGTTTTTTGATGCAATGTATATTGTGTTTACTCAGTTTACATTATACATAGTTGTTGTTTTACTGTCGCCAATATTAGCTATGTTGTCTGAGAAAATTGAAGAAATTATTACTGGAAAGTCATATGATTATTCGTTTAAGATGCTGATTAACGATATTAAAAGAGGTGCTATTATAGCCTTTAGAAATTTAATTTGGTTTTATTTATTTGTTGGTTTGTTTTTAGGAATTGTTTCCTTTTTTAATTTATCAGCTAAGTCATTTATCGTATTTGCAATTCCCTTTGTGGTTGGATTTTATTATTATGGATTTAGTTTTATTGATTATGTAAACGAAAGAAGAAGATTGAATATTCAGCAAAGTATATTTTTTGTTTCAAAGCATAAAGGATTGGCTATCTCGATTGGTAGTATTTATTCAATTTTCTTTTTAATGTATTTTTATGTGTATAAAAATTTTAATGAGATCGCTGGTTCAGGCATGCAAATTGGTTGGAGTGTTGTGTTGATAGTCTTGCTTATTGTAGCTGCTTTAACGCCAGTTTTAGCAATAACATCTGCAACCTTATCAATGAATGAACTCTTAAAAAAAGAAAAGAGTTTAAAAATAAATAAAAACAATTCTCAAATTTAGGGGAAAACAAATCTCAAATTAATATATTTGAGAAGTATATAAATTTTAATTAATAATTATGAAATTATTTTTAACAACATTAGTGATTCTTATGGTCGGTTTTAATTCATTTTCAATGAATAACTTACCACCCGATTCTACTAACTCTATTAAAGATAGAGCACTTGCAAAATATCTTATTTCTGAAGGAAAAAAATTTTATAATGAAGGTGATTTTCGAAAGTCATTAGTTCAATTTAGAAATGCGTTGGCAAAAGATAAAAATAACAAGTTTGCTACGTATTGGGTTGGGGAATGCCATGCTGCATTGGGTAATTACAAAAAAGGATTAAAATACGTTGAATTAGCTTATGAGATAGATTCTGAGGTTAGTGATGAAGCTACTTATATTATGGGGTTGTGTAATCATAAGTTGGGAAGAATTGATTTAGCATTAGTTAATTATGAAAAAGCTAAAGGTATACTTTCAAAAACTAGAGCAGAATTGTTAAGGGTAGATTTAAGAATTGCAGAATGTAAAAGAGCAAAAGAAATGATGAAAAACCCATTAGATATTAAAGTCACAGCATTAGTTGGAGGGGTTAACTCTAGAAATGATGAGTATGCTCCAGTTTTAACTAATGGCGGTAAAACTATGTATTTTAGTTCAAGACGTGCAGACAACTTAGGTGGTGGTATAAGTGATGGTGATAGGAAATACTTTTCAGATATCTATGTGTCACAATGGGATGCTAAAACCAATAAATGGGGTGAGGCTTCAAATGATAACGATACAATAAAAAGATTAAATTCAAAAGGTTTTGACGATATTAGTTCTTTTTCGAGTGATGGAACGGTAGCTTATCTATCAATTAATACTGAAGGGTTGGATAAGCCGAAACCTAAAACTAAAAGTGTTGATCTTTTTACCTCAACAATTAGTACAAAAGGAACTTGGGGTAAGCCTAGACCAATGCAAAAGAAAGTAATAAATACTATGTTTTTTGATGTGTCACCAACATTCACTGCAGATGGAAATACAATGTACTTTGTTAGTGAAAGAAATGGTGGTAAAGGGAAGTCTGATATATGGGTTGCTAGAAAAATAGGAAAATCATCTTGGGGTAAACCTGAAAATGTGGATTCAGTAAATACTGTATACAATGAAACTTCTGTATATATTACACCTGACGAAAAATATATGTTTTTCAGCTCAAAAGGTCATGAAGGAATAGGTGGATATGATATCTATTATTCAATTAATACTGACGGAATTTGGTCGAGTCCAAAAAACATTGGATATCCTATTAACACAGTTTCTGACGAAACTCACTTTCAATATTACCCTAAACTTGGAAAGGCATACTTCAGTAAAATTTCAATAACCGGAGATGGTGGAGTCGGAGGGAGAGATATTTTTGAAATTGACATTACTAAATTGAATTTGGATAAATAATTTAAATTAATATAATTACTAGTGCTAAGACAGATATCATTTTCGAATGATGTCTGTTTTTTGTTTTAGTCAGTTTATGGGGTGATTGTAAGAGATTTCTGATAACTTTTCATGACACATGTGTATTAAGGGTCTGATATTTTAGTTAAAGGTAGATTTGATTTTAAATACATTGATTAGTATTGGTTTAATGGTTAGTTTTCTATTCATACCTAGATGTTAGTGTTCAGTATCACTTCTTAATAATTTCTAGCTTTTCATAGAATTGGTTACTATGTAGATTTATTCTAAATAAGGACTGAATTATCTGTTTACATCATTTATCTTTGTATGAAAATTAGAGAAATGACATTTGAGGTAGATAAAATAAGAGCACAGTTTCCAATTTTAAAGCAGACTATAGGGAAGTATCCATTAGTCTATTTAGATAATGGTGCTACGACTCAAAAACCACAAGTTGTTATTGATGCAATTACTGCATATTATACAACTCAAAATTCAAACATTCATAGAGGTGTTCATACGTTAAGTCAAAATGCTACAGTGGCCTATGAAGAGGCTAGGGTGAATATTCAGAAGCATATAAATGCTTCTAAAAGTTTAGAATGTATTTTCACAAAAGGGACAACTGATGGTGTTAATTTAGTGGCTCATTCAATTGGTAAAACAATTCAGGAGGGTGATGAAATTATAATCTCTGCTTTAGAGCATCATTCTAATATAGTGCCTTGGCAATTTTTAGTAGAAGAGAAAGGTGCGATTTTGAAGATAATACCAATGAATCATAAGGGTGAATTGGACCTGAATGTCTACCATGAATTATTATCTAATAAAACAAAAATTGTTTCTGTAACTCATGTTTCAAATGCTCTAGGAACTATTAATCCAATAAAGGAAATGGTTAGTATGGCACATAAAGTTGGTGCATTGTTTTTAGTTGATGCAGCTCAATCGTTACAGCATTTTTCAGTAGATGTTCAAGATTTAGATTGTGATTTTATGGTCTTTTCAGGTCACAAATTATTTGCACCAACTGGTGTAGGTATTTTGTATGGGAAAGAAAAAGTATTAAATGAATTACCACCTTATCAAGGTGGTGGTGATATGATTAAAAAGGTGACATTTGAAAAAACAACTTATAATGAGTTGCCACATAAGTTTGAAGCAGGTACTCCAAACATTGTAGGTGGAATTGGTTTAGGTGTTGCTATTAAATGGTTGTCTGAATTGAATTTAACAGAAGTTCAAAAGTATGAAAATGAGTTGTTAGACTATGCAACATCAGAAATTGGAAAGATAGAGGGGGTTAAATTATATGGTACAGCTGAAAGGAAAAGTGGGATTTTATCATTTTTAATTGATGGATTACACCCGTATGATGTTGGAACACTATTGAATCAACAAGGTGTAGCGGTGAGAACTGGTCATCATTGTACTCAGCCGATAATGGATTATTATAAAATTCCAGGAACAATTAGAGTATCATTCAGTTTGTACAATACAATGGCAGATGTAGATGCATTTATTAAAGCACTAAGGCGTGCAGTAAATATGTTAAAATAATGAATTTAGTAGAGAAAGAAAATGAAATAATTGAAGACTTTGCCATTTATGATGATTGGATGGAGAAGTATGAATATATCATTGAATTAGGTAAAGACTTACCGAAAATTGAGGATAAATTTAAAATTAAAGACAATATTATTGTTGGATGTCAATCACAGGTTTGGCTTCATGCTGAAAAAGTAGATGGATTAATTCAATATACTGCGGATGCAGATGCGATTATAGCAAAGGGAATAATCTCTTTATTGATTCAAGCGTTATCAAATGAAACGGCAGAAACAATTATTGATGCTAAACTTGATTTTATTAAAGAGATAGGGTTGCAAGAGCACTTGTCTCCGACACGTTCGAATGGTTTGGTGGCAATGGTAAAGAAAATGAAAATATACGCGTTAGCGTTAAAAAATAAATAAATTAAGATGATTTCATTAAATAGCGAAAGCGTAAAAGAATTAGAGAAAAAAATAATTGCGCAGTTAAAAGAGATTTTTGATCCAGAAATTCCAGTTGATATTTTTGAACTAGGTTTAATTTATGAAGTTAGGATTAAAGAGGATGGGTTAGTTGATGTTGATATGACTTTAACTTCACCCAACTGTCCGGTTGCTGAAAGTTTACCTGTAGATGTTAAGAATAAAGTGGAAGTACTTGAAGATGTAAAAGAGTGTACTGTCGCTATTGTTTTTGATCCACCTTGGGATAAGGATATGATGAGTGAAGAAGCTCAGTTAGAGTTAGGTTTCTTATAGTATTAAATTATAAACTATGAAAATATTAGGCATAATTCCGTCAAGATATGAATCGAGTAGGTTTCCTGGTAAACCATTAATTGATATTGCAGGTAAAAGCATGATTCAACGTGTTTATGAGCAGTCAATGAAATCGAATTTAATTAATGAATTGGTTGTTGCTACTGATAATCAGCGTATTTTCGACCATGTTGAAAGTTTTGGTGGTAATGTGATGATGACTTCAGATACACATACATCTGGAACGGATAGATGTGGAGAGGTGATTGAAGCCTATTCTGATTTTGATATTGTTATTAATATCCAAGGAGACGAACCTTTAATTAGACCTGAACAATTAGATGAATTATTGGTTGCATTCAAGAATTCTGATGTGAAATTGGCAACTTTAATAAAAAAAATGTCTTCTATTGAAGATGTCTTAAATCCGAATAGAATTAAGGTTGTGCTAGATAAAGATAGAAATGGAGTATACTTCAGTAGAAGTCCAATACCATTTATTGCTAATACGGATAACAGTGAGTGGCTACAGAAGGCTGATTTTTGGAAACATATTGGTATTTATGCATGGCGATCAGATGTGTTGTCAAAACTAATTGCATTGCCAAAAACTGATTTAGAACGACAAGAATCTTTAGAACAATTAAGGTGGATATACAATGGGTATAAAATTGCTACTGTAGAGACTGAAATTGAAACACCTAACATTGATGTGCCAGAAGATTTAGAAAAAGTGTTATCTTTATTGGAAACAAAATAAAGTACAAAGTCTAACTAAAAGAAATGCTATGATTAAATTATCTCAAATCAAAACTCAAAAAATTGATAAATCTAAAAAAGAGGAGATCAAGTTAGAGAATGAAGTAATGATAGCAGAAATGATTGCATTGCAAAGAAAAATGAATGCACAAGGAAAGTATTCCTTATTGATTATTTTTCAAGGTATGGATGCTTCTGGTAAGGATGGAGTGGTTAGAAGAACGTTAAGTGGAGTGAATCCAAATGGTATCTCCGTAAAGTCATTTAAAAAACCAACAGAGGAAGAGTTTGTACATGATTTCTTATGGAGGGTTCATCCACATACTCCTGCAAAAGGAATGATTCAAGTATTTAATCGTTCGCATTATGAAGATATATTGGTACCTTCTGTTTATGGTTATTTACCAAAAAAAGCCATTGATGAGCGCTTTGAATTAATTAATAACTTTGAACAACAAGTGGAATCGAATGGTACGGTTATATTAAAGTTTTATTTGCATACTTCTAAAGATGAGCAACTCAGAAGGCTAATTGAACGTGTTGAGGTGTCTGAAAAGCACTGGAAGCATAATGATGGGGATTGGGAGTCAAGAGAGCATTGGAATGAATTTCGAGCTATTTACGAAACAATATTCAAGAAGTGTGATAAACCAGAATGGCATATAGTTCCGGCAGACAGAAATTGGGAAAAGGTAAATTATGTGGCAAGAACAATTCTTGGTGCATTGAAAGATATGGATCTTCAATGGCCAGAATTAAAATCTGAAAAATTTAAGGATAGTGAATAGAAAAAACTGAGCACTTATTCTAAATCTTGTTATAATTGTTAAGGTACATTTGTCTTCTTAACTAATTAATTATATCAATCTACTTCTTCAAAATCTGTATAATCCGAATCATTTTTTGATTTTGGGTCTACTTTTTCTATCGTAGTACGTCCAAAATTTCGTTTAGCTTTTTCTTTTTCAATTGAAATATCAGCTTGAGTTTGCTTGTGTTTAGTTTGCTCATTAATATTTCGTCTAGCAGACATCATTTTACCAATAAACCGCATTAAAAGAATTATTCCTAAAATGAAAATTAAATTTTTGATACTGATAAATAAAAGCATAAAAATTGAGTTTAAAAAAGAATAGCCAAAAGCACTTAAGCTTTTGACTATTCAATAGTGATTGATTTTATTTACTTAAGTATAAATTACGTTCACTGTAAATCTTTTTAAAGAAAGGATCACGTAAGTTTTTAATGAATTGAATTGCTTCACCAGTTGATTTCATTTCAGGGCCTAACTCTTTATTTACATTAGGAAACTTATCGAAAGAGAATACTGGAATTTTAATAGCATACCCTTCTTTAACTGGATTGAAATCAAAATCAGTAACCTTAGCACCAAGCATTACTTTTGTAGCATAGTTTACATATGGTTCTTGATATGCCTTAGCAATGAATGGAACAGTCCTAGAGGCTCTTGGATTAGCTTCAATTACATATACTTTATTATCTTTAATAGCAAACTGAATATTCATTAAACCAACTGTTTTTAATTCAACAGCAATTTTACGTGTAATGTCTTCAATTTCATGAATAATCATGTCACCTAAATTATAAGGAGGTAAAACAGCATAAGAATCTCCAGAGTGAATCCCTGCAGGTTCAATGTGTTGCATAATACCAATGATATGAACATTTTCACCATCACAAATCGCATCAGCTTCCGCTTCAATTGCTCCACCTAAAAAGTGATCCAATAAAATTTGATTATTTGGTAGCTCATTTAAAATGTCAACTACATGGTGTTCTAAATCGTGATCGTTTAATACAATCTTCATTTTTTGACCACCTAATACATAAGAAGGTCTTACTAATAATGGGTAACCTAAATCTTGAGCCAATACTAATGCTTGTTCTGCAGATTCAACAATTCCATATTTAGGGAATAAAATTTCATTTTTTTCTAATAATTCAGAAAAACGACCTCTGTCTTCTGCTAAATCTAAAGCATCAAATGAAGTTCCTAAAACTTTTATACCGTAACGTTCTAATTTTTCAGCTAATTTTAATGCAGTTTGACCTCCCAGTTGTACAATTACACCTTCTGGCTTTTCATGCTTAATAATGTCATAAATATGTTCCCAGAATACAGGTTCAAAATATAATTTATCAGCTGTATCAAAATCTGTAGAAACAGTTTCAGGATTACAGTTAATCATTATCGTTTCATACCCCATTTCTTTAGCGGCCAATACACCGTGCACGCATGAGTAATCAAATTCAATTCCTTGACCAATTCTATTTGGTCCAGAACCTAATACTATGATACTTTTTTTGTCAGTAACTACTGATTCGTTTTCATATTCAAAAGTAGAGTAGTAGTATGGCGTTTCTGCTGGGAATTCAGCAGCACATGTATCTACAATCTTATAAACTCTGTTAATGTTGAATTCTTCACGCTTAGCATATACTTCAGATTCTAAACATCTTAAAAGGTGTGCTATTTGTCTGTCAGCGTATCCCTTTTGCTTAGCATCTAATAACATTTCTGTTGAAATGTTACCGATATGGAATTTTTCAATTTCTTTTTCTAAACCAATCATTTCCTCAATTTGTCTTAAAAACCAAGGGTCAATTTTTGTTTTAGTTTGAATAGTTTTGAAAGGAATCCCTAATTTCATAGCATCATAAATATGGAATAATCTATCCCATGATGCAGCTCCTAAAGATTCTAGTATTCTATTTTGATCCGTTAACTCTTTTCCATCAGCACCAAGTCCATTTCTTCCAATCTCTAATGATTGACACGCTTTTTGTAAAGCTTCTTGAAATGTTCTACCAATTGCCATAACTTCACCAACCGATTTCATTTGAAGTCCTAATTTGTCATCAGCACCTTCAAATTTAGAAAAATTCCAACGTGGTATCTTCACAATAACATAATCCAATGTTGGTTCGAATAATGCTGAAGTTGTTTTAGTAATTTGATTTTGTAATTCATCTAAATTATAACCAATGGCTAGTTTAGAAGCTATTTTTGCAATAGGATAACCAGTTGCTTTAGATGCTAATGCAGATGAACGAGAAACTCTAGGGTTAATTTCAATGGCAATAATATCTTCTTTTTCATCATCAGAAACAGCAAATTGAACATTACAACCACCTGCAAAATTACCGATAGAACGCATCATTTTGATGGCCATGTCTCTCATTTTCTGGAAGGTAGTGTCTGATAAAGTCATAGCTGGAGCAACAGTAATACTGTCTCCTGTATGAATTCCCATTGGATCAAAGTTTTCAATAGAACAAATAATAACTACGTTGTCATTGTTATCTCTTAAAAGCTCTAACTCATATTCTTTCCATCCCATTAAAGCTTTATCAATCATCACCTCATGAATAGGTGATTTATGTAAACCAGATGTTAAATGTTTTTCAAAATCTTTTTCGTCATATACAATGGCAGCTCCAGTCCCACCTAAAGTAAATGATGCTCTAATACATAAAGGAAAACCGTATTCTTGTGCAATCTCTTTTCCTTCTAAAAATGATTTAGCAGTAGTTTGAGGTGCCATTGGAATACCAATTTTTGTCATTAAATTTTTGAAATCTTCACGATTCTCAGTGATTTCAATAGCTTCAATGTCAACTCCAATCATTTTAACATTATGATCTTCCCAGATACCCATGTCATCACACTTCATACAAAGGTTTAATCCTGTTTGCCCACCCATTGTTGGTAAAACAGCATCAATATTATGTTTTTGAAGAATTTTTACGATTGACGCAGGTTCTAATGGTTCAAGATAAATGTTATCAGCAACGACTTTATCAGTCATAATAGTTGCAGGATTAGAATTGATAAGAGTTACTTCAATTCCTTCATCTCTTAAAGATCTAGCGGCTTGAGAACCAGCATAATCAAATTCACACGCTTGACCAATTACAATCGGTCCACTTCCAATAATTAATACTGATTTAATACTATTATCT
>Ga0209291_1002189_pt1 | contig 16193 bp, 14 predicted proteins | sample GOMGulsemesocosm_FD_184633 | JGI IMG/M metagenome (GOLD analysis project Ga0209291, IMG submission 184633) | Methane-oxidizing microbial communities from mesocosms in the Gulf of Mexico - GOM9B Gulf of Mexico (SPAdes) (version 2) | ecosystem: Environmental > Aquatic > Marine > Cold seeps...
TATTCACCGAGAAATACACTGCTGCATTAGCTACTATGACTGCTGGCGGAGCTAAAGGAATAGTATGTAATTTACCTAGCGTAACTGACATACCATACTTTACTACTGTACCATACGCACCATTAGACCCTACAAACCCTGATTTTGGTCCTCAAATACCGACTTTAAATGGGATTTTCGGTCAATTAAATCAGGTATATGCTTTCCTAGGAGTCCCAGAAAGAAGTATCGTGTTCTCACAAACTGCTCCTAGCGCCGTAGTAATTAGAGACGAAACCTTAGTAGACTTATCTGCTCAAATTAGTGCTGTTTTAATGGCTAGCCCTACTTTTCCAGCTTTTGTACAATCACTAGGTTTACCTCCAGGGACTGAATCAATTGCAGCAAATTTATTAGGAGCCACTTATGGTCAAACTAGACAAACAAACGCTAATGATATGTTAGTTTTACCAAGTTCTGGCGTTATTGGAACTGTAAATAATGCATCTGTCGCAGGCTTGATGTCACAAAATATTCCTCAAGCATTAGCTATTCAATTTTCTATTGAAGGTGTTACATACCCTTTAGAAGATAAATGGGTATTATTACCTATGGAACAAACTTTAGTTGCTAATGCACAAGCTTCATACAATGCAACTATTAGTGCTTTAGCTGCAGCTGATGACAACATCGTTTTTATTGATATGCAAGCGTTTTTAAACCAATTAAACAACGGCGGTATCGGTTATGATGCAGGAGTTGTAACATCAACTTACGCTTCAGGAGGAGGCTTCTCTTTAGATGGTACTCACCCAACAGCTAGAGGATACGCCTTAATAGCAAATATTATGATAGATGAAATTAACAGCTCATTTAACGCAACTATTCCTAAAGTAAATCCTGGATATTACCCAACGGTATATATCGACTAATTATATTTTAGTTTTATAAAACATAAAAACCTTGCCAAATTGGCAAGGTTTTTTTTTGGTATAATTTTAGCTTTACACTCCACAAATAAAGTTGCATGAATTACATATTAAAAATACTACTAAGTGCTGTTGCTGTTTTTGTATTAGCAAACTTAGTTCGTGGAATCACTATTGAAAGTTACCTAACCGCCATTATTGTTGCAATTGTTCTTGGTATCCTAAACACTTCAGTACGCCCGCTATTAATTTTCTTTACAATTCCGCTCACAATAGTTACCTTAGGCTTGTTCCTATTTATCATTAATGCATTCATAATATTAATTGCAGGATATTTTATTAGCGGTTTTACTGTAACTAGTATATTCTCGGCGTTATTATTTAGTATATTACTTTCTATTTTACAGTCAATACTACACTCCATTTTAAAAGAGAACAAAAAATAAAGTAAAAAATAAATTCATAAAACCGATTCTTAACACCTAGAATCAGGCAATTAAACCACTGGTAGCTTCAAAAAATTTGTAAGCTTCAAAAAATGTGCTATTTTTGCACACTTAAAATTCACTATTTTAAACAGATCAACATGAATATTACAAGAGAAAACATTGATGCACTTAATGCAGTTGTAACAATAGCAATTGAAAAAACTGATTATAGTGACAAAGTAGAAAAAATACTTTTAGATTACAGAAAAAAAGCTAATATTCCTGGTTTTCGTAAAGGCCAAGTACCAATGGGAATGGTAAAAAAACAATACGGTAAAGCTGTACTGGTTGATGAAGTTAATAAACTAATACAAGAGAATTTAAATAAGTACCTAACAGAAGAGAAACTTGATTTACTAGGAAACCCACTACCTAGAGAAAAACAAGATTTAAATTGGGATGCTGATAATTTTTCTTTTGAATTTGAATTAGGTTTAGCACCAACTTTTGATGTTAACTTAAAAAATAAAGAAGCAATTACTCAATATAATATTGTTGCTGATGATAAAACTATTAACGATCAAATAGAAAATATCAGAAAGCAATACGGTAAAATAATCGCAACCACTGAAATTACTGAAGAAACAGAAATCACAGGAGTTTTCAAAAATGACGAAAAAGCGATTGCGAACACCACTACCATTAGTTTAAACAAACTTAAAGGAAAAGGGAATACTGGTAAATTCATAAAAGCAAAATCTGGTGATGTTCTTACATTAAAAACTAAGAATCTTTTTAATGAAGAGAATGATTTAATGAATGCTTTAAAAGTAAGTCATGATGATGTTCAAGGGTTAGATATTGAAGTTTCTTTTGAAATTACTGAAACAAACAATAGAGAGTTAGCAGATATGGACCAAGATTTCTTTGACAAGTTATTTGGTAAAGATGTAGTTACTTCTGAAGATGAATTAATATCTCGTCTAAAGGAAGATGCTCAAAAGCAATTTGCTCAACAAGCGGACCAAAGATTGTTAAATGATGTAACGGAACATTTAGTTGAAAACACAGCATTTGATTTACCACAAACATTCTTGGAAAAGTGGATGCAAACTTCTGGAGAAAACCCTTTAACCGCAGAGCAAGCTAAAGAAGAGTTTACTAAGTCAGAAAAAGCATTACGCTACCAATTAATTGAAGGAAAGCTATTAAAAGCTAACAATATTCAAGTTCAGTTTGAGGACCTAAAGTCACATACCACTGAAATGGTAAAACTTCAAATGGCCCAATTTAGACAAACTAACCCATCTGATGAAGAGTTAGAAGGTATTGTTGCTAGAGTACTTTCGAATCAAGATGAAGCTAGAAAATTAAGTGAACAATTGGTAAGCCAAAAATTATTAGCTTTTTATAAAGAAAATGTAAACTTAAAAGTAAAAGAATTAAACTACGAAGAGTTTATTAAGGAAGTTTACAACTAAACAGAACAAAGAAATTTAAGTATCTTTAAGGCGTTAAACTTTTTGTTTGACGCTTTTTTGTTTAAATTGATAAAAATTATAGTTATTATATGGATTACGGTAAAGAATTTGAAAAATACGCTACTAAGCACCACGGTATAAACAGCATGCATTATAACAAAATATTAAGCAGTATGTACCCTCAAGGTATGACGCCTAATATTGTTGAAGAAAGACAAATGAATGTTGCCATTTTTGATGTGTTTTCTCGTTTAATGATGGACAGAATCATCTTTCTAGGAACTGGAATTAATGATCAAGTAGCAAATGTTGTTCAAGCGCAATTGTTATTCCTTGAAAGTATTGATGCTTCAAAGGATATACAAATTTACATCAACTCTCCAGGAGGAGGAGTATATGCAGGATTAGGAATTTATGACACTATGCAATTCATAAAACCAGATGTAGCAACTATTTGTACTGGTATGGCAGCATCAATGGGTGCTGTATTATTATGTGCTGGTGCCCCAGGAAAAAGATCAGGACTTACACACTCTAGAGTAATGATCCATCAACCATTAGGTGGAGCTCAAGGGCAAGCTAGTGATATAGAAATTACTGCAAGAGAAATCTTGACTCTAAAGAAGGAGTTATACGAAATTATATCCAACCATTCTGGACAAACTTACGATAAAGTTCATGATGATTCTGATAGAGATTATTGGATGAGAGCTGATAAAGCGAAGGAATACGGAATGATTGACGAAATATTAGTTAGAGAAAAATAGAAGACGATGGCGAAAGAAGAATTATCCTGTTCATTTTGTGGAAGGAAAAAACCAGAAACTAGTTTATTAATTGCTGGTTTAGATGCTCACATTTGTGATCAGTGTATTGAACAGGCTCATGGAATTGTTTTAGAAGAATCTGCCGAAAATGATGATGATGCACTTACTGCAGAATTTAACTTAAGGAAACCTAAAGACATTAAAGCGTTTCTAGACGAGTATATTATTGGGCAAGAATTTAGCAAAAAAGTAATTTCTGTAGCAGTTTACAATCATTACAAAAGACTACTACAACCAACGAGTGATGATGATATAGAAATTCAAAAAAGTAACATTGTCATGGTTGGGCAAACGGGTACTGGAAAAACATTAATGGCAAAAACAATTGCCAAAATGCTTAATATTCCTCTAGCCATTGTTGATGCAACTGTACTTACTGAAGCAGGTTATGTAGGAGAAGATGTGGAAACCATTTTAACACGTTTATTACAAGCTGCCGATTACAACCTAGAGAAAGCAGAAAAAGGTATTGTGTTTATTGATGAAATTGATAAAATTGCTCGAAAAAGTGACAATCCATCAATCACAAGAGATGTTTCTGGTGAAGGTGTACAGCAAGCTTTGCTGAAACTTTTAGAAGGAACTGTAGTAAATGTACCTCCAAAAGGAGGAAGAAAACATCCAGATCAGAAATTTATTGAGGTAAATACTGAAAACATTTTATTTATTGCTGGTGGAGCTTTTGACGGAATTGAACGCGCTATTACAAAGCGTTTAAACATGCAAGCCGTTGGTTATAGCGCTTCAAAAGAAGATGATAAAATTGATGAGGATAACTTATTACAATATATCATTCCTAAAGACTTGAAAGATTTCGGTTTAATACCTGAAATTATAGGACGTCTTCCCGTATTAACTTACATGGATCCTTTAGATACCAAAACACTGAGAGCAATTTTAACAGAACCAAAAAATGCAATCATCAAACAGTACAAAAAACTGTTTGACATGGATGAAATCGCTTTTGAAATCACCGATGACGCATTAGAGTATATTGTAGAAAAAGCTATTGAATACAAGTTAGGAGCAAGAGGATTACGTTCTTTATGCGAATCTATTTTAACCGATGCAATGTTTGAACTTCCAAGTGCCGAAGACAAAAACTTAGAAGTAGACAGAATTTATGCTGAAAAGAAATTAACAAAATCAAAATTAAGCAAATTAAAAGCCGTTTCTTAATTATAAAAACTTAACATCTAAATGTCATTACGGATAACAAAGTTATAACGTAATGGCATTTTTTTTTAACATGGAAGACAATAATCCCATAGGTGTTTTTGATTCTGGAGTAGGAGGTATTTCTATATGGAAGGAAATTCACCAATTACTCCCGCATGAGAGCACCATTTATTTAGCAGATAGTATTAATGCTCCTTATGGTCAAAAAAGCAAGCAGGATATTATTAATCTATGCGTAAAAAACACAGAGCTTTTATTAGAAAAAGGTTGTAAAATAATTGTTGTAGCCTGCAATACAGCAACAACAAACGGGATAAAATATTTAAGAAAAACCTACGACATACCTTTTATTGGCATTGAACCCGCAATAAAACCTGCGGCATTAAATTCTAAAACGAAGGCAATAGGTGTTCTAGCAACCAAAGGAACATTAACAAGTGAGTTATTCAATAATACTACTGAGTTATACTCAGAAAACATAAAGATAATTGAGCAAGTTGGAGTTGGTTTAGTAGAACTAATCGAATCTGGAAAGATAGATTCAGATGAAATGAACCATTTATTAACTAAATACTTAACCCCTATGATTAAGGAAAATATAGATTATTTGGTATTGGGTTGCTCTCATTATCCATTTTTAATACCTAAAATAAAAAAAATACTTCCTGAAAAAATTTCAATAATTGATTCCGGAAAAGCTGTAGCTAAACAAGTACAAAGCATTCTTAACAAACGAGATGTATTGAGCTCTAATAATAGCCCAATAAACGAATTTTACACCAATAATAGCTCTCAAGTTATTAGGGCTATATTAAACAATAGCTCTTCTATATCTAACTTAGATTTTTAGACAATTTAATGCTCTCAATATAAAAACAAGAAAACACTAAAAAAGGGCTGTGATAAAATCACAGCCCTTTTTTAATTTTATACACTTCAGCTTACGGCTGAGCGATAGCACATTCATCCGCAACCATTATTTGATTTTTGAATGTTTCAATTTTATCTTTCTTAACTTCACAATAGCGCTTTTTACAACTCCACCCACTTCTTCCACATGATGCAAACATAACTAATACTACTGCTACTAAAACGATACTTTTTTTCATCTTATCTTTTCTTTTAAAAAAATAACCCCCAAGATTATTATATTGATTAATTACATGATAAATATACATCAAATAACTACTATTATAAAAATCACCTCTTCTTGTAAATGGCTGTTTTCAAGCTTTTTAGACGCTTCTAATTACGAATATGACAATAACTTATCATATTAATCAACAATTCAACAACAAACAAGCGCTCTCATTACAATATCCTGAAGCAATAATCATATCGGATGAAATACATATAATATCGATGAAATGCACTAGCGTGTGTCTTTTTTCGACATCATGTTATTCGTGCATAACAATATTTGAAGGAAATACATTTAAACCAGACTCAAAAGCCAAATAAAAGCGTTTCTCTGTTTAAACATATAAACAGTTAGAAACAAATCATAGCGCATAAAAAAAGGTAGCGATAAAATACCACTACCTTTAATTCATTGATTATGCACATTCAATTTAGAATAGCATCATGTTTCAAAAAGAAACTGATCGTTATTTTTTGGCGGCGCAACTTGTTTTAACTGGTTTAGAAGCACAACATGCTTTTTTCTCCTTGTCTTTACAACATGGCTTAGTACAATCTTTTGCACAACTATTTTCCACTCCAAATGTTCTTTCATATTTACAACAACCGTGCAAGCTATTATAAGCATCATTTGTTGCTTGTACTCCTTCCGTATCATGACCAATAGCCGCCATACTTTTTTGAATTGTCAACACATCGGTTTTCCTCTCATTAATAACTAAACTCAAACTTTGACTTTCTGAGCTCCATTCTGCCGATTTTACACCTTTAGTTTTAAAGGCTGCTTTTTCAATACGTGATTTACACATATCACATATCCCGCTAACTTTTATAGCAACTTTTTTATTCTTCGATTTCTCTTGTGCGCTAATAGCAATAAAAGTAAATAATAGCACTAAGGTCATTAATTTTTTCATTTTATAAATTTTAATTGTTTTTATCATTTTATTTTTACCAGTGCTTTTCACACTAAAATATTTCCTTTACAAATCATTCCGTTAATTGCAAACCTAGTAATCAGATTTGAAAGTTAGTTATTTCAAATTAAATCGCAAACCAGCATATGCATTTACTCCTTGAATAGGCCCATGTATTATAGTACTATCAAAATATGCACCAAACGGATCGTCAGCAGCTAAAATCGGGTTATCTTGTTTATATCCCAAAACATTTTCTCCTCCAACATACACTTCAAATTGCTTCGTAAACACTTTAGTAACTTGAACATTTAACCTACTATGAGGATTGGTATCTGTTCCTAACTGATATTTAATCGGGTTTGCGCTTGTATTTGGCAAACGTTGTTTACCTAACCAATTCCACGTTGCATCAAATTTCCAACGTGCTCCTTTTTCATTTAAGTAATGTGTTTGATAGGATAGGTTTGCCAATACTCTGTTTTCAGCTAACAGTGGTTTTGACAATCTATTGTATTGATAATCCGAAACCACATTATAATACTTATAAGACAAACGTAAATCAAAATGTTTTGCCAGGTTATAATTAAAATCTGTTTGAATACTATGTGCAACGGACTTACCTTTTAAATTATAGAAGGACACTTCATTAGGGGTACTATCAACATCTACCACTACTTGATTTTTAAAATTTGTAGCATAATAATCTACCGACCAATCTGCTTTTTTATCAAATAACTTGAAACCCTGTAAAAAACTAACTCCATAATTCCATGCTTCTTCTGCATCCAACCCATAAGCACCATTTCCATCAGCAATAACATTAAACACTCTTGACGATGCAAAATAATGTTGATTTTCAGCAAAAATACTGGCACTACGCCTCCCTTTCCCAACTGAAGCCCTAAATACTGATTTCTCCCAAGGGTTGTAACGTAGGTGCAAACGCGGGGTTACAAATTCACCAAGTACATTATGTGTATCCGCACGTATTCCAGCTACTACACTCAAATTATCGCCATTATCATAAGTATACTCAAAAAATGCTCCTAAGGAATTTTCTTTTCTATCAATATCCGAATTTAGCACAAACTCCTCGTACTGATCATACGTAAAACTAAACCCTGCTTTAAACTTATTTTGAGTATTACTTAATATAGAATTGTATATAAAATTTGAATACACACTTTGATGATTGATATCATATCGTCTTAAGCCGAAATATGCTTTTTGATCGTGATTACTATATGATGTTTGCAGTCCGAAACTTTTATATTTCTGATCTTTAAAAACAAAACCTGTTTTATTACTAACATCAATACGCTTCGTATTTATTTCACTACCCCAAGCGTTTGTAGTTAACTTATCCGTTTCTGGATCAAAATCTAATTGCCCTGCTTGTTTATCATCTTTCATATACCTGAAGTCAAAAAAGCTTACCCAACCTGATTCTTGATTTGCATACTGCCAACGATTCATTAAATTTAATTGATTGGCCAATGGAGCATCCATAAAACCATCATTATTCCCATCTTTCTTCCAACTACGATTATTAGCATGAATATACATTCCTGTACTCCATTTATCGCTTAATTTTTGATTAAAATGAGTATTCAATTCTAACCTACCATCCATTGAACTATATGCATTTACAAAAAATGCATCATCGCTAATTGGCTTTTTTAACTCCGTGTTTATTTGCCCAGCAATACTTTCAAAACCATTTACTACAGAACCTGAGCCTTTGGTAATTTGAATACTTTCTAACCAAGTTCCTGGTGTAAATGTTAACCCATAAGCTTGAGAAGCACCACGCACACTAGGTATGTTTTCTTGAGTAATTAAAATATATGGATTTGTTAAACCTAACATTTTAATTTGTTTGGTACCAGTAACAGCGTCTGAAAAATTCACATCTATAGATGCATTTGTTTCAAAGCTTTCAGACAAATTACAACAAGCAGCTTTTAACAACTCTTTTGAATTTAATACAATTGTATTACGTTGCCCCAAAAGGGATACCTGAGTAGCTTTCCGTTCTGCATTAATTACTACCGTTTCCAAATCACTACTTGGGGATAAGTTTACAGTAACAAATTTAGGTTTTGTCACCTTAATTGTTTTTTGTTGATACCCTACATAACTAATAACTAGCAGTTTATTTTCTTCAGAAAAAGGGATTGTAAATTGGCCTTTTTCGTTGGTAACAGTTCCTATTGTTGTACCGGACCAATATACATTAGCCCCAAGAATAGGCTCTTCATTTCCATTGACTTCCTCCGTAACACTTCCTGAAATTTTATTTTGAGCAAAACTCAAAAAAGGAATCATCAGGAGTACTATTATTATTTTTTTCATAATACATACTTTACTAATCAATAACTGATTAGCGTTTATAAATTGCTCTAAAAAGAGCACTACTTAATCTTATTTATACAACTGACTCTTATTTTATAAAAAGATGCAGCTATAAACAGTATTAAGCATAGTATATGTATGTTCCGTAAAGTTTGTAGAGTGGCGGTGCATTACTTTGGAAGGTATAATTTGGTAATGCTACCTTATTTTCAAATTGTGTATTCGTAAAAAAATAGCATAACACATTCGGTGCTATAGCTATATATTGCTTTAGGATATTTGAAGAATCTAGAAGAGAATCTTCATCTACTTCAGATAAATCTAATACTGCATCATTACAACATCCTTTTTTTGTTTCACTTTTTATAGCACAACAAACATCTTGAATATCTGAAACTTCGCATACTACCTCCGATGAAGTTACAGACATTCCTGTTAAGGAACCTCCACAAAAATGTAAGGTCATTGATAAGCCTACACTTATTACCAAGTAATAACAAGTGAAAAATAATGCTATGTTCCTTTTTAACTTCACACTACAAAAGTAGTCTTTTTTATTTTGATACAAATTAATGGCTTCTTAAAAGGTGTATTTTACTTAAACCAACTGGAATATTCTACATAATTTTCAGCAATTCTGTCTATTTCTCCAGAGCTTAATTCCTTAGAAATGTCCTTTACTTTTTTGGCAGGAACACCTGCATAAATACTTCCTGATTCAATTACTGTATTTTGAGTAACTACTGCTCCTGCTGCAACAATTGAGTTGGAATGCACTACACAATTATCCATTACAATACTTCCCATTCCAATAAGCACATTATCATGTATAGTGCACCCATGAATAATGGCATTATGCCCAACAGATACATTATTCCCCATAATTGTTGGATATTTTTTATAAGTACAATGGATTACTGCACCATCTTGAATATTTACTTTATCCCCCATTTTAATATAATGTACGTCACCACGCAAAACTGCGTTAAACCATACACTACACTGTTTACCCATTACAACATCACCAACTATAGTTGCATTTTCTGCTATAAAACAATCCTCTGGTATTTGAGGTGCTTTTCCTCTTATTTCTTTTATAATCATGCCGTTATTTAAAATAATTTAACAATGCTGCTTTTCTTGAAGGAGCTACCTGTAGTTCTCTATCGTTTTCCAACACTACGCTCCCTCCTTTTCCTTTTTTATATTTTACTATTGAATTAACATTAACCACATAAGATTTATGTATTCTTGAAAACCCAAACTCTTGTAATACTTCTTCAAAATACTTTAATGTTTTACTCGCAAGTATTTTACCTGTTTGCAAATGAATTTCCGTATAATTATCATCTGCTTTACAGTATAAAATATCAGATGTTTTTAACACTTCAAACCCGTCCTGTTGCGGAACAGTAATTTTCCCTGCTACGATATCATTTTTAGGTTTTAATACTGCTTCTTGCAAGGCATTCTCCTTTTGTTTAATATCAGCAACTACCTTAACTGCCGTAATTAAGTCGTCAATTGAAATAGGTTTCAGTAAATAATAGGACGCTTGGTTATTTAAGGCCTCGACCGCATAATGGTCGTAAGCGGTTACAAATATAGTTTCAAAAGTTCTGTTTTCAACTTTATCCAGTAAATCAAATGCGTTACCGTAGGGCATTTCTACATCTAAAAACACCAAATCCAATTGATTGCTTTTTATTAAACTCAAGCCTTCTTCTATTCCTGATGCCTCCCCAATTAGTTCAATATTCGGACAATATTTAGCAATATAATTCCGTAATATCTCCCTACTTCTTGCTTCGTCCTCTACCAGTATTGTTTTTAATTTCATAATGCTAATTTAGTTTACCAAGAATTCACGAATGTTCTTAAAAGAGTTTATTTTAAATACGTTTTTTTGGTATCACCTTTTATATTCTAATAGTTAGTCTTTCTTTAAAGTCAATACCACTTTTGTTCCACCATCATTTGCGATATCTTCAATGTAAACATCCACTCTGTCTGCATACATCTCATTTAATATAGCAACTCTTTTTTCAATATTCCCCATTCCTTTTGAGTTTTGCTTTTTCTGATGCTCCGTTTTCAGTGCTTTCGATTTCGCCCTACCAACTCCATTATCTTCAATTACAATTTGCAGTTCGTTAGAAGTGAGTGCTTTTAAATTAATTTGCAGCACTCCTTTTTCTTCTTTATATCGCAAACCATGCCATACTGCATTTTCAACATAAGGCTGCAATAGCATAGGGGGTATTACAAACTCATCAACCGAAATATTATCATCAATAGTAATACTATATTCAAATTTATCTTGAAACCTGAAATGCTCCAATTTGGTATACAATTCTAGTAATTCTATTTCTTTTGATAGCGGAATAAAATCTTCTTCTGAATTTTCTAAAACAGCACGCATCAACTTAGAGAAATCGGTTAAGTATCTATTCGCAGTACGCTCATCATTTGATGCTATAAAACTATTTACTGAATTTAAGGCATTAAAAATAAAATGCGGATTCATTTGTGAACGCATTGATTTTAAGGCCAATAAATTATTGTTTACACGTTGTTGCTTAATGTTTCTATACATATAAAAAGCCAACAGTAACAGTAGTAACAACCCTGCTAAAAGAGAATAAATAACAATACTTTGTTGCTTATTTCGTTCGTTTTGTAATTCACTATCTTTTGAAGCTAGTAATAATTTACTTTCTGACAGCTTTCGCTCATCTTCTAAGCCCGTAATTCGTTGTTGCTGTTTTAATAAATCTCTACTAACTTTAGATACATTTGCTATTTGCTGCTCTTTATTTAAATACACTTTATCAACCAAGTCAACATAACTCTGATAGGTTTCCAGCGCTTTTGTATACTCTCCTACCGTTTTATATACTTCTGATAACTTACGCGTAGCATCCTTTTCTACAATTAAATCAGATTTTTTATTTGCCTCGGAAATACTCTTTTCAAGATAAGGTATCGCGTCATCATATTTCGCTTGTTGCACATAAGCCTTGGCTATTTTATAATTACTTTTTTGAGTAGTTAATGAATCTGGCTCATTCAAACTATTTTCAGTAAGCACATCAACATTTATCGTTTGTAGTGCTGACAGATTTTTTTTTCGTAAGGCGATTTCTTGATCAAATTGTTGGTTTGAATTATAAAAATCAGCAACTCGTTCCTTTTCTACCACAGCTCGTTGTTCATTTTCATGAGAAGCCAAGTTTAGAGCGTTATCAAAATAAGTAGTCGCTTGTTGCACTTTTCCCTGAGCAAAAGAAACTTTACCAAGCTTAGAATTCAAATCTGTTATTTTTGGCGTTATCAAGTGCTTCTTTGCAATTGTCAACCCTTTATTATAGTATTTTTCAGCCGTTACAAATTCCTTTTTAGCGGAATACACATCACCTAACTCTTCATTTAACACCACCCTCTCCCAATTCGACAATTGACTATGATTGACACTCTCATAGACTGAAATAGCCGAGGTATACGCTTTATTTTTAAAATAACTTTTCGCTAAACTCAACTGAACTCTAGCTGTTTTTTGTTGCTGTAGACTTCTTTTAAAATTTGATATTGCCAAGTCGTATTGCTTCCAATACAAGTAAATACCCCCCAATACTTCGTACGATATTGCCTGCTGTTTATTAGTCAAGTTTTTAGACACTAATAATGACTTTGTTACAAACTCAGCTCCCTTTTCGGCATCGGTTTTATATACTTGTTTTGCAGCATCTATAAGTGCATTAAACTCTTTTGAAGCGCCTTTTTTTCTTGGACTTTCTATTTTATGCTGCTTGGGCTCCTCTACATATATTTTTAATCTATCCTCTTTATTTTTCAATACATAACTTACTGTTTCAATACTCGGGTGACTAACTATAATTTCATCACCTATTTTAGCCTTAATTCTAAAATCACCCGACAATGAGGTTTTTGTATAACTACCTCCATACACTTGTACCTCGACATCAGACAAGGGATTTCCAGAGTCCTTGGACAATACTTCTCCTTTAATATAATACGCTCTACTAACTTCCATTTTATTTTTCACCTCTTGCGAAAACACAAAGGTTGAAGTAAAAAAAAGTAGTATATATATTAGTTGTTTCATTAAAAATAGTTCAATTTTTTCATAAACTTACGTACTTTATAATTAACAAATTACACTTTACATCAAAATATAGGCCTCTCTCATTAGATTTTAAATACTTCGCTTGATAATAGCATGACTTCCCTAACTCAACCGCTACACTCCCTCATTTTAGGTTTTAGTTAACAATGATCCTAAATAACTTTGTATAAAACCTAAATAATATAATGTTATGAAAAATTTAAAAACTATCGGAATGAGTATCCTATTACTTTGTAGCCTTTCTTGTAAAGCCGATACAAAACCAGAAACAAATAACTTATCCACTTTAGAAACTGTTTCTACCCCAATTGAAAAAAACACCATCAAAGTAGCATTGCTATTAGACACCAGTAATAGTATGGATGGACTCATTGATCAAGCAAGAGCCCAATTGTGGGAAATTGTTAATGAACTCTCATATGCAAGATGCAAAACGGACAGACCAAATTTAAAAATTGCCCTATATGAATATGGCAATGACCGCCTTTCAAGTGCTAGTGGGCATATCAGACAAGTAAGCGCATTTACGAATGACCTTGACCATATTTCAGAAAAATTATTCTCATTAACCACTAATGGAGGAAATGAATACTGCGGTCAAGTAATACATACATCAATTAACGAATTAGCCTGGGGAACTAATGAAAATGATTTAAAGTTAATTTTTATTGCTGGAAACGAGCCTTTTACACAAGGCCCCATAAATTACATGAATGCATGCACCAACGCAAAGGAAAAACAAATTAATATCAATACTATTTATTGTGGCGATTATAATGATGGTATTACAAGTTTGTGGCAACAGGGAGCTCAATTAAGTAATGGCGATTATATGGCTATCAATCATAACCAACAAACCGTACACATTAATTCACCATATGACGATTATATATTAGAATTGAATATTAAACTAAATAAAACCTATATCCCGTACGGAAAACAAGGAAGAAGGAAAATAGCTTCACAGAGTACACAAGATGCTAATGCATCCAAATACGGGAAAGCAAATGAAGTAAGCAGAACAATTAGTAAAAGTTCTACTTTTTATAAAAACAGCTCATGGGATTTGGTAGATGCTGAAACAGAACAGAAAGACTTTAGTTATACTAAAATTGAAAAAAAATTACTACCAAAGGAATTACAACAAAAAACAAATAAGGAATTAGAAACCTACGTATTAAAAAAGAAAGAAGAACGAATTAAAATTCAGAAAAAAATACAAGAAGAAAATAGCAAACGAGAAAAATTCGTTGCTGCCGAAAAAAAGAAAAACAACATTAACAATCATTTAGAAAACGCCATGTTAAAAGCTATTAAAAAACAAGGGAAACAAAAAAACTACCACTGGAAGAAATAAACTATTTATAGGGCTACTCATTTAAGTCTCGGAACTAAGCTAATTAAATTATTCTACAAATAGTCCCTTCCCTTAAAAGGGAAGGTGGATTCAATTATATTTGAGAAATTGAAGACGAAAGGGTTTAACAAAATACACGTTTTAAACAACAACCACCTCATTTTTAGTTTCTTTAAAGAAACTAAAAACACTCCTCATTTAAAGGATGAGAAATAAGCAGATAATAGATGTTATCAGAGAAAATTTAACAAAACAAATGCTTAGAGATTCAAATGGGTAACGCTATCTTTTTATAACTAAAAAAGCTCGCAAATTGCGAGCTTTTTAGTTTATATATTTTGTCTTCCTAGTTAATCCCAGGACAGTTACAATCGTATTTCTCTGGCCTACAGTTTATGTTAATCCCTAAGGTAACTTGGTGAAAACCACCATCGACTAATTTTATATTACCTGTTTGGTGTGAATATGTGTAACCAAACATATACTTATCATAATTCACTCCGATAAACGGGGTAATGTATTGCAATTTTTGTCCTTCACCTGACCCAGATACTGTATAGTATTCAGCTCCATCTAAACTTCTTCTGTATGATAATCCTCCCCATACTTTACCAAAATCTACTTTCTTATATACTTTCGCATTTACATCAAACTGAGTTTCTTTCGTTTGAGAAATGTGTTGGAATAATACAGAAGGCTCTACAGACCAATCACTGTTTAAACCTGAAAAAACATATCCCATTGAAATTAAAAAACGTTGCAAGTTTGCACTCTCAGCAACAGTATATAATTTTCTACCTGTACCCATTAAATTTTTAATGGTCAAATGCGCATAAAAATCTAACAAATGGTATGACGCACCAAAATCAACATTATAATATGTACTTGATATTTTATCGTTTGAATTAGCTACTGGATCAACAGGACCTGGAATAGGATTACCCGAAGAATCTGTAGAAGATGACCATCTTAAATCCCAATCACTTTGATCTAATCTACTTTGAATCAACCCTACACTTAAACCAAAAGAAACTTGATTTAAATCAATTGTATTTCTCCCCAACATAATGTGGTGGGCATAGGTTAAATAGGCACCCGTTTGTGAGTGGTAACCATTTTTATCATTAAATAAAATAATACCCCCTGCAGAAGGAGCTACATCATCAAACCTAGTGTTATAACTAGCTGTCATTAATGCTGGAGCATCATCTTGCCCAAACCATTGCTGGCGTCCGGTTACTCTTAGCTTAGTACAGTTAGATGCACCTGCCATCGATGGATGTATTAGATACAGATTATCGGTTAAGTAATCAGAATACGTTGGTAATCCTTCTTGTGCGTTAGCTCCAAGAAAGGCAAACAATGCTATAAAAATATAAATGTTCTTTGTCATATTTTAATTTCGTTAATACCTATATGTATGGACCCACATAGATAATTGCTACAATTCA
>Ga0209291_1002193_pt1 | contig 16168 bp, 15 predicted proteins | sample GOMGulsemesocosm_FD_184633 | JGI IMG/M metagenome (GOLD analysis project Ga0209291, IMG submission 184633) | Methane-oxidizing microbial communities from mesocosms in the Gulf of Mexico - GOM9B Gulf of Mexico (SPAdes) (version 2) | ecosystem: Environmental > Aquatic > Marine > Cold seeps...
TCCATCAGCGCTTTTGAAACGCTGATGTTAGAACAGCCTGAGCTCTTCAGTCTAAATACGAGTCCAAGGCTTGTAAAAAACAACCATAAATTCTAATAGATTGTGCGTAAACTTCAAAAAACACCATTAAAGTGTAGTTAGCAACATTGGCATAGCTTGCGCCTACCCACACGGTACTTGAAGCCAACGATCAAAATTTACGTGGCCCCCAATAGAAGCTGTCGATAATTCTATAAAATATGCCTGTTCCCTGTAGTCTATAATTATAGCTCTTATGCGCAAAAAGTATCACATCATCTCTGTCATTGTACGTTGGATTATTCTCCAATGTCTGCGACACTCTTCGTTTCTGAGCTACCTGTATTTACGATAGAGCTTTTTTGTATCTTTACAGGTGAACCACTTTTTATGATAGACATTATTGGTGTAAACTCCCCTTCCGTGCACTCCGTCACTAATTTCCGAGATTGAAGAAGGTAATTGGTGTATTACTGGAAAAGGACTAACCGCTACCAATGTACACGATCTGGTAATGGGTAAAACGATAGCATGAGGTGAGTTAGATCTGCCTTTTAACTTCGAGACAAAGGCCAGATCAGAACCCGTGACTTCTGATCTGTAAGCCCCTGATGAGTTGTCTAACAGCAATCATTCAACTGCAAAATCTTACTTTCAACAGCTGTGAAAATTATCACAAAGAGCGCCCATACTCATGAAAGCTCAGCCTTTCAGTTTGGCCCGCAGACGTAACATGCCCGGTAACAGCACATAACTAATAATTGGCACAATGCTGGCTGCCGAGATTAACGTCACCCAGGCATGGTGATCACTAATGTGTACCGCCACCCAAGATGGAATAACATACACTAACGGCAACAGCGCCAGAAAAGTCAGCAAGGCCATAACATGTTTGCTAGGAGGCTTTATGGTGGTTTAATTCAAGGGTTTGCTCCCGTTTTGATTAGTGCGTTAAGTAAATTAAAGTAGGCTGACTGTCTTCTGCTGCTATGAATTTCACACCGCAGTCGCTGCGCACCAAAGTACGACCATTTATTGCCTCGCCATTGATGGTGCCCTTACCACGCGTCAGTCACAATACCTGCCATGATGATTTTTTACGGCCGGATTTTTCGATAGCGGCTCTAAATTCAGGAGGCTCCCAAGCATTGATTTCACCCTGACGATTTACTAAAGTCGCATCAGCCAAGATATCGCTAATTTCTGACATGACTGGGCCATTTGGTCCCTGTGGGTAACTGGCGGTAACTACGCTGGGTAAGTTAAGCACTTTAGCCATCTTGCTAAGGGGTGCAGCGAACAAGTCCCAGACGGCCCTGGCGTACAGGATTGTTTGTGATTGAGGCAATGGTAAGGCGGACTGGTTGCCCGGTGAAAACCATTAACAAAGAGAACGAACTACCCTGTACACCCCGAAGGGTGCTAACGTTTCAAAAGAAAGCTAAGCGGCCAATACAGATGAAATCTTGTTTCATCTGTATTTCCTTTGTCAGAACGCTTGTAAAGGACTCGCCATTCGCGTCCATGCTTCCGCGGATTTACCCGCTTAGACTTACCTAACTAAAAAGCACAGGGAACATATATGGACTTATTCGCTACTTCCCAAGCCCTGAATATTATTTTTCAATTGGGCAGAGTGCATGCCACGAACCCCCACCATCAAGCCGATTTGATGGTCGATCATAGCCAAGATGGCGTTTCTGAGGTGAGTGTCTGGGCAAAGCGTTCGGGGTTGGGGGTAACGACGCTACTAACACTGAACAACAAGGCCGCAGTTCCCTAAAGGAAAGATATTTTGCTTAAACTTTTCATCTAAACTCTCTGTATGTGTAATGTGGGGCCATAATTCGAATCGAAGCTAAACAGATAAATAAGCAATAAAGCCACCGTTTGTTCTATTACAAGCAACAGTTATAAAGGTTCATTAAGCGCATTTAACGATATTGTTATTTGGCTTGCTGATCGGATTAAAAATAATAGAAATTGTAGCTTCACCAGCAACCTCAATTGCTAGTGTTTTACAGAGAGTTAGGGCTATCCTATACTGAGATGTGAATCACCTCCAGGAAATATCCATGGCAAAATACTCAGTGCAAGGAACAGAAGGAAGCTATCAAGCAGGTTCTAATGGTCTAGTATTAGCCAACAAATTAGCTATCACCTTGCCAGAGGAGATGAATGAAGCTGAAACTCACTTATTATCATTACTCTACAGCGAAGTTCTGTCATCAGGCACTAGAGACCTAGCGAACCTATCTGTAAGTGAGCTTCAATATTGGCATTATGCTTGGCTGGGTGAAGTCTACGACTGGGCGGGTCAGTTTCGCACTGTAAACATGTCTAAAGATGACTTTGCTTTTTGCGGAGCAAAATTCATTGAGCCGCACTTGGTGTTGTTTGAGGATAAATATTTAAAACAACTCTCCTATTTAAGTGCTTTATCAACAGATAAATTGGTCGCCTTTTTGGCTGAAAGTCATGTGGAATTTATTTTAATTCACCCCTTCAGGGAAGGTAATGGCAGGATCGCGCGTTTATTGTTAGATGTGATGGCCTGTGCTGCTGGATATGCGCCTTTGGATTATAGTCTTTGGTTGCAGAACAAAGAGTATTACTTTAAATCTATACAGGCAGGAGCAGGAGGGAGTTACGAATATATGGAGAAACTCGTTAAGGATGTATTACTTAGCGAGCTTTAAGTGTGAAAATTTTCCAGAGCAAGTTAGGATTCGTTTTTCTATACTCTTAACCGTTTCATTCGTTTCAATCGCACTGGAGCTAGCGACAGAACGTAATAACATACTGGGAGTAACAGTGATTTTGTCACGTTTAACCATCTATAATCTGCCTCATATTTTGTCTTGAAAACAATGCTCGCGCTGCGATCTAACTACAATTTTAGTATAAGTAAATATCAGATTTTACGCAACTTTTGCCGTATTAATACAATAAGCGCGCTGCTACAAAAAACCAACGCAATCACTTTTTATCTATATCCCCTCCCCAAGCTTTTATGTGAGTCCACTGGCTTAAATAATAAGCTTGAGTTATTACTTTCACACACCTTATTTAATCACTATTAATCGAAGCTAAGATCTAAGTCCACCAACTTAGCCAAAGACATCTCATTGGTTTATTCACTTATACCCGCTTGTAATCTCTCTTCTTTGCGAAACTGTTTGGGTGTTTTTGCATAGGCGAGTTTGAATTTTTTTGCGAAATAAGCGGCACAATTAAACCCATTAAGATGTGCTATTTCTGTCACTGACTGATGAGTTTCGATTAATAATGTTGTCGACTTTCTAAGCCTATAATTAAGCAGATAATGGTTGGGGGTGCACTGTAATGTGCTCTTAAACAGTCGGTAGCACTCACTTTCACTAATATTGGCCGATTGACTAATAGATAACACAGACAAACTCGTAGCATAGTGATTATGAATATACTGCAGTAACCTTTGTATCCGCTGTGCACTAATTGACGGGACACTCAAAGCTGATCGCATCTGCGGTTCATTGACACAAAGTAATTGCCAACACTTTAACAGCGACGCATTCATTATCAGCTCATAACTTGAAAGCTGCTCTTGCCAGGCTTGGAAAGCCATTGATAAATCGGCAATAATTTGATCATGCCAGCCGTTATCGGGCGAAAACTTGTAGAAAAGAAATGCCGGATTATTGATAACGGGGTAAACAAATTTTTTGTAAATCCGACTAAATAGAGAACCCCCAAGTATTAAAGGGCTAAACAAAACATTTAATATACGACAATCTTGCGTGCCATAATTAGTATATTTATGCAGTGCCTTAGCGTTTACTAGGACCATTTCTCCCGGATAAATGACACTACTTGTACCAATGCATTCAATCTTAGTACAGCCTTCTATCACCAACACTATTTCTAACTCATCGTGCCAGTGCCATGGAACTTCACCAGCCACAAATTCAGAGAATTTCTCGTCATAAAATGCGCAGGGGAAGTCTTCCGAACCGTGAACAGTGAGCTCACGTCCATCATTTGCAGTTTCTATATCGTAGATTTGCATAAAATTTAATTTGATAGCTTTGTTATAGTTTAAGCCAGTATATAACTATTTTTGAATCATTCATGAGAGTATCTTTATCAAAATATCAAAAACCGAGTAATACCTTTATGCTTCTTCTATTAGCTATTATCTACCTTGCCTTTATTAGTTTAGGACTACCCGATGCTGTTCTTGGGTCTGCATGGCCCATCATGAATCAGGATCTCAATTCAACGCTTGAGTTTGCCGGTGTGATTGCAGTGGTCATTAGCATGGGCACTGTTGTATCCAGCTTGCTTGCCAGTCGAATCATTTACCGCTTTGGTATAGGCAAAGTCGTCGCGTTAAGCGTACTAATGACCGCTGGCGCATTACTGGGCTTTAGCGCAGCTCACCATGTGTTGGCACTTGTATTATTGGCCATTCCACTCGGGATAGGTGCTGGTGCCGTAGACGCCGCTCTCAATAATTTCGTCGCACTGCACTACCAATCTAAACATATGAATTATTTGCATTCATTCTGGGGTGTAGGGGCTACTGCAGGACCACTGCTTATGGCGACCTATTTGAGTACTCATGAAGGATGGCGCGATGGTTATACGACACTTGCCATTATTCAATTCGCGCTAGTTACACTGCTGTTTTTAACACTACCATTATGGAAAAAAGCTGTTGCTCCAATGACCTCAAAGCGTCAGCACGATGATCAACAGCAGTTTATATCAAACATGGACGCACTTAAAATCCCCGGCGTAAAACTACAACTTTTTATTTTTGCATGCTATTGCTCTTTAGAAGCGGGAACAGGGTTATGGGCTGCTAGCTACTTAAACATTGATAGAGGGGTAACTGCTACTGATGCCGCATTCTGGACAGCAATGTTTTTTTTAGGCATTACTGCGGGACGCTTCATCTGCGGCGCTATTGCGGAGCGAGCCAGCGAGGTAGTGCTTATACGCATAGGCTCAATGATAATTCTAGCCGGAGTTGTCGGGTTAATCGCTCCCTTGCCAGTTATCGTCACGCAATTGAGCTTAGTGCTAATAGGCTTAGGCTGTGCGCCAATTTACCCCAATACTATACAGCTAACCCCACGACGCTTTGGCCGACAGGCCTCACCAACGATTATCGGATTATCTATGGCCACGGCTTATACTGGGATGACGTTAGTGCCGTTTCTCATCGGAGTTGTAGTTTCCAGCTACTCATTTAGCTATTTTCCAATCATTTTAATAGTGATTAGCCTCACGATGCTGGTGATGACTGAGCGCTTAGCATCTTTAAGTACACAAACGTCAGTGATAGATTCACTCAAACAAGCGCAATAAAGTTTAAAAATCAACGGGGCAGACCTTGTCTTTACAGTAAAGCAACAAGATCCACCCTATTATTTCGCCTATCGTTTAAGCGACAAGTGAGTGCGGATCGATAACGTATTTTTTGGCAGCACCACCGTCAAAGTCTGCGTAGCCCTGCGGCGCTTGATCGAGAGAGATCATCTGCACGTTAACGGCCTTTGCAATCTCAATTTTATCAAACAAAATTGCCTGCATTAGCGAGCGATGATAGCGCATTACCGGACATTGACCGGTATGTAATGAATGCGATTTAGCCCAACCTAAGCCGAAACGCATACTGAGAGCACCTACTTTTGCAGCCGCATCAATGGCACCTGGATCTTCAGTGACGTATAAACCTGGAATACCAATGCTGCCACCAGCGCGGGTGATTTGCATCGCTGAGTTAAGCACTGTGGCAGGTGCTTCAGTACCGTGATTACAGCCGCAACCATGCGCCTCAAAGCCAACACAGTCGACAAAAGCATCTACTTCGCGCTCACCTAGAATGACCTCTAGCTTGTCTTCCATTGAGCCATCTTCACGTAGGTCTATAGTCTCACAACCAAAACTTCTCGCTTGCGCTAGGCGATCTTCAATCATGTCACCGACGATGACGCAGGCTGCGCCCAGTAAATGTGCAGAAGCGGCAGCTGCAAGTCCTACAGGACCGGCGCCGGCAATATAGACGGTAGATCCAGGCCCTACACCAGCGGTGACACAGCCGTGAAAACCCGTTGGGAAAATATCCGATAACAAGGTTAAATCGCGGATTTTTTCCATCGCCTGATCTGAGTTAGGGAATTTCAACAAGTTGAAATCAGCGTAGGGAATCATCACGTATTCCGCTTGTCCTCCTACCCAACCTCCCATGTCAACGTATCCGTAAGCCGCACCTGGACGAGCGGGATTTACATTTAGACAAATGCCGGTCAGTCCTTCTTTACAGTTACGACAGCGCCCGCAAGCGATGTTAAAAGGCACTGAAACGATATCCCCGGCCTGTAAAAATTCGACATCACTGCCACATTCAATAATCTGCCCGGTAATTTCATGACCGAGCACTAAACCTGGCTCAGCGGTTGTTCGGCCACGCACCATATGCTGATCCGATCCGCAAATATTGGTGGTCAGTACTCTTAAAATCACCCCGTGCTGGCATTTACGATTACCAATTGCCAGCTCTGGAAACGCTATTGTTTCGACAGCTACTTTACCATCACCTTGGTAGATGACACCGCGATTACTTGGGTTTATCGACATGCAGGTATTCCTTTTATTATATTTGCTACAAACAAACACTCTAAAAGAGCGACATTTTCGCTGTTGCCTAAAATAGTCACAGACAATGTCAAAAACCGCACTATCGATTTAAATCGATAAAAAAGGATCATTTAGCAGCGTTTTTTTGTCTGATAAGGAACCTGGATAGATTCATTCCTAAATCAGTAAAGCGACCCTAGTGCAAAGAAAACCCAATACCTACAACTAATATTTAAATATTAATGGTAACGATAAGTCTTATCGTTTAGAGTTAGGTGTTTTCGCCCTTACTGAATCAAGTATCATATGTCTTTGCAATTACAACACCTGAATTTCGGTTACAGCAGCGAGCGCTTAATCTTAGACGACGTCAGCCTAACCTTTAATCCCGGGTGTTTTTATGTGATTCTGGCAAAGAATGGTGGTGGTAAAACCACTTTGTTTAATCTCTTAATGCGTCACTTAACTCCCAGCCAAGGATCGATCACTTTAGGCGCCAAAAACCTGCAGAGTCTCAGCCAAATACAACAGGCGCAGGCTATATCACTGCTATCTCAGTCTATGCCTTTACCCGATCATATGAGCGTCGCTGAAATGGTGATGCAGGGCCGATATTGCTACCAGAGTTTCTGGTCTCGCTACAGCGCCAAAGATAAAGAAATCACCAATAAAGCGATGCAACAGATGGATATTACTGCGCTGGCGGGCTGTCGTTTAGATGCACTTTCTGGTGGTCAACAGCAACGGGCGAGAATGGCGATGCTGCTCGCTCAACAAACCGACATTGTGCTATTAGATGAACCGACCAGTCACTTAGACTTAAAGCACCAGTACTTATTGTTAGATATGGGCAAGGCCCTTGTGGAACAGGGCAAGACTGTCATCACTATTTTGCACGATATGACACAGGCAGCACTGTATGCCGACCATGTGATTGTACTCAATGCGCAAAAAGTATACGCACAAGGCCCCCCCAGCCAAGTGATTAATAACCAAATGATGAAAGCGGTCTTTGGGGTGGATACCACCAGAGTGGGCAATGAGCGGGTGGGGGTGCATGTACCAGTACATTTATTGGCCTAGCGCTAAAGGTATTTATGCTGTTTTGGCAGCCTTAGTAACCGTGCTACTGATGTCAATTTTACATATTAGTGTCGGTGCTAAGTCCCTCGTTTGGTGGGATATATATCAGGCACTAAGTCACTTTGACATTCATAATTACGACCATCATATTGTGATAAATCAGCGCTTACCACGTCTTCTCGTCGCCATGGGCTGCGGAGCAATGCTGGGGGTCGCGGGTTTTAAAGCACAAAAGTTATTGCAAAACCCTCTGGTCTCCTCCTCGACTTTAGGCGTTAACAGCGGTGCGGTGTTTATGAGTTTATGTGCCATGTATTTTTTTAATCTCACTGAAGACAAATTATTTTTACCCGCTTTTGCCGGGGCCTGCCTCGCCGGTATCTTCACTTTATCGATGAGCCGGGCACTGCGCCGTTCCAACATTTCAAGAGGCCTACACATTGTATTGGCCGGCAGTCTAGTTTCGATGCTATTTGGCGCCTTGAGCACCTTCTTAATTCAACTGGACCCACTGCGCTTTGCGGACATTCAGGATTGGTTACTCGGTGACATTGGGCCCTCTGATTTTAACGACTTTAAGACTATATTTTGGCTGGCACTGGCGACAATTGCCCTGTTAATGTCCCAAGGGCGCGCGCTTGATGCAATGATGCTAGGCGAGCGCCAAGCACTCAGTACTGGAGTGAATGTAAAAAGAGTCAAGTTTGTGACCTTAACTTCAGTCTTTATGCTCTCTTCACTGGTGGTTTCAACCGTCGGCCCCATTGGTTTTATCGGCTTAGTCGTGCCGCATATCTGTAAAATTTTTGTGACACAGACAGGTCAAATAGGCGCTTGGTTATCGATGCTGATCGGGGCATTGCTACTGGTTAGCGCCGATGTGATAGCGCGAACCATCATTGCACCTAAAGTACTGCTTGTCGGAGGGGTGAGTGCCAGCATCGGCAGTGTTTTCTTTCTCGCCCTGCTATATTTCTTACTGCGCAAGAAAACCACTTTATGAAACCATCACAGCCTTCAAATTGGGTACTAATCATAGGAGAAAGCGTTTCCCTACCCATTTACAAGCGCACGCTCTTAACGATACTAACGCTTTTTGCAATACTCGCAGGCAGTGTGCTAATGAGTTTAAAACTCGGATCTGTGGTGGTTACTTGGCCTGACGTTTTTGCCGTACTAAAGGCAAACTTTTATCTCAACGATGCCACTTCAATCATTTATCAGTTGCGTGTACCGCGTATCATAGGCGCTTGCGCCGCGGGCACACTCATGGCCCTCTCCGGCTACTTATTACAAATAGCCGCTCGTAATGCCCTCGCTGATCCAGGCGTATTAGGTTTGTCCGATGGCGCCGCACTGTCCGTTATTGTGCTCTATGTGGTCTTTCTGCAAACATCATTGACAGCCAGTATTATCGCTAGCTTTCTCGGCGTGATAGTCACCGCCATACTGGTGCTCAGTTTTATTCATAAGCAGCTTAGCGGCACCTTTATCATTCTCGTGGGGATCGCTTTTGGCGCGGTATTTTCAGCCTTTAGCGATATGTTATTGTCCGCTGTCACTTTGGAAGACATGGCTTTTTTGATGGCTTTTTTGTCGGGCAGCTTTCTCTCTCTCGATTTGTTTTCCGCCAGTCTATTGGGCCTATGGGCCCTACTCATCATCGGCCTGTTTTTATTACTGGCACGACAGATAAACCCTCTGCACTTTGGATATCAGCACGCGATGGCACTGGGGCTAACCGCTAAGAGAAGCTATTTAATGATCATTCTATTAGCAGTATTGGCCATGGCCCCGGTGATAGCCCTCGTTGGAGCGATAGGTTTTGTCGGTTTAATTTCGACTTTTATCGCTAAAAATATTATTGGTTTTAGAGGCACTGAACTCGGTGTTGTCAGCATGCTGTTAGGCGCATTGATGACCTTGTGGGCGGATACCTTGGGACGAACGTTGTTCGCTCCCGTGATGGTACATGCCGGTGTTTTTATCGCTTTAATCGGTGCGTTATTTTTTATTGTAATGACGCGTTATCTTCATCGGCAATAAAAAAATAGCAGCTGAGCATAAATGCAGCTAGCTCTATAAAATTGCCGCTTCATACATTTAAGGATACTTTGATGAAAATAGCTAAAATACTGGTAGGTTGTTCACTGCTTACCTTAGCCTGTAACACCATTGCACAAGAGACAATGCAAGTGACTGATCACGCCGGTAACAAGGTGGATATTTTAAAAAAACCACAGCGTATAGCCTCTTTGCATGTCATGTCAGCGACCTCTATCTTGTTAGATTTGCAAGCGCCTGTCGTCGGTACTTCTACCTACATTAAAATGCCCGAAAACCGCCCCTATATTCGCGGTGGGGAAGAGATATTTGGTATCAAATTTGCCGATACTAATTATTTTAACTACGGCCATAAAGGCAGTGATCTCGAGCAGATTAAAGCTTCTAAGCCAGACCTAATTATCGGTACAGTTAAGTATCAAAAGAAAGTATTTGATAAACTCTCTGCCATCGCGCCTACGGTTTTGATCAAGCGTTATAGTGCCAACATTTTCGATGCTTATCGCGATGTTTCTCACTGGGTTGGGGAAGGTGACATTTTTGAAGCTCGCTACGCCCTGTATCAGCAAAAAATTGCTGATTTTAAAGTGAAATATAACGATGAACTCGCCGATAAAACGTTCATATACGCCGTTCCACGAAAAGGAAAAGCTGAGATAAAAATCCGCCAAAACTCAGGCATTATTACCCAGGTATTGTTCGATCTAGGCTTAGAGCGCAGCGCATTCTTAAAAGAGACATTTCATCGTGAAGACGCCGGTGACGAGGTCAGCTCTGAGAGGATTAAATCTCTTGATGCGGACTGGTTCTTCAGCACCTACACAACGGAGTCAGGTCAAACTCCAGCCTCAATCGACGAAGGTTTTGACGATGTAGCACCTGGTTGGAAGAGCGCACTGAGTGCCTACCAAAACAATCAATTTATTCGACTTAATAGAGAGAAAGCCTACTCCCCTACTTTTGTCTCAGTAGACTATGTACTCGATGCTCTAGAACAACGACTGTTGGAGAACCGTGCAAAATAACAACAACTTATGACAATAAGTACTCCCTTGATCTCGATAATGTCGATGATCAGGGGAATTTCCCTTGGGAATTTATGTTTATGCGTTATAGCTAGCACTAAGGGAGTATCACTCATCCTTTAAAACACTGCACTGAACTAGTGTTATTCATGTCTGTCTGAGACAAATAGGTTAACGACTGTTTATCTTTTCAATTTTGATCTTTGGGGTAACTAATATGAAATGGCTCTGTGTGATACTGTTCAATCTATTTTTTTATACCCACACATGGGCGGCACCTGCAAAAAACTTGGATGCCTATTGGCAGCCTTTTGCCAAAACAGCATCCATCACTGTTGATCACCAGCCTTGGCAGAAATTGCTGGATAACTATCTGAGCATAGATGCGCAACAGCAAACCTTTTTTGCCTATGCCAAAGTATCTCCTCAAGACAAGCAAGTATTAAATCATTACATTGCTAGCTTGTCTGCCCTGGACCCATTAGCGCTTACTAGAGAGCAACAATTGGCCTACTGGATTAATTTGTATAATGCCGCGACTGTCAGTTTAATACTGGATAAATACCCGGTTAAAACCATTACCAAACTGGGAAAAGGCTTTTTCTCTTTTGGCCCTTGGGACGATAAGCTATTGCTGATTAATGATCGAAAAATCACGCTTAACGATATAGAACATCGTATTTTACGGCCGATTTATAATGACGAACGAATTCATTATGCAGTGAATTGCGCCTCATATTCTTGCCCTAATCTCGCCACTCAAGTTTATACTAAAGACAATACTCAGGCTTTATTAGAACAAGGTGCTAAACAGTACATTAATCACTCTAGAGGCGTTAGTATCAGCCAAAACAAACTGATTCTTTCTTCTATTTACGACTGGTACCGCGACGATTTTGGCCGCAATGATGCCGACGTTATCAAGCACTTACAAAAATACGCACACCCTAAATTGAGTACTGCACTCACCAACTACACACAACAAAAAAGCACAGCGAAAAAATACCATTACAACTGGCTATTAAATGAGTAAACATAGCGTGTGAATAAGAGTGAATGTAACGATGAGTGTTGCGAGCAAACTGTATTTTTAATAGTCTATGTTTAAGTCATTAATGCTCAATAATAGTCCTAAAACAAGATTCAAGACTCGCTCATTCCTGCGCTTTTTTGTAAATGTACACGCTGATGCTGTTTAGAAATGTCCGTTTAGGAAGCAGCGAAAAAGTCCCAGACGCCCCTGGCGTACAGGATTGTTTGTGATTGAGGCAATGATTACAGGCGGGCTGGTTGCCCGGCGAAAACCATTAACAAAGAGCACGAACTATCCTGTACGCCCCGAAGGGTGGATATCTAAGCGGTCAACTCCTTTGTCAGAACGCTTATAAAGGACTGGCCATTCACTTCGCATTCTTCCGCGGATTTAACCGCTTAGTTATCCACAGGGACTATCTGGGGACTTATTCGCTACTTCCTTTATTGCTAATATTTCATATTGAGCCGCTATCCCCTCTATCAATTTACCTTTTGACAAAGCGCTCTCTATACCCGTGGACTACGATATATAATTGTTGATTAGTTTAATCTCTAACTCGCCTTTTTGTACTTATGATTCAAGTAATAAAAACTTCATCCAATTCAACGACATCTTTTGCTGTACAAAAGAGTGAGTCACCTGCATTTAATTTAGGATCAGCTACGGACTTTGGCATAACATTATAAATTCAAAACACACGCTATTAATATTATATTCATCTTTTAAGTGTTTTTTTAATGGTTTACGTTAAAGCTAAAGCCATAATTATTACCGTTAAGAAAATTCCCAATATATTTTATGATCACAATAAGAGACACTTTGTTTATATTTATATACTTCGGATACATTCCTTATATATTCAAAATATTTTGATACATTTAAGGGGAACTCAAATGAACTTAAAAATTAAAATATTAATTTGCTCTGCTTTACTGGTCGCTATCCCCATTATTATATCCTCAGCAATTATCGGTTTTAACGCCGCCAGTGACTCCTTTTTAGCCTTGCAAAAATCCAGCGAAGCACAGCTTATCTCTGTACGAAACATTACCAAAGGCCGTATTGTAGATTATCTTCACAACATCGATAAGCAGGTTAAAAGCTTCTCCAAAGACCGGATGATCATCGACGCTATGGGTGAATTTAGCGATGCTTACAAAAACTATTCCACCCAGAGCAAACTAGACCCGAAGACTGCCAGAAAAGATTTATTTAAGTATTACAGCCAACATTTTAATAATGTTTATAAGCAGCGTAACCACCAAGATTCTGCGAATATTGAGTCATGGTTAAATGCGTTATCAGATACCGGTGTTTTGTTGCAGTATCAGCTCATTCAAAATAACCCCAACCCGCTAGGCGAAAAGCACCTTTTGGACAGTTTAGAAGATGGTACTCAATACGATGTGGCGCATCAGCTTTACCATCCGGCTATTCGGTATTTTTTAGAAGAATTTGAGTACTATGATGTTTTTTTAGTCGACGCTAAAACAGGTAATGTCGTCTACTCTGTCTTCAAAGAGCTCGACTTTGCAACCTCTTTAAAAAGTGGTTCATTTTCAAATACGGGTATTGCCAAAGTCTTTAATGATTCAAGAACCCAAACAGATCAAGACTACACCAGCATTAACGATTTCAGTAGTTACCCACCTTCTTACCAAGATCCTGCCGCATTTATTTCCTCACCTATAGTTGATGACGGCAAGGTCATTGGTACTTTAATCTTCCAGATGCCTGTCGGTAAAATTAACCAAATAATGACACATAATCAACAGTGGAAAGCAGCGGGGCTAGGAGAGTCTGGAGAAACTTATCTCGTGGGGGCTGATCAAACCTTACGCTCGCAAAGTCGCTTCTTAATAGAAGACAAGTCGAGCTATTTAGCAGCCATTACAGAGTCTGGGGTAAGTACAAAAGTGCTTGATGCTATCAATGCTAAAGATACAGCGATCAGTTTGCAGCCCGTTAACAGCAACACAGCCAAGCTCGCTTTGTCCGGACAATCAGGTATGCAAATTGTCGATGACTATCGTAATGTTCCGGTAATGTCGGCGTATTCCAGTATTAATTACACCGGACTCAACTGGGCAATTTTAGCTGAAATTGATGCGGCAGAAGCCCAAGCGCCCGCCTTTGCAATTAGCGATACCATTAAATGGTACGCATTGCTGACAGGCGTTTCTCTGATTTTACTGGGTAGTATTGTAGGCGGAATCTTTGCCAAAAGCGTCAGTCAGCCAATTATTGATTTATCACGCAGCATTGCCGATATAGAAAAGAGCTCTGATCTTAGCTTTCGCCTTAGTAGCATTGGTAAGGATGAGATAGGCAGCGCCTCTTCAGCCCTCAACTCTATGATTGAAAAGTTTCATAAAGGTATTAGTAAAGTAGCGGGTAACGCTGGAAAAATTTCTAATTCAGTGGACTCAATCTCTCAAATTGCCGCTCATAATAACCAGTTATTAAGCCAACAAAAGCAGCAGACGCACGGTGTGCTCGAATCTATGCAAAATATGACGTCATCTGTTGACTCGGTTTCCTCTAGGTTACAAGACAATCTAACAGCGATTAACCTTGCAGATCAAAAGAGCAGTGAAGGCCATCGCACTATGCAAGAAACAATCATCTTCGTTGATCAACTGGCAAAGCAAATTGATACAGCGTCTATCGTCATCAAAGATTTTGAAGAACATAGCAGCGAGATCATTAGCGTACTAGATGTTATTAAAGCGATTGCTGATCAAACCAATTTATTGGCATTAAACGCAGCAATAGAAGCCGCCAGAGCCGGCGAGCAAGGAAGAGGGTTCGCCGTAGTCGCCGATGAAGTCAGAGCATTAGCTGGGCGCACGCAAAGCTCAACGAGTGAAATTAATCAAGTGATTGAAAAATTAAAAGCTAGCTCAAATCAAGCCATTGTTGCCATGCAACAAAGCCAGACACTGGCTGAAAAACTAGTTAGTCAAGCCACTACCGCAGAAGAGGCATTTTCCGAAGTTTCAAGTTCGGTTGCTGCGATTGCGCAAATGAACAAGTACATCTCAAGTGATGTCGAACAACAGCAGTTAACCTCCGCCGAAATAGATCAAAGCATAAATAGTATTTCAGAAATCACTAATGAGAATGTATCAGGGTCAGATAGAACTGCGACAGCCTCCTTAGAATTGGCTGCTCTTGCCGCCGATTTAAGATCTTTAGTCAATGAATTTAAGATTTAACACCCTATTTGTATTATTGGACTAATCGATATTCAATTTAGAGGCTGCTGTTACGAGCTTAAATAACTGCCGGCTTTTTTATCCAATAACGGTGATAAAAAAACCAAGCCAGCCACAATAGCCCGCTGATGCCTATCGCTGTGTATATGGCAGGCTTTGGATCGTTTAAAGAACTCACCGAACCTGCATAGGTGGCTGCTATAACGTAAGGCACAGCACTTATTAACCAATAACTGATAAATTTAATGAAGCCTAATTTGCTAGCGCCCGCTAGACAGGCACAGATTTCAGGTAGCATTGGCATTGCTCTGGATAACAATATCATCATTACGCTGTGTTTTTTAAAACTGTTGATCGCCTCATCACACTGTTTAGGGTCATTGATCAAAAAACCCAATACTTTATCACCGTAGTAGTAACTCAGTGCGTAACCGCAACTTCCCGCTGCTGTTAGCCCAATAAGCGCAGCTAAAGCGCCATATAGAGGACCAATAAAAAAGCCTGCGAGAATGGTGACTGTTAAGGTGGGCATCGCAATAAAGAGATCGGCGAATAATAATAAAACCACCAGCGAGCCAACATAAAGCGGGGATAGATCTTGCGCTAATATTAACCAGCCTTTGATCTGCTCAACACTCAGTACCCCTGTGAATTTAACAATCAGTAACGTCGCCGTAAAAAAGGCCATTAGAATCAAAGTAACTTTGAGTAAAGGTTTCATTTATAGTCCTTATGGATAAATCATCGAGATAGTTAAACCATCTTTAAAAAGCCCCAGTGCTACTTTGCTCCTGTTAAATTTTGGCACACCGGCTAAACCTATTCGCTGCTTGTTTGAGAACCCCAGCCCCTCAGCAGGTAAAATTCGCGTCCAGTTTTTGCTGACCTTACCGTCTTCGTTTTCGTCGTGTAATACTTTCACAGCCAACTCGCTTTGCGACGTTTTAAAATAAAAAGAGAGCTCAGGGCTGCTCGCTTTAGTGCTTTGTAAAGCGAGCGCTTTATCATGATCTTTGGGAAAACCTTGTTTGGAAAACAGCATCACAATGATACTGCCACCGCGTTTAAAATCTATGTTTTTTACAGTGATTGTCAAT
>Ga0209291_1002195_pt1 | contig 16159 bp, 13 predicted proteins | sample GOMGulsemesocosm_FD_184633 | JGI IMG/M metagenome (GOLD analysis project Ga0209291, IMG submission 184633) | Methane-oxidizing microbial communities from mesocosms in the Gulf of Mexico - GOM9B Gulf of Mexico (SPAdes) (version 2) | ecosystem: Environmental > Aquatic > Marine > Cold seeps...
ACCATTTGGTAAAACTTTTCATTTATAGCTTCAAACAACATAAAAATAACAATTGTTGGAGAGTAGAGATGTTTTCAAAGTCACAAGCGGTTGCTCTTGAAGGGGTAACTGGGGATACATTGACACAACTTTGTCAAAGCGCCTTTGATGTGCGTGAGCAGCATTGGGGAAGGTGCGTCACATACTCGCGTAAGGTGTTTGTGCCCTTGACCAATATGTGCCGTGATACTTGTACCTACTGTACCTTTGTTAAACACCCCGACTCGCCACTGTCTTATATTATGTCTGCTGAGCAAGTGCTCGAAGTAGTGGCTGATGGCCAGCAAATAGGCTGCAAGGAAGTGCTGTTTAGCTTGGGGGAAAAGCCTGAACGCCGCTACCCTCAAGTGCGTGAACAGCTCGCTGGTATGGGTTATGAAAGCATGACAGACTATCTTGTTGATAGCTGCCAAATGGTGATTGACCAATCTGAATTATTACCCCATGTAAATGCGGGTACTATGTCCCTTGATGAAATTAGACGCTTAAAGCCCGTTAGCGCCAGTATGGGCATGATGTTAGAAACGGTTTCAAAACGCCTGCTGGTCAAGGGCAACGTGCATTATGCTTGCCCCGATAAAGTACCTGTACAGCGTCTGCGCACCTTAGAGCGTGCCGGACAACTGGATGTGCCTTTTACCACTGGGATATTAATCGGCATTGGTGAAACTTGGACTGAGCGTGTCGAAAGCCTGATCGCCATCAATGAAATACATCAGCAATACGGCCACATTCAAGAAGTTATCGTGCAAAACTTTTGCGCAAAAGCTGACACACCTATGGCCAACGCAGCGGAACCTGAATTAGATGATATGCGTCGCACTTTAGCAGTGGCGCGTTTAATTCTCGATCCGTCAATTAGCTTGCAAGCGCCGCCTAATTTACAAAGGCGTTACGGCGCTTATCTACAGGCGGGTATTAATGATTTTGGCGGAATCTCCCCGTTAACACTTGATCACATCAACCCTGAGCGCATTTGGCCGCAAATTTCGCAGCTGGCAAGCGCCTGTGAAGAAAACGGTGATTATTTGCAGGAACGCTTGGCGGTGTATCCAAAGTATCAGCGCCATGCGCAGCGTTATTTAGATGAACATATCTCCAGCAGATTAGGCAGCATCGCCCGAGCAGACGGGTTAGCGGCACAGCAATTTCTGTAGTAGTTTCTTTTTCTTTCTTTAAAGGCATAGCATAAGGGGTAGCATTGTGAATATAGCGATAAACACCAAAGCCAGTGATAGTCTTGCGTTGCAAGCAAATTACAGTGGCAATGCCGCTCAAGATTGGTCAGGTGTGCAACCGCCAATAAGCGCTATTCTCAACGATGCACTTGCCGGTAAAGAGATCAGCGAGCAACAGGCAGTCGTATTATTTCAAGCACAAGGTGACGATACCGCGGCGATTGCTCAATGCGCCGATATTATCCGCCAGCGCAGCGTGGGTGAGCAGGGCAGTTTTGTGATTACTCGCAATATTAATTTCACTAATATTTGTTACATGGGCTGCAAATTTTGCGGATTCGCTAAAAGCAAAACGGCAGCGGGTGCACAGCTACTCTCAATGCAAGAAATAGCGAAGCGCGCACAAGATGCCTGGGATAGAGGAGCGACTGAGGTGTGTATTCAGGGCGGTTTGCACCCGGATCTTCCCAGTGATCACTATCGTAACATTCTGCTGAGTATCAAAAAGCAAGTGCCGCAGATGCACATCCACGCTTTTTCCCCGTTTGAAATAATGTACGGCTCGCAAAACGCCAATCTCAGCTACAAAGACTTCATCCAAGACTTAATCGACTGCGGGTTAGGGTCAATGCCCGGCACCGCGGCAGAAATATTAGATGTTGAAATTCGTAAACAACTGACCCGCGACAAACTCACCACGCAACAGTGGTGTGACATTATCAGCACGGCCCATCAGCTGGGGTTGCCAACGACCGCCACTATTATGTACGGACATATTGATAGCCCCAAGCACTGGGCGGCACATATAGTGCTGATTCGTGACATGCAAAAGCAGCACGGAGGTTTTAGTGAATTTGTTCCGCTAGGTTTTGTGCATTATGAATCACCGCTGTATACCGAGCGTAAGAAACTTAAGCTAGATGTGCGTCCGGGCCCAACCGCAAACGAGAACATTTTAATGCACGCAATATCGCGCATTATGCTCAATGGCTGGATAGATAATATTCAGGCTTCTTGGGTGAAGTTAGGGCCAGATTACGCGGTGCAAATGCTGCGGGCAGGCGCTAATGACTTAGGTGGTACCTTAATGGACGAAACCATTACCCGCTCATCCGGTGGCGTGCACGGTGAGGAAATACTGCCGCAAGATATGGTGAAGCTTATTCAACGCAGTGGATTAAGCGCCTATCGGCGCAATACTTTGTATCAGCCTCTAGAGCAATTTTCAGCGCAACCCAGCCATATCATAGCCAGCAGCGGGGTTAGCGTATGAGTTTGTCTATTTTATTACTGGCCGGTGGGGTCGGTGGTGCCAAAATGGCAGAGGGGCTATTGCACAGCCCGCACGGTGAGAGTTTAACTATTTTGGGCAATATCAGCGATGACTGTGAGTTTCATGGTCTATGGGTTTCCCCTGATATCGACACGCTCACTTATACTTTGACACAGCGCATCGATACGCAAAAAGGCTGGGGCTTGAAAGATGAGACCAATCGCACTTTAGATGCCTTAAATACACTAGGTGAAGATACTTGGATGTATTTAGGCGATCAAGATTTTGCCACTCATATCTATCGTACCAATCAGCGTAAGAAAGGTATTAGGCCCAGCGTTATCGCCCGTGATATCGCCACTAAGTTTGGTTTGCAAACGCCATTGTTGCTGCCCACAGATGAAGTAGTGCAAACGCGGGTCAATACTGAGCTTGGCTGGTTAGATTTTCAAAGCTATTTTGTACGCCACCAGTGCCAGCCAGAAATCAGTGAAATTGTCTTTAACGGCGCAGAAAATGCTAAAGCGACCCCTGAAGCTCTGGCGGCAATAGCAGCTGCAGATTTGATTGTGTTTGCTCCGAGTAACCCGATTGTCAGCATTGGGGCTATTCTAGCCGTTGAGGAAATTAAAACGGCAATTGCTAAATCCAGTGCTTTCAAAATGGCGGTATCGCCGATCATCGCAGGGAAAACCGTCAAAGGCCCCGCCGATAAGATGCTCAAAGCCTTAGATATTCGCTGTGATGCGCTAGGCGTTGCACAATGCTATCAAGAGTTGATTGATATGTTGGTGATAGATGAGCTTGATGTCGGTTTAGCAGAGTCCATAGAAGCGCTAGGTATCAGCACAGCCACCACCGATACGCAAATGTTTGATCGCCAGGATAAAGTGAGGCTAGGCCGCTTTTTAGTTGATCAATACAGCCTGCAGTTGCAGGAGGCTTTATGAGCTTGTGCATATTGATTCCGATGAAAAACCCTAAGTGTTCCAAGCAGCGATTAGCGGGTGTCATGGCACCTAAAGATAGAGAGGCCTTGGCGCTGAATCTGTTTCGCAATACCTTGATCTTTTTAAGAAAACACTTTCCAAGCACGCCCGTTATTGTGGTGACGCCAAGTCATATTATAGCCACTATAGCGCACAGTTATAATGCACAAGCAGTGTTAGAGCCGGACTCGACAAGTTTCAAAGTAGCAGACTTTAAATCTACCGGCTTAAATTACGCCGTCAACCATGGGGCTAAAGCGTGTATGGCGTTGGGTCATAGCGCCCAATTGCTAATTCCCGCAGATATAGTCGACTTAGATGTGGCGGAATTTAAGCAACTTATCAACAGCCCAAGAGATGCGCGTTCCGTCACGCTTTGCCCCTCTAGGGACGGTGGAACCAATGCATTACTTAGCTCTCCTCCTGATGTGATTGAGTTCCAGTTTGGCAAAAACTCCAGTGTGCATCACCTCAAGAGTGCTCAGGCACTACAAGTGCAATGGCGCGAGCTGAAATTGGCCAAAATGGCCTTGGATTTAGATACAGCAGAAGATTTAGTGCAGCTTGATAGCGCAGTTATTAGTCAGCTCAAACAACCTTCTGCAGCCATATCAGAACAATTGCGAGAGGTGATGTAATGAATGAATTGACTATTGAGACTGCCGAAAAAACAGCAACTGGCGTGCAAATACAGGCCATTACCGGGATACCGGATGTCGTCCCTGGAGATGATCTAGTTGCGCATATACTCAGCGCGCTTGATAGCATGCAGTTGAGTTTGAAAGATGGTGATATTTTGGTGATTGCTCATAAAGTGGTCTCTAAAGCCGAGGGGCAGGTTGTCGATTTAGCGCAAATAGAGCCCTCTCAGGAAGCCTTTGAACTAGCAAAGCAATTAAATAAAGATCCCGCCAAAGTCGAAACGGTGCTGCGTGAATCCTCAAGAGTGGTCAGGGTGAGTAAACGACCCGATCAAGATGAAGGGCTGATTATCGCGCAGCACAAACTCGGTTTTATCTGTGCCAATGCCGCAGTTGATGAATCGAATGTCGATCAACCCAACCATGTCATCTTATTGCCCAAAGACCCAGATGCTAGTGCGCGCGCAATATGTGCGGCACTGGAGCAAGCGAGTGGTAAGCAATTGGGAGTCGTCATCACTGATACTTTCGGTAGACCGTGGCGCATGGGATTAGTGAATGTAGCGATAGGTTTAGCCAAAGTGCCGAGCTGCGTTAATTTAGCCGGCGAAAAAGATGCCTATGGGCGTGAGTTACGCGTCACGGTACCGGCGCTGGCGGACGAGTTGGCAGCGGCTTGCGGTTTATTGATGAGCAAAGAAGGTAAAAAGCCCGTGATTCTATTTAGTGGAGTTGATTGGACACCTTCGAGCAGTAGCGCATTAGATTTGATTCGACCGGCCAGTGAAGATTTATTTAAACAGTAGTGTGCGTTGCATAAAAACAAATATAAGAGGGAGATGATATGACAGTAGCAATTTTAGGCGGCACAGGACCACAGGGAAAAGGGCTTGCACTGCGCTTTGCTATGGCAGGTGTAGCAGTGGTTATTGGCTCCAGAGATGGTGCTAGAGCTGCGCAAATAGCCGTTGAGCTAAATGATCAACTGCGAGAGCAGGGGGATGCTCCAAGTGCGCTTATTACTGGGGCCGACAATACTCAAGCCGTCCGCGATGCCGAGCAAACGGTTATTTTAGCGGTGCCATTTAGTGCGCATCACGCCACGTTAGCAAGCATTAAAGCCGATCTGATAGGGAAAATTTTAGTCGATATAGTGGTGCCTTTAAAAGATGGCGATCCAAAAGCGGTGGATATGCCCGCTGAAGGCTCAGCCACAGAGGCGGCTCAGGCGATTGTTGGCGAAGAGATACCGGTCGTTGGCGCCTTGCACAATGTCTCCGCGGCGACTTTAAACAAACTGGATCAGAGCATCAACTGCGATATTTTGGTTTGCGGTAATCAACTGGAAGCTAAAAACCAGGTTATCGAATTAATTGAATGCTTAGGGGTGAATGCCTACAACGTAGGTCCAGCGGTTAATGCGCGTTGCGTTGAAGCCATTACCCCGATGCTGATCAGATTGAATATCTCAAAGAAAGTGCCTTTCTCCCATGCGGGGATCAAGATCTGGGCACCGGGAACATAAATAAGCAGGAAAGAATATTTGTCTCGAAATTAAAGAATCGTCAACAGGCGTATTTGATAATTTCTCACTATAAAAAGAAGAGAGTAATCTCAGGAGTTACACTATGGATTTTGGTATCACATTTAAGGGTTTTGTTGAGCCACAGCGCGCTAGAAACTTAGTAAGACAAGCAGAAGCTGCAGGCTTCTCACATTGCTGGTTTTACGACTCGCACATATTGTGGCGCGAGTGCTACCCGGCTATTGCGATGTGTATGGAACACACCAGCAAGATGAAGTTTGGCCCTTGTGTCACTAACCCTAACTCTCGAGATTGGTCTATTGCCGCCAGTTTGTTTGCCAGTTTAGCACTGCAAAGCGAAGGGCGTTTTGTCGTGGGTCTTGGCCGTGGAGACAGTGCCATGCGTGTGATGGGGAAAAAACCTGCCAATCTTGCACGGGTCGCTGAATTTACCCAAAAAGTAAAAGCCATGGTGCGCGGTGAAGAAGTCATTTATGGCGAAAGTCCAGAGCCGGTGAAGCTACCTTGGTCAGTAGGTTATGAGCTGCCAATGTACATAGGCGCCTATGGTCCTAAAGCATTAAAAACTGCAGGCGAAGTCGGCGACGGCGTGATCTTGCAAATTGCCGACCCATCGTTAGTGAAATGGTTTGCCGAGCAGGCGATTAGTGCCGGTAAAGAAGCCGGACGCGATATGTCTGATTATCAAATTATTGCCTCGGCTCCTGCGTATATGGGCGATATGAAAAAATGTCGCGATGCCACGCGTTGGTTCCCTGCGATGGTGGGTAACCACGTGGCAGATATCGTTGAGAAGTACGGTGCGCATTCAGGTTTAGTGCCTGAGAGTTTGACTCAGTATATTGAGCAGCGCAAAGGTTACGATTACTCAAAACACGGCCAGAGTGATAACCCGTATCTCGACTTTATATCTGACGATATCATTGACAGCTTTAGTGTCTTGGGCGAACCAGATGCGCACATCGCTAAAATAAAAGAATTAGAAGCAGTGGGTACTACGCAGTTCAATATTTACTTAGACAGCGGCGAAGAAGAGCAGATCATCGCTGATTATGCCCAAAAGATAATACCTGCTTTTAGATAAGTACTGGCTGATAACAGCGAGCAGTTAACTGCTCGCTAGGAGAACCTATATGCAAAATATAACAATAAATGGTGATCGGCTCTGGGATAGTTTGATGGAGATGGCGAAGATCGGAGCGACACCTAAAGGTGGTGTATGCCGTCTAGCCTTGACCGATCTTGATAAAGAGGGACGCGATCTTTTTGTCAGCTGGTGTGAAGAGGCAGGCTGTCGTGTCAGTGTCGATAAAATGGGTAATATCTTTGCTCGCAGAGCCGGCACAGATGACAGCTTACCGCCTGTCGTTATGGGTAGCCACTTAGATACTCAGCCAACCGGCGGCAAGTTTGATGGCATTTACGGGGTGTTGTGCGGCCTAGAAGTGATTCGCACTTTAAATGATCATAACATTCAAACAAAACATGCCATTGAAGCGAGCGTATGGACTAACGAGGAGGGCTCAAGGTTCCCGCCAGCGATGGTTGCCTCTGGTGTTTTTGCCGGTGTGTTTGATTTAGAGTACGGTCTGTCGCGCGCTGATTTAGATGGTTTGACCATGGGCGAAGAGCTAGCGCGCATTGGTTATAACGGCGCGTTGGAGGTCGGTAATCGCGCGTTTAAGGCTTTTTTTGAAGCGCATATTGAACAGGGGCCAATACTGGAAAACGAGCAAAAAACCATTGGCGTGGTGACTGACGCCCAAGGGCAGCGCTGGTATGAGGTCACTCTAACTGGACAGGAAGCACACGCGGGTCCAACACCTATGACGACTCGTAAAGACGCTTTAGTGGGTGCGGCGCGCATTATCGATCAAGTGAATAAAATCGGCTTGGAAAATGGCCCACTGGCCTGTGCCACTGTTGGCTTGCTGCAAGTGTTTCCCAATTCGCGCAATGTGATTCCAGGGCAAGTATTTTTTAGTATTGATTTCAGGCACCCACAAGATGCAACGCTATCACAGATGGATAGCGCGTTGCGTGAATTCTGCGATGTCGTTTCAGGTGAGCTAGGGCTAGAAATGGACTTTAAAGAAATCTGGTACTCGCCACCTGTTCCCTTTAACCAAGGTTGTGTTGATTCTGTGCGAGAAGCGGCAGCTGCAAGTGGTTATTCGCACCGTGATATTGTCAGCGGCGCGGGGCATGATGCCTGTTATATTTCGAGAGTCGCACCGACTGCCATGGTGTTTGTTCCCTGTGAAAATGGTATTAGCCATAACGAGGAAGAGAACGCAGAGCCTGCTGACCTAGAAGCTGGGTGCAATGTATTGATTCAAGCGGTGTTGTTGCAAGCGAATGAGTAAACTTTGTCGGTAAGAGGAAAGAACGCGCGGTTAAATGCAGGTATCTATAAGTCTGTAGAGAAATAAACTATCGATTGCAAGTTGGTTAAAATTTTTACAATTTTTGCTTGCTATCGATTTTTTATCGTCATAATATTTACCGAGTGGTAAAAATATAACAATAAATCACCTGTTAACCTTGCTGAGAATCTAGTGAGGTAGGAAAAACGAGAGGAGCCTGTGATGGAATGTCATTACTCTATGCGATTGCCATGCAGTCCTTTGCTGATATGGCGCTCGCACTTCTATTGGAAAAGTATTTATTGTTATTTATCACCATCCCCGCATCGCGCAAGCTTACCTATTAGCACTGTTTTACTTACATTTTGTCTTTTATACATCACTAATAAAATGAGGCAGTTCCAATGAATAAAGTTAAGTGTGGCCTAATTCAAATGTCACTTAAGGGCAGTACTGATCAGTCGGTTGAAGCCATTCGCGATCAGATGATTGATGCCCATATTCCTCTGATCGAGCAAGCGGCTGAGCAGGGAGTACAAGTACTGTGCTTTCAAGAGGTCTTCACTACCCCCTACTTTTGCCCGTCGCAGGATAAAAAATGGTACGCCAGTGCTGAAAAAATTCCTGAAGGTCACACTGTGCAATTGATGCAACAGCAAGCTAAAAAGCACAACATGGTGATAGTGGTACCTATTTATGAAGAAGACTTACCCGGGGTGTTTTATAACACCGCGGCAGTGATCGATGCAGATGGCAGCTACTTAGGTAAATACCGCAAGTCGCATATTCCCGATACAGCGCCGGGTTTTTGGGAAAAACTGTATTTCAAGCCCGGTAATACGGGCTACCCTGTGTTTGATACTAAATACTGCAAGCTCGGCGTTTATATTTGCTATGACCGTCACTTCCCTGAAGGTTGGCGTGCGCTAGCACTGAATGGCGCTGAGTATATAGTCAATCCATCGGCCACGGTAATGGGCAAAAGTAAGTATTTGTGGGAGTTGGAACAACCCGCTTCAGCCGCGGCTAATGGGGTGTTTATCGGCGCTATTAATAGAGTGGGGAAAGAGCAGCCGTGGGATGCGCAGATGGGTGAATTTTACGGTTCAAGTTATATCGTTAACCCGCTGGGGCAAATTGAAGCCCAGGCCAGCCCTGATCAAGATGAGCTGCTAGTGCATGAAATTGATTTGAACATGATTAAAGAAGTACGCACAGGTTGGCAGTTCTTTAGAGATCGCAGGCCTGACAGCTACGATGATATAACCCGCGCATAAGTTTGTTTTAGAAGAGAGGGATCGCAAAGGGTAGCGAGCGAAGACAGTACAAGAAAAAAATCTGCGAAATAACGGAGTCAGTATGCCCTTGTTTACGGGTATTACTGAAGTAAATGAGCATTCTAAATGAGTTAGGCTCCACCTAATTCATTTATATTGAACAGATTTTTGACGCCGTATTGTTGAGCGTAATAGTTTTTGCGACACCCTCAGAAAGGAGTAACCATTTCGTCCCCTCTGTCTGCAGGCAGAGGTTATTTTCAATCACCATAATAATTACAAAGGTAAAGAAAATGAATGTAAAAGAAACCACGAGCTCAAGTGTCGTGCAAGTCGATGAGTTCTACGAGCTGGACGTAGGCGCGGATGTTGCACAAAGCGCCCACTATAACGAGGATATAGCACCGACCAAAGTATCCCAACGCACATGGGGCACATTTAATGTCGCGGCCCTCTGGGTGGGGATGGCTATTTGTGTACCCACTTATACCCTTGGTGGAGTACTAACAGCTTACTTTGGACTGTCAGTTGGCGAGGCGTTACTCACCATTTTAGTGGCTAACTTAGTGGTATTGATACCGCTGACGCTAAATGCTTTCCCGGGTACTAAGTACGGTATACCTTTCCCTGTATTACTGCGCTCCTCCTTCGGCGTTTTTGGCTCTAACATCCCCTGTATTATTCGAGCGATGGTTGCCTGTGGTTGGTTTGGTATTCAAACTTTGTTTGGTGGTATTGCGATCCATATCCTCTTCTCGGCGATTATACCGGGCTGGGAAAGCATGGGTGGCACTGGGGAAGTCATCGGCTTCTTTATTTTCTTGGTGATGAACTTGTACATCGTTATTAAAGGTTCTGAGTCGATTAAAATATTAGAGACAGTGGCTGCGCCTTTACTGCTGGCGGTAAGCATGGGCCTAATGCTTTGGGCTTGGCCACAAATTTCGCTCACTGAATTATTAGCGACACCTGCTAATCGTCCTGCTGAAGCCTCTTTTTGGGGTTACTTTTTTGGCGGCTTAACAGCAATGGTTGGCTTTTGGGCAACTCTGTCTCTAAATATTCCCGATTTTAGCCGCTATGTGAAATCGCAAAAATCGCAGATAGTGGGGCAAGTTATCGGCCTACCAGCCACTATGTTCTTTTTTGCAGCGCTAGGTGTTGTACTAACGGCAGCTTCTACCACTTTAGTGGGTGAAACTATCTCTGATCCGATCAATCTTATCGGTAAAATCGATAGCCCGTTTTGGGTCATTATCGCGATGATTATGATTATTATCGCGACGCTATCTACTAATACGGCAGCCAACATTGTCTCGCCGACCAATGACTTTCAAAATATCGCACCCTCTAAAATTAATCAGACGCGCGGTGTGTTAATCACTGGTGTTATCGGTGTTTTACTGATGGCTTGGGAGCTACTCAAAAAACTAGGTGTGATTGAATCAGACGTCAGTGTTGAGGCGATGTATACGAACTGGTTACTCGGCTATTCAAGTCTTTTAGGACCGATTGCCGGGATAATGATTGTCGATTACTTTTTGGTGAAAAAACAGCAGCTAAATCTTGCTGAACTCTATCTCACCGATGGCGAGTACGCGGGTATTAATATGGCGGGTATGATTGCTTTTGCGATACCTGTCGCGCTGACCGTCTTTTCTTTATTAACCGGTTCGCTGAGCTGGTTCTATCAATATGGTTGGTTCACGGGATCTATTCTTGGAGCCATCATCTATTTTGTGGCGGCAAAAAAAGCTAGTTAAAGCAGTACACGGCTGAGCTGAACTTCAGCTCAGTCTAGTTCTGTTTTGATCCCAATAAAAGGAGTTATCCATGTCTATAGTAATTCGCGGCGGCACAGTTGTGACTGCTGAACAAACCTTTAGCGCCGATGTTTACTGTAACAACGGTAAAATTGTGGCCGTGGGTGAAAACCTCGAAGTTCCATCATCTGCAGAGATAATAGATGCAACTGGGCAATATGTGATGCCAGGCGGGATAGATCCGCACACGCATATGCAATTGCCATTTATGGGGACAGTGGCCAGTGACGATTTTTATACTGGTACTGCAGCAGGTCTTGCCGGTGGTAATACCAGTATTATTGACTTTGTGATACCTGGACCACAGCAACCTTTAATGGATGCCTACAAGCAGTGGCGAGAGTGGTCGGAAAAATCTGCCGCTGATTACGGGTTTCATGTAGCGGTTACTTGGTGGAGCGAAGGCGTCAGAGAGGACATGCATACGCTAGTAAAAGAGCATGGAATCAATAGTTTTAAGCACTTTATGGCCTACAAAAATGCCATCATGGCCGATGATGAAATCCTGGTGAACAGCTTTGCGGAGTGTCTGAAACTCGGGGCCATGCCGACAGTACACGCAGAAAACGGCGAGCTGGTATTTCAACTGCAAAAGCAGATTTTAGCCGAAGGCATTACCGGTCCTGAAGGTCATCCTCTCTCGCGGCCTCCTGTCGTCGAAGGCGAAGCGGCGAATCGCGCGATACAAATAGCACAAGTAATGAATGTTCCACTTTATCTCGTGCACGTATCCTGCAAAGAGTCACTAGATGCGATTGCCCGTGCACGCAGTGATGGGCAACGTGTCTATGGAGAGTGTTTAGCGGGGCATTTAGAAATTGATGAAAGTGTTTATCGCAATGAGGATTTCGAATTTGCAGCGGCACATGTTATGAGCCCGCCGTTTAGATCTAAAGAACACCAGCGGGCCCTTTGGAAAGGGTTGCAAGGGGGGACATTACAAACCACAGCGACGGATCACTGTTGTTTCTGCGCGCCGCAAAAAGCCGCGGGAAAAGACGATTTCAGCTTGATTCCCAACGGCACGGCAGGGGTGGAGGATCGTATGGCCATTATGTGGGATTCAGGGGTTAATGGTGGCAAGCTGACCATGAACGAATTTGTCGCGGTTACCTCAACCAATGCGGCCAAAATATTCAATATGTATCCGCAAAAAGGGGCGATAGCCGCCGGCAGTGATGCGGATATTGTGGTGTGGGATCCCGCGGGTACGCGCACTATTTCAGCGAAGACGCATCATCAAAATATTGATTTTAATATTTTTGAAGGGCGCACCGTCACAGGTGTGCCAACCCATACTTTATCTCGCGGTAATTTGGTCTATAAAGACGGAGACTTACGTGCAGTGAAAGGCGCGGGTGCCTATGTCAAAAGAAAGCCATTCTCGCCGGTCTTTGAGGCGATGGCAAAACAGAACGAGCTTGCCAAACCCACCGCTGTTAATCGTGGCTAGCGTCTTAGCAATGAGGTAAAGCGTCATAAAAACAGCTTTATATGAAGAGCGGGATCGCTAGGTAAATCTTTTAAATTGCTTAGTGCTCCTGTTTTTTTGTTTTTTGGCAATAGAGATAAATTTCAATAAGTTATTTAGATAAACGCACAGAGTAAAAAAACAGCATTCAGTTTATATTTATAAAAAAGCCTAGAATATAATAGCTTACCTTTAAATAGCTGGGGTAGGATAGATTCTAGAAGTCATCTAAAGGTTATATTGTGAATCTCAATCAGCTATTAACGATCATTATCGAACAGAAAGCGTCTGACTTATTTTTAGTCGTCGGCGCAAAAGCAAGTATTAGAGTCAGTGGCAAACTCGTTGCTGTCTCTGATGATGCTTTAGATATCGATGTGGTTAGTACGCTTGTATTTAGTGCGATGAATGATCGTCAAAAAGCTGAATATGAAAACACCCAAGAGTGTAATTTTGCCATAGGCAATGAAGTTGGGCGTTTTAGAGTTAGCGCTTACTATCAGCGCGGGACTCCAGCTATGGTAGTCAGAAGAATATACACTGAAATACCGACCATGACAGAATTACAGCTTCCGAAAATATTAAAATCACTGGCACTGTCTAAACGCGGTCTTATTTTGTTTGTTGGCGCTACAGGCACCGGAAAAACGACCTCTCTCGCATCTGTTATTGATCATCGCAATGCCAATAGCGCCGGGCATATTATTACTATCGAAGACCCTATCGAATATATGCACACGCACAAGCAGAGCATTATTACTCAACGTGAAGTGAGTATTGATACTGAATCTTTTGAGAACGCACTGCAAAATAGTTTGCGCCAGTCTCCCGATGTGATTTTGATGGGTGAAATTCGCAACATAGAAGTGATGCGTTTTGGCTTAACGTTTGCCGAAACAGGCCAGCTTTGCTTAGCCACTTTACATGCCAATAATGCCGACCAAGCACTGAACCGTATTATCAATATGTTCCCTGCCAGCTACCATGATAAGCTGCGCTTTGAACTTTCTGTGAACCTGAAAGCGATAGTCGCGCAGCAACTAATACCGGCTAAAAATGGCGAAGGGCGGCGTGTTGCTACTGAAATCTTAACCAATACTCCGCTAGTGGGAGAGTTGATCAATAAAGGGCGCTTTAGCGAAATCAAAGATGTCATGAAAAAGTCCAACAACTTAGGCATGCAGACTTTTGATCAATCCATTTATAACTTATATCTACATGGCGAAATCAGTTATGACGATGCTATCTCCAACGCTGATTCGCCTAATGATTTGCGTTTAATGATTAAACTAAGCGCCGATGCACATATCGATGCAGCCGTAACTGATCACCACCTCTCATTGCAGGATTGAGATAAGAGTAGGGTGTCGGAAGCAGTGAGTCGACAGTCTTAAGGCCCAAGACTCAAGATCCTTAATTCTTCATGCTTAGCGATAGTCTTTTTCTCTGTAGATCAACTTCTAATACCCTTACTTGCACTATTTGTCCGGTTTTAACAATAGCGTGTGGGTCTTTGACAAACTGGTTAGCCAGTTGTGATATGTGTACTAAGCCATCTTGATGGACGCCGATGTCGACAAATGCGCCAAAGTTGGTGACGTTAGTGATAACTCCTTGTAGCAGCATGTTCTCCTGCACATCTTTAATGTCATTGACGCTGTCATCAAAAGTGACAGTTTCAAATTGTGGTCTTGGATCACGGCCGGGTTTGGCGAGTTCAGCTAGAGTATCAGCAATGGTATAAGTACCGTACTTTGCATCGCTAAAACCTTGCTGGCTCAGGAAGTTAAGCAACGGCTGATTGCCGATAAGCTCACTGCTTTTTACGTGAGCTTGTTTGGCCATTTTTTCAACCAGTGGATAGCTCTCTGGGTGCACCGCACTGTTATCTAGTGGATATGTCGGGTTATCAATGCGTAAAAAACCCGCACATTGTTGATAAGCTTTTGCCCCTAAGCGCGGTACTTTAAGCAGCTCTGTACGGGTGCGAAACTTGCCTTTTTCATCGCGCGCGGCAATGATGTTTGCAGCGATAGTGCTGTTAATACCGGCCACTTGAGTGAGTAGCGCTTGTGAGGCGCTGTTTAAGTTAACCCCGACTTTGTTAACACAATCCTCTATTACCGCTTCAAGCCTCAGATTGAGTGACTTCTGATTAACATCGTGTTGGTACTGGCCTACGCCTATGGCTTTGGGATCAATTTTTACCAACTCTGCTAGCGGATCTTGTAAACGTCTAGCGATTGAGATGGCTCCGCGAATACTGACATCAATATCCGGAAATTCGATACTGGCCAGTTCTGAGGCCGAGTACACAGATGCACCAGCTTCGCTGACCACTACCGCATTAAAAGGCGTGTTAGTTTGCTCTGTTAACGCTTTAGCCAACTGCTCCGTTTCTCTTGAGGCGGTGCCATTGCCGATGCTGATCAGTTCTACTTTATATTGATCGACTAAGGCTCTGAGTTTATCAATCGCTTGTTGCCACTGCTTTTGCGGCGCATGCGGGTAAATAACCGCTTGCGCAAGTAATGCACCAGTACCACTTAAAACAGCCACTTTGACACCGCTGCGCAGCCCGGGGTCTAAGCCCATAGTGACTTTTTGACCGGCGGGAGCGGCCATTAGCAAATCGGTTAAATTGGTGGCAAAAACGTCGATAGAATCTGTTTCGGCATTTTCTCGTAAACTTTTGGCCAAATCAGCTTCTAGCTGCGATTGGAGTTTCTGCTCCCAGCTGTGCAGTGCGAGCTGTTTTAACCAGTAGTCTTGGTTTCTGCGTGCGCCGCTTAAACCCAGTTGATGTTCAATAAGTTTTATCGGATAGAGTGCGTTGTGAGCGGGAGGGGCGATGGATAGCTTTAATATGGACTCTTTAATACCGCGAAAAACGGCCAGAGCACGATGGCTAGGTACCTCTTTAAACGCTTGGGAGTAAGCAAAGTAGTCGCGAAATTTACTCTGCGGGTCATTTTTACCGCGCTTAACACTCACGCTCAAAATACCGTTATTGGTTAACCAGTGGCGTAGTTGGCCTAGCAGTAATGCGTTTTCACACAGTTGTTCTTGTAATATATGCTCAGCACCTTGCAGTGCTTGGGCGATGTTTTCAATACCTAGTTTTACATTGATAAAGCCTTTGGCAATATATTCAGGGTTAACACTGATGTTGGAGAAAAGCTGCAGGGCCAATGGTGCCAAGCCAGCGGCTTTGGCGATACTGGCTTTAGAATTACGCTTGGGCTTAAAGGGTAGGTATAAATCTTCAAGCGCTGTTTTACTGATGCATTTTGTTATGGCGTTTTTTAGTGTGCTATCGAGAAAGCCCTGCTGTTCTATGCTCTGTAAAATACTGGTGCGGCGCTGCTCTAACTGGCGCAGATAATCTAAGCGCTCGTCGAGTTTACGCAATTGGATATCATCGAGGCCAGAGGTGACTTCCTTGCGGTAGCGGGCGATGAAAGGAACGGTATCGCCTTGATCTAACAGCTCTATAGTGGCGCTAACTTGCTGTTCTTTGACGGCTAATTCTGTGGCTATTTGCTTGGCGATGTTC
>Ga0209291_1002196_pt1 | contig 16156 bp, 12 predicted proteins | sample GOMGulsemesocosm_FD_184633 | JGI IMG/M metagenome (GOLD analysis project Ga0209291, IMG submission 184633) | Methane-oxidizing microbial communities from mesocosms in the Gulf of Mexico - GOM9B Gulf of Mexico (SPAdes) (version 2) | ecosystem: Environmental > Aquatic > Marine > Cold seeps...
TTTCTACAAAAGCAGAAGCGCAAGCATTTTTAGAAAAAAATAAAGGAGCTGATTTTAGTGTAGCTGATTTAACAAAAAAGCCAGCTAAAAAATCACCAGCAGCACCATTTACTACTTCTACAATTCAACAAGAAGCATCACGTAAATTATATTTCTCGGTAAGTAAAACAATGCAAGTTGCGCAACGTTTGTATGAACAAGGGTTGATTACTTATATGAGGACTGATAGTGTAAGTCTTTCTGGAGAGGCTTTAGAAGCGGCTAAAACTGAAATAGAAAACTACTATGGTAAGGAATACGCACAAACAAGAAACTTTGCTAATAAAAGTAAGGGAGCTCAAGAAGCGCATGAGGCAATAAGGCCTACAAACATGGATGTACATACGGTTGATTTGGAAAGAGATCAATCTCGTTTGTATGAATTAATATGGAAACGTACGTTGGCATCGCAAATGAGTGATGCGCAATTAGAAAACACAAATGTCAAAATTGCTGCTTCAATACATAAGCAACAATTTTCTGCAAGCGGACAGGTCGTAAAGTTTGAAGGTTTCTTGAAAGTATATTTGGAAGGAAACGATAATGAAGAAGAAGAAGATGACGGAATATTGCCTGCAATGAAGGTGAGTGACGCTGTTTCTAACCATTATATCACTGCTACGGAACGTTTCACAAGGCCACCATATCGTTTTACGGAAGCTTCTTTGGTAAAGAGGTTGGAAGAATTGGGTATTGGTCGTCCGTCTACTTACGCACCAACAATTTCAACTATTCAAAACAGAAATTACGTTGAAAAAGGTCAAATAGAAGGAGTAGAGCGTAATTATTGTCAATTACTTTTAGAAAATGATAATTTAAAGGATACAACTTTAACAGAAAAAGTTGGATCGGATAAGGGGAAGTTAATTCCTACTGATGTGGGGATTATCGTAAACGATTTCCTAGTAACAAATTTCGAAAGTATTTTAGAGTATAGTTTTACAGCTAATGTAGAAGAAACATTCGATTTAATTGCTTCTGGTGATAAAGACTGGAAAGTAATGATGAAAGACTTTTATCAAGAATTTCATCCGCAAGTATTAGATGTTCAGGAAAACGCAGAACGTGGAAACGGGGAGCGTATTTTAGGAGTTCATCCTGAATCTGGTCGTCGTGTAAGTGTTCGTTTAGGACGGTTTGGTGCGATGGTACAAGTTGGTGTTGTTGAAGATGAGGAAAAACCTTTGTTTGCAAGTTTAACTGAAAATCAAAGTTTAGGATCTATTACTTTTGAAGAGGCAATGGATTTATTCAAATTACCTAAGAATTTAGGTGATTACGATGGGGAAGAGGTAATAGTAAGTAACGGTCGTTTTGGTCCGTATATTAAATTTGGTGAAAAGTATGTGTCTCTTGAAAAAGGGGAAAATGCTATGGATGTTGATTTTGATCGTGCAGTAGTATTGATTGAAGAAAAGAAAATAGCAGATGCGCCAATTCATCATTACGAAGGTTTTGAAATTACTAAAGGTGTTGGTCGTTTTGGCCCATTTATTAAATGGAATGGAATATTTATCAACGTAAATAAAAAATACGATTACGATAATTTATCAATTGCTGATTTAGAAGAATTAATTGAAGTTAAGAAGCAAAAAGAGATTGATAAGTTACTTGTTAATTGGGAAGAAGAAGGAATTAGAATAGAAAAAGCTCGTTGGGGTCGTTTTAATGTTATCCAAGGTAAAATTAAAGTTGAATTAGCTAAAACAGTTGATGTTTCTAAAATAACTTTAGAAGAAGCTCAAGATATGATAGAAGCTAAGAAGCCTAAGAAAAAGAAAAAGGCATCAGCTAAAAAGAAGCCTTCGGCTAAGAAAAAACCAGCAGCTAAAAAGACGACAAAGAAAAAAACAAGTTAAATAAATGATATTAGATTTTCTAACACCAGTAGCTGACGCAGTTATTGCACATGCATCATTGCAAGACAGGCATTCTTTAGGGGGGTCAATTTCTTTTTATAAAGAGGGGGAGGTATTCCCAGAAATAGAAAAGGGGGCAATTGTTTTAGTAGGAGTGTTAGAGAATAGAAACGATATAAATTATCTGGGAGAAAAACTCTCGTTCGATGAAACTCGTAAAGCTTTTTGTGAGTTATTTCCAGGGAACTGGACAGCGCCTATAGTTGATATAGGCGATATTTATTCAGGAGAATCGGTGTCGGATACCTATTTTGCATTAAAAAAAGTTGTTTCGGCAATAGTGAAATTGGGGGCTACTCCGGTGGTTATAGGAGGGTCTCATGATTTAACTTATGCCATGTATCGCGCATATGATGATTTAGATCAAATGGTGAGTTTGGTTTGTGTGGATGGTAAATTTGATTTAAAAGATCCTTCTGAAGGGATGAAGAATAACAATTACATGAATAGTGTGGTTGTAGAGGAGCCAAATAACTTGATTAATTTTTCAAATATTGGTTTTCAAACCTATTATAACTCCCAAGAAGAAATAGATTTATTAGAGAAACTTTATTTTGAAACCTATCGTTTGGGTGAAATAACCAATGACTTAGGTTTGGTAGAGCCAATTACTCGAGATGCTGATGTAGTTAGTTTTGATCTTACTTCAATACAAGCTTCTGAAATAGCTAGTGGTTCAGGGTATAGGTCTCCAAATGGGTTTAATGGTAAGGAGGCTTGTGCAATTGCACGTTATGCAGGTGTAAGTAATACTGTTTCTAGTTTTGGCTTGTTTGAGTTGAATAATAAATTATCGGCATCAGGAGTGATGCTTTCTGCTCAAATGATTTGGTATTTTGTTGAGGGGGTGCATTGTAGAATTTCAGAGCCCTCATTAAACTCAGAATCTGGTTATAAAAAATATATCGTCCCGTCTCAGGATTACGATTTGGTCTTTTATGAAAGTTTAGTTAGTAAAAGGTGGTGGGTAAAACTACCAGATAATGAGTTTGAAAGTAATAAAACCAAAAAACATTCGTTATTATCTTGCACGCAAGAAGATTATTTGATAGCTTGTGACCAGCAAATACCTAAGAGAATATATAAGGCGTTTAGAAAAAATTTAATTTAACGTGTTTTTAGCTTAATCCTCGATTAAAAGTCGACTAATGAAGTTAAAATACATGTTTTTTTTTCTGACTTAGGTAAATATTTTTTCATTTAAAAGTTGTTTTTTTGAAAATATATGGATATGTTTACGCCTTTGAAAATAATAAGATATTAATATAAGACAGCGATTCTATGAAGAAGTTTATGCTATTAGCCATGATTTTTACCTTAATTACAAGTTGTGGTAATAAGAACTCAGGGGAACTTGTAGGAAAAAGCGGAAAGAAATGGCACCCGGAGAAACCTTACGGGATGAGTTTAGTTCCAGGAGGTTCTTTTACTATGGGTAAATCTGATGAGGATAGACCTGCCGTGCAAGATGCTCCTGCTAAAACGGTAACAGTACGTTCTTTTTATATGGATGAAACTGAAATTACTAACAATGAGTACAGACAATTTGTTTTTTGGGTTAGGGATTCTATCGTAAGAACTAAATTGGCGATTTTAGCTGATGAACTTGGGGAAACTGGAGTAGATGAGTCTGGAAAGAAAACTAAAGGTGGAGGAATAGGTGATTATGCGTTTAAGGATGCTGATACAACTGATATGTCTGCTTGGGATAAATATATGCTTGATAACTACTATAGTTTAATGGATGGTTATGAAGGTAGAAAGTTGAATAATGATATTGAGCTTTTAACAGATACTGATGATTATCCGGATGAGTATTACTCAGAAGTTATGGATACAATGTATTTGCCAATTGATGAGGCATTTAACGGAAACCGTCCTTGGGATGTGAAGAAGTTTGTGTACAGATACAAGTGGTTAGATATTGAAGAAGCTGCAAAAGCTAAAAACAAAGGAAAAAGAAGAAGAGATTTTATTAAAACTGATACTGTAGAGGTTTATCCTGATACAACAGCTTGGATTAGAGATTTTGCATATTCTTATAATGAACCAATGCATAATGATTATTTCTGGCATGACGCTTATGGAATGTATCCAGTAGTTGGGATTTCTTGGGCACAAGCAAAAGCTTTTTGTGACTGGAGAACTTTAAATAAAAATGCGACAATTAAAAAAGGTCAAGCTCATGTAAATGGGTTTAGATTGCCTTCTGAAGCAGAGTGGGAATATGCTGCTCGTGGAGGTCTGCAAGGAGGTACTTACCCTTGGGGTGGACCATATGCTAAAAATGACAGAGGTTGTTTCTTAGCAAACTTCAAGCCTTTAAGAGGTGATTATGCAGCCGATCAAGCATTATATACTGTTGAGGCTGATGCTTACCAACCAAACGATTATAACTTGTTTAACATGGCAGGGAATGTTTCGGAATGGACAGCTTCTTCTTATGAAGCTAATGCATACGAATATATGTCTACAATGAATCCTAGTGTTTCTGATAAAAAGAACATGCGTAAAGTAATACGTGGTGGGTCTTGGAAAGATGTAGCGTTCTTCTTACAGGTAAGTTCACGTGATTACGAATATGCTGATTCAGCACGTAGTTATGTAGGGTTTAGAACTGTACAGGATTATATGGGTACAGATACTACGCCTTCAAAAAATACAGCACGATAATTAAAATATTAATAATACCAACAAATTTATATTAACTTAACTTAAACTAAAAACTATTTATTATGGCACAATCAAAAGGATACAAAAGATTTATGGCAATGGCTTACGGACTAGGAGCTGCAGTTGTAATTTTAGGAGCACTATTTAAATTAATGCACTGGCCTGGAGCAAGTTTAATGCTTATCGTCGGATTAGGAGCTGAAGCAATTATTTTCGCATTATCAGCATTCGAACCATTAGGAGAAGACTTAGACTGGTCATTGGTTTACCCAGAATTATCTGGTGGAGACACTATGGGAGGTAAAAAATCAAAAGAAGTAAAAGGTGATGCACAAGGAATGTTATCTCAGAAATTAGATGATATGTTAAAAGATGCAAAATTAGATGCTGGATTAATGACTTCTTTAAGTACATCAATTCAAAACTTTTCTGGTGCAGCTTCAAACATTCAACCAGCGGTTGATTCTATAGCAGCTACTAAAAAATATTCAGAGCAAATGTCATTAGCAGCTGGACAAATGGAGTCTTTAAACTCTCTTTACAAAGTTCAAATGGAATCTGCTGCACGTCAAGCTGAAGCTAATAAAATGGCTGCTGATAACGCAGAAGGATTAAAAGCTCAAATGGAATCGTTAACTTCTAACCTATCTTCTTTAAACGGAGTATATGGAGGAATGTTATCTGCTATGACAAACAAATAATTAGTTTTTTAAACTAAATCATTAATTTATTAATTTAAAAACTAATTAGAATATGGCGAGTGGAAAATTGTCCCCAAGGCAGAAGATGATTAACCTAATGTACTTAGTGTTAATTGCAATGTTAGCACTGAATATGTCAAAAGAAGTATTGACAGCATTTGGTATCATGAATGACAAATTTGTTGAAAACAATGTTACTTCAGCAAGTAAAAATAAAGATTTTTTAAGTAAAATTGCTCAAAAGGCAAAGGATGAACCACAACAATATAGTGTGATTAATTCAAAGGCTAAAAATGTATCTAAGACTTCTAATGAGTTTTATGCAGTTTTAGAAGCGGCGAAAGCTAAAATTGAAGCGCCCTATGTTGAGGATAAAGTTGACGGAGTGTTGCCTTATGAATCAATGGATAAAGGTGATCATGTTGATGAGGCATGGTTTAAAGGAGATAACATGACTAAAGATGGAGAAGCGGTTGTTGCTGCTTTTGACAAGTATAGAAATGATATGACTGGTTTATTAGGAGATGGGAATGATGCTCTTAAAGGAATTTTAAAGGCTAAGTTTAACACTGATGCTATCAAAGCAAAAGATGGTGCTAAAAAATTATGGTTAGATTATAACTTTAAAGGTTTCCCTTCTATTGCTTCTTTAGCAAAGGTATCTTCTATGCAGTCTGATGTTAAGTCATTAGAATCTGAAGTATTATCTAGATTATTATCTGGTAAGCAAGAAGCTGCATTATCTTTTAGTAACTACCGTGCAATTGTAATACCTGAAAAAACTGCTTTCTTTTCTGGAGAAAATTTTAAAGGTAGAATTGTTTTAGGACGTGTTGATGATTCAACTAAACCTAACTCAGTATCATTAAACGGAACTGAAGTTGATAAGAAAAACTTTAAAGACGGTGGAGTTGTTTTAGACTTCCCTGCTGGAGCTGTTGGAGAAAGAGACTTAAAGGGTAAATTCGTATTCTTAGAAAACGGAAAGCCAGTTGAGGTTGCTATTGAAAGTTCTTATGCAGTTGTGCCTAAGCCAAACTCAGCAACTATTTCTGCAGATAAAATGAACGTTGTATACCGTGGTATTCCTAACCCAATGACAATCTCATTTGCAGGTATTTCTGATAATAAAGTAAGCGCTGCTGCGCCTGGTTTAAGAAAATCTGGTAAAGGATACTTAATGACACCTTCTAAAGGTAGAGAGGTAACTATTAATGTTTCTGGAACTCTTCCTGATGGTTCTAAAGTATCTGATAAAAAGAAGTTTAGAATTAAGGATATCCCTCGTCCACAAGCTGCCGTTAGTGGAGCAGCTGGAATGGTTAAGAAGTCTAAAAATTCTTTAAAATTAGCTACCGTTTCTGCGAAATTAGAAGACTTTGTATTTGACTTAAAATTAAAAGTTAACTCATTTAAATTTAAAGCTCCTGGTGTGGCAACTATTATTTGTCAAGGAAGTAAATTAAATTCAAGAGCTAAAACTGCTTTAAGTAAAGTAAAAAGAGGTGAGTCTGTACAAATCTTTGGTATGAAAGCTTCTGTAGTTGGAAGTAAAATCAAGTTAAAGGATGCATCACCTTGTGTTATTGAGATTTCTAATTAAGAAATAGATATAAATACAATACACACAAAACAGTTATATCTTAATTGTTTTGTGTGAATTACATAACAGATGTAATAAAAACAAAAATTGAAAAGATGAATTGGAGAAATTTTTTATTAACGATTACATTGTTTACATTAACTCAAGGAGTTTTTGCACAATACAACCTTTTAAATGCTAGTACTCCAGAAGAGATAGGTGTTAAAACTGAAGCTCAAAAAGAGTATGATAATGCGAAGCCATTAGAGTATGGGTTTATTGATGACAAAGATGTACTTTGGTCTAAAATGGTTTGGGAAAAAATTGTTCTTGATGAAAGAATTAATTTTCCTTTGTATTACCCTGTTGATACGGCAAATATTGGTAAGGAAAGAAGAAGTTTGTATGATGTTTTGATGAAAAATATCAAAAACGGTAAAATAGAAAACTTATATTCAGATTCGTATTTTACTGCTAAAACAAATTTATCGCAAATACAAGAGGGAATGACTAAAACTGATACGTTAGATTTAGGTTACGAACAATATAACGCTGGAGAGCCTATTTCTCCTGAGTTTATTGAAAAAACTGAAATTACTTCGTATGATGTTAGAGAATACAGAATTAAAGGATTATGGTATTTTGACAAACGTCAAGGTGAATTAAAATACAGATTGATTGCTATATCTCCTGTTGTTCCTGACGTATATTTCATTGACGATGAAGATCCTGATTTAGTTGAAGCATTTTGGATTTTCTTTCCTGATGTTAGGGATATTTTAAACGAGGCTATGTGTTTTAATAATAAGAATACAGCTATGCCTATATCTTTTGATCATATGTTAAATTCAAGACGTTTTAACGCTAATATGTTTAAAGAAGAAAACGTTTATGAAGACAGAGAAATTCAAGATTATATTCCAAACAATGCATTAATGCAATTGTTAGAATCAGAAAGAATTAGAACAAAAATTAGAGACTTTGAGTTAGATCAATGGCAATACTAATAAATTTCTCCAATTTATTATAGAATAAAAAGCTCCTGTATTACAGGAGCTTTTTTTATGTGTTTTTCTTATTGATATGCATTCCTTTTCTATAAGTGAAAGCTATATTGATGTGTTTTGTGATAATTTGTTTAATATTGCAGTAAACTAGTTTTTCTGTATTTTATATTATTAGTATGTTAGATTATATTATAGTGGGTTTTGGTTTGGCTGGTATGTCACTTGCTGAACAATTGCGAAAAGAGAATAGGTCATTTGTAGTCATTACGCAAGAGGATAAATCATCATCGGTAGTTGCTGGTGGAATGTATAATCCTGTTATTTTAAAACGTTTTACCTCCCCATGGAATGCTGTTTCTCAATTGGAATATGCAATTCCATTCTATACTGAAATGCAATCTAGGTTGAAAGTAAAAGTGGTTAATCCTCTGCAGCTATTACGTGTGTTTAATACTATAGAAGAACAAAACAATTGGTTAATTGCTTCTGATAAACCAAACTTATACCCTTTTTTATCTCCAAATTTTATCAAGAACAATAACACCGCTATCCATGCTGATAATAATTATGGTGTAGTCAATAAAGCGGGAAGATTACAAGTAGCAAAATTATTACAGTCTTATAAAGAAGAGTTGTTAGGGGCTAAGAGTTATTTAGAAGAGATGTTTTTACATAGTAGCTTAGAGATAATGGATGATCATTTTGTTTATAATGGTGTAAAATCAAAACATATTGTTTTTTCTGAAGGGTATGGAATGAAAGAAAATCCATACTTCAATTACTTGCCTTTAAACGGTACTAAAGGGGAGGTTTTGATAATTAAGTCTGAAAACCTAAAGTTAGAATCTATAGTTAAATCAGGAGTGTTTATAATCCCGTTAGAGGAGAAAGATTATTATTTAGTAGGCGCAACTTATCATTGGACTGATAAATCTTGGAGTGCTACTGGTGAAGCAAAAGTTGAACTTAGCGAAAAGCTTAATTTGTTGATAAATTGTGAATATACAGTTGTTGATCAACTTGCTGGTATACGTCCTACTGTTAAGGATAGAAGGCCGTTAGTAGGTAGGCATCCAAAACACAAAAATATGTATGTGTTAAATGGTTTGGGAACTCGTGGTGTAATGGTTGCTCCAGTTGTTAGTTGTCAACTATTTAATTATATAGAAAAAGGAGATGAATTAACTCCAGAAATTGATATCGAACGTTTTTCTTCTGAATATATAAAAAATGATATCTAAGCAATGTAACTTGTCTAGGGGATAAGCTTAGGACAAGGTGTTCTTGCGCTTTTTTACGGCATCTTTGTCATAGTTCACAAAAAAATTAATCCAAAGGTTTCTAGATAATCGAGCTATTATTGGTAGTCCAATAATCAGTGTTGTTGTTATGGCAAAAAAAGTTGTTAATAATAATGCTTTGCATAGTACGTGGCTTATTAAAAAAGGCGGTACTGTAAAAGCTATACCAATAGGATAACTTACATACATTGATCCAGTAAAAAATGAAGGCTCAAGATGGTAGTGTAAATTACATGAACTACAATTTTCGTTTAACTTAATTGTTGTTTTTAGCTTGTATGGGTTTTTACCTTCGTACATGCTTTCTTGATGACATCTAGGACATTTCCCTAATAATATACTATATAATTTGTAACCTTCTTTAAGCATTTATTTTGTGTACTTTTGCAAATTAATAATTAGTGCAAATTTAAGGTTTATTGTTTTAACATTGAATAACATTTGTTACTAGCGCTCATTTAATTTATATCAAATGCTTAACATACATAATTTAACGGTTTCTTTTCAAGGAGAAGATTTATTCAAAGAAATTACTTTCAGATTAGGTGCTGGTGACCGTGCAGGTTTAATTGGTAAAAACGGTGCAGGAAAATCAACAATGCTAAAAATTATTTCTGGTGATCAGGAATATGATGGTGGGCAAATTGCACTAGCTAAAGATGTTCAGATTGGTTTTTTACGCCAGGATATTGATTTTATTCCTGGAAGAAGTGTTTTGGAGGAGTCTTATCAAGCTTTTGAACTCATTAAAAAGTTAGAGTTTCAAATAGCTGAATTAAATGAAGAGCTGACTACACGAACAGATTATGAAAGTGAAGGGTATGCTAAGGTAATTGAGGATGTAACAGAGTTACAGCATCAATATGAAATACATGGAGGATATAACTACCAAGGAGAAACGGAGCGAATTTTAGTAGGTTTAGGTTTTAAAAGAGAGGATTTTGATAAACTCACGGAAACTTTTTCTGGAGGTTGGCGAATGCGAATTGAATTGGCGAAGTTATTATTACAAAAAAATGAGATTCTATTGTTGGATGAGCCTACTAATCACTTGGATATAGAGTCAATTATTTGGTTGGAATCATTTTTAAAAAATTATGCGGGTGCAGTTGTGATTGTATCGCATGATAAAATGTTTTTGGATAATGTAACCAACAGAACTATTGAAATATCGTTAGGGAGGATTTATGATTATAACAAGCCTTATTCTCAATATCTAGTTTTAAGAAGCGAAATTAGAGAGCAGCAAGCTGCAGCTCAAAAAAATCAGCAAAAACAAATTGAACATACGGAAAAGCTTATCGAGAAGTTTAGGGCAAAAGCTAATAAAGCAACAATGGCACAATCTCTTATAAAAAAGATTGATAAAATAGAACGTATAGAAGTTGATGAAGAGGATAATGGAGTAATGACTTTAAATTTCCCGGTATCTATTGTCCCAGGGAAAATTGTAGTGGAAGCAACCGATCTTTCAAAAAGTTATGATAATAAGTTAGTCTTAAGTAATATTGATTTATTAATTGAAAGAGGTAGTAAAATTGCTTTTGTTGGTCAAAACGGACAAGGTAAGTCTACCTTGGCTAAAATGATGGTCAATGAAATTCCTTTCCAAGGGAATTTAAAAATAGGGCATAATGTTCAAATAGGATATTTTGCCCAAAATCAAGCAGAGTATTTAGACGGAAACAAAACCGTTGAAGATACTATGATTGATGCTGCAAACGAGAAAACAAGAAGTAAAGTAAGAGATATACTTGGGTCTTTTTTGTTTAGAGGTGAAGAAGTGGATAAGAAAGTAAAAGTATTGTCTGGGGGTGAGCGTAACCGATTAGCATTGGCAAAAATGTTGTTGCAGCCACTTAATGTGTTAATAATGGATGAGCCTACCAATCACTTAGATATCAAATCTAAAAATGTTTTGAAAGAGGCTTTACGTAAATTTGAAGGGACATTAATATTGGTTTCTCATGACAGGGATTTTCTTCAAGGACTTACCAATACGGTGTATGAATTTAAGGATCATGTAATACGTGAGTACTTAGGTGATGTTGATTATTATTTGGCAGAAAGAAAAGTTGAAAACTTGCGTGAGGTAGAGAAGCGTGATGTTGTAAAGAAAGAAGTACCTAAAGAGAATAAGAAACAATCCTATGAGGAGCAGAAAAAAATAAAAGCACTACATAATAAATTAAGTAAAGTAGAGGCTAGTATTAATAAATTAGAAAGGGAGATAAAAGTTATCGATGTAGATTTAGAAATAAATTATGAAGTAACCGTAGCGAAAACAAACTTCTTTGATGAATATCAAGGGAAGAAAAATACACTTGAACAACTAATGGGGGAATGGGAGTTAGTCCAGGAAGAGATTGATTTGCTCTCTTAAGAGGTTAAAAATTAGACAAATGTACAATTTACGAAATTTATTTTAAAAAAAGACTTGTAAAAGAAGAAAACAGTCGTATATTTGCACTCACAGCGCGGGATAGAGCAGTAGGTAGCTCGTCGGGCTCATAACCCGAAGGTCACTGGTTCGAGTCCAGTTCCCGCTACTAAGTAAACCTCTTGAGAAATCAAGAGGTTTTTTTTGTACTTATTCTTAGCTTTAATATTGTTCCTGATATTCAAAATAACAAATTTTACATAATATTATATAAAAGACTTGTATAGATTTAAAACAGTTGTATATTTGCACCCACAGCGCGGGATAGAGCAGTAGGTAGCTCGTCGGGCTCATAACCCGAAGGTCACTGGTTCGAGTCCAGTTCCCGCTACTAAGCAACCCTTTCAGAAATGAGAGGGTTTTTTTGTGCGCTGAAATTAAGGAAGGGGCTACGACCAAAACTAAATTAAAAATTAGAGTCAAAGCTTTATTAATCACATGGGTACACAATGTTTGGTGTGTCTATATTTTTTTTAGAAATAGTATCTATTTTAAAATCAGTCCAAACATTATTATTTGGTGAGCTTCCATTGCAATCCTTTATCATTGAAACAGTCCAATTATAAGTTTCACAAGCAACTAAATCCATTTCTTTTTGCATAGTTTGTCCATTATTATTCCAAGTTTCATCAAATCCTGTAATAACTACTGACTGAGCAAAAGTAAAAACTACTAACGCATTTTCTTGGTCTTCACTAGGAATATAAGTAAATGAATAGGTTCCGTCTTCATTCTCTAAATAGCTAAAGCTTTCGTCACAATCATCACAATTAATTACACTAATTGTTTGTTTAACGAAACCTCTAGAGCCACCAATTTTATATCTCAGTTGATAATCTCCAGCGACATCAAATTGAAGAGGAAAACACTCTGGGTTATAATCTGATTTAGCGTTATGATAAACTTGAACCCAATCATCTGCGTTGTCATCCCACAGTTGCGCTTGTATGTTTGTTCCTATTGGAACGTTAAAACAAAAATCATGTGGTTCACCAGTACATATTAATTCTGGGGTTATAAATGCTACAGAAACTCTTGAAACTTCCTGGAGAGAAGTAGTTTTTTCGGACTCTATTAAATCTTTTTCACAAGAAATGAACGTTACTAGAGAAATTGTTAGTACGGATAATAAATAGTATAACTTTTTCATGATATATAAATTTGATTAGTAATAAAATTCATAATGAAAATCTTAATAAAACAAACAATATTCCATCTTTAAAAAATGGTGCTTTACTATAGGTATAATTTATTTACACTTTGAAGACTAACAGTTCTTTACTTACATGAGTAAATGACGTTTCTAGTATAAATTAGTTTAAGTTGGACTGATTGTGTAATCAATCATTAATTGAATACTCTTTTGAGGATTGAGTGTTTTTTTTAGTAAGTATTATAAAAATAAGGTGTTTTTAATTAAGGTTACCCAAAAGCTTTACATTTCCGACATATGTATCAATAAAGCCGATATGGTGTTTGATTATGTGTTGTTCAGGTGATTGAGGTGGGGTTGGTAGTGTGAAAATTCAGTAATCATCAATCCTTTAATTGCTTCCGACTGATAAAAGGAGAGCTTTGTAATACCTTGTTTTTTTTATATTAACATGAGTTAAGTAGGTAGTCGATTTTTTTGTTTCTTTGTCGAATTGTTTATAAAAAACAATAAAATAAAAGTGTAACTATTTGGTATTAAATAAGTTTTGTTTACGTTTGTGCCACCCAAAGAATATGTGCTTAGCCATAATATTTACCCGATATTAATTTTACACATGAAGAAAACATTAATTTTACCCTGTTTATTATGGGGTAGTATTTGCTTTGCACAAACAAGCGGAGTAGGTATAAACGAACTTGTACCCGAACAACAATTACATTTAGGCTCACAAACAGGTACTGTTAGAATAGATGGATTAAATGGAACCAATAATGGTTATAACGGGAATGAAGTTGGAAAAACATACCCCTTGTATGTGGACTCAAACGGAGACCTTACTTTAGAAACTTCAGCTACTGAGAATAGTGATGGAAGTGATCCTTGGACAATTTCAGACATTAACAGTACATTAACAATCGATGGCTCTAATGCTGTTGCGGGTTATGAAACTGTTGAGATGTTAGATATACCACTTACGGTTACTAGAAACGTGATAGTTGAATTGAAATACTCAATAAGTATGGAAGTTTTTCAAGATCCAGCATCAACAATTATTAAAGATGCATATGCTCGTAAAATATCAAATTTCTTTACCTTAAATCAACCTACATTAACTTCTACTGGAAGGAGATATGGCCAAAGTTCTAGATGTTATTTTAATAGAAATGATGCTGCTACAAATCCTACTGCAGCACCAGATGCTGCTACTGGTTTTATATATAATAGTGGTACTACCTATATTACTTTAGCTCCGGGAACACATACACTTCGTTTTTATGGCACGGTGTCTTCTGGGAATTTTGATCAAAATACGCATATTCAGTTCGCTGGTGGTCCAGATGCTATTTTTGTCCGTATTTATTAATAATTATTACTTATGAAAAAACTTATATACTTTATATTTATATTATTTTTTAATATATCAATAGCGCAAGTTGGTATTGGAACAACAAATCCTCAACAAGATTTACATGTTGCTGGTGCTACCTCTACAATACGTATTGAGAGTCAAAATAGTATTAACGAACCTATTTTAAATACGGGCGCAGAACTCGCTCCCGTTTTTGTTACTCCTGAAGGAGATTTAACAATTTATCCTCCAGGGTATACTACTGGCGACCCAGCGGGTAACTTAGAACCTTTAAATTTTTTAATTAGTTTTGAAAATTTTATTCCTAATGGTCCCTATGGTGATGGTACTGTTGTTCAAAACAGTGAATTGATAACCTTTGCACAACAACAACTTGTATCTGTTCCTTTTTCAAGTCCTCAAAATGCACTAATTGAAGTTCGTTATGTAATGACAATTGATCTATCTGATGAAATCTTACCTGCACCTGCTGCATCAACTTTTCAAGATATTTCAGCAAGAACAATACATACTTATTTTTATATCGACTTAAATAATGACGGCTTAGATGCTACAGAATTATCAAAAGTTTATGGTTTACATGGTGAGGCATATACATCTTATAGCCAAGGTTCAGTAGGTTATGCATTTATTCATGGTGTAGGTTACGGTGGTATTCCTGCAGGAAACCATTCTTTGGTATTCTTTGGGGAAACTAACGATGGAAATAATAGAAAAACATATGTGGGGTTTGGAGGATCATCAGATAATTTAAAAATCCGTATATACAACTAATAGAAAAGTTATGAAAAACACATTATTATATATATATATATTTGGATCAATAACAACATTTGCTCAAGTAGGTGTCAACACAGTTACCCCTCAAGAGGAATTACATATTGAAGGCGCAACATCTACCATTCGTGTAGAAGGTTTAAATTTAGCTAACAACACATTAAACTTAGGTAACAAAGAAAACACCAGGGTTTTTGTAGATACCGATGGTGATTTAGTGTTAGGTGATGGCTCTACTGATATAGAAGTATTATTTAATCCAGCAAATTATTTAGAAGACCCATTAGATACAGGTGGAGCAAATTCTAATCAAATTAACCAAACTGGAGTTGGTTCAGGATATAGTGAAGGTGGTTGGCCAAGACAATTAGGCCCTGGGTTATCAACTTTTACATTAACAAGAAATGCAATTGTAGAAATTAACTACTCTTTATCATATGAAATTTATAAAAGTGGTATCGGAATTAGTGATAACCATGCACGTACTGTTCAGTTTTATGTCTATTTAAGAAGAAATGGACCTGATAATGTGAATCCAGGTGATGCTAATCTAGTGCGTTTTGATGTAGATGGTAATCCTATTACTTTTGCGGGTAATGCGGGTTCCTTAGGATATAGCGGTCAGTTTTATACTAATGGAAATTCAAATGGAGCAAGTGGCCTAGAAGGGTTTGATAGAAAATATTATGCTACCGGACATGATTATGTAAAATTAGGTCCTGGTACGTATACCCCAATGTTTGCTGGTGTTATGTTTGTTGCCAATACAGCAGGTACTGGAGCAGTTAAAATGCAAATTGGTGGGGGAGATGATGAAATTGTTGTTGTAGCCCATTACTATAATTAATAAATTCGGGTATTTTTTAAGCAACGGGTAGTGCTTTTAGAATATGTAAGCCTATACTTAAATGTTAAGTATAGGTTTTTTATTTAAAGTAGGTGCGAGCTATTAAAATGATAAAATGGGTAAAATCAATAGAAAGGTTTAAGTTTGCATTTTACAATAACTTACCATTAGCTTTTTTACAATAAAAAGCGGGTTTTGTGTCTAAATAGGATTAAAGATTAAGAGTATGAATGAAGAAAATATAGCAAAAATTAATGAGGTGATAGCTCAATATTTTGAAGGAAATACTAATATAGATTGGATTCCCGCAAAAAGTATTATGCCTGAGTTGATTAAAGCTGGAAT
>Ga0209291_1002197_pt1 | contig 16149 bp, 12 predicted proteins | sample GOMGulsemesocosm_FD_184633 | JGI IMG/M metagenome (GOLD analysis project Ga0209291, IMG submission 184633) | Methane-oxidizing microbial communities from mesocosms in the Gulf of Mexico - GOM9B Gulf of Mexico (SPAdes) (version 2) | ecosystem: Environmental > Aquatic > Marine > Cold seeps...
TGATACTCCCAGAAATAATTTTGCATAATTATTATTTAAAAAATGAAGTAGTTTTTTATAATAAAACCTATTCCCTGATTGCTTTAAATACAATTGAAAAACACTATCAAAAAAAGAAGTCAGTGGTACATCTTTTAATGACATACCCATCGTAATATTTATATTGGTTACATTTTTAGGTAATGAATTTAAAAGAGGCAAGAGTAAACTTTCATCTCCTAAAACAACGGCTGTTTCTTTTAATTCGGCAGCAGATAAATTACTTAATAAATCTCCTACCTTTTTTACCTGACCTATATTTTTAGGTAATGCATATATGTCAATATTTTTTTTATATGAGAATTCATCAGAAATTATAGAGAATTCATTATCCTGATAATACTTCCAATCTCTTTTATATTTTCTTAAAAAATGACTAGAACTATTTGTATTAGACTCAAAAAAGAGTTTATCTGTATCCCATAAAACAGTTGCATGTTCCTGTTGCAACAATTCTTGAAATATAATTTCTTCTGAAGAATTTAACGCATTGAATCCTAGAAAATAATGATGCTGGGTATTACGTTGAATATAATGTTCTATTTGTTCAGATGCTTCACGATACACCAACCCTTGGTATCCTATATTTTTTTGAAGTAATTCAAATGTTAATTTTTCATAATAGTGATATGAATTTTTCCAAAAATCTAGATAATTTTTAATCAATTCAGTTGGTTCATCATTAGGGGACCATTTTTCTATTTGTTTGATATTTGAAAGGTTTGAGAAAAATTGCTTTGCATCTATTCCATATCGATCAATTTCATTAAAATCATGCAGTAAAATTTGCCCCCATTTTGAAAATGACTCGAAAGATTCTTTTAAATCATTAGAGATAATTGAAGTATATACTTCATAAAATGTAAAAAGCGTTTCTAGATTATTACTTGTAGTTAACCCAGAAACTTCCTCTATAAACTCTTCAATACTTATAATTTTAGGAAGGAAAAAAGTGGTCTGGTAATAGCTTGATAATTCTTTTTTCAGAAACACTCCCGCTCTCTTACTTGGTAATACAAAAATAGCATTACTTATATTATCTATATCCTCCGTTACCTTCTCCAAGCACTTGGCTATAAAACTTTTCATTTATAATCATTAATTACTTTTAATCATCCTCAAAAGGAAATTAATTAAAATTTTATTGTTTTTAGAATGATACGATCTCTTTATTAGAAATAAAAAAAGCGCCCCGATACACGGAGCGCTTTTAATAGTATATTTTAAAATTAAATTATTTTGCTAATTTAACCTCTACTCTTCTGTTATTAGCTCTACCAGCTCTAGTTTTGTTAGTATCAATTGGAGATACTTCACCGTAACCTGTAGCAGTTAATCTATCAGCTTTAATTCCATTAGAAATAAACCAGTCTCTTACAGCGTTTACTCTTCTTTCTGATAATAATTGGTTGCTCTTTGCACCACCAGCACTATCAGTATGACCACCTAAATCAAATTTAGCAGTTGGGTATTCCTTAAAGATTGCATTCATACCAGTTAAAGCTGCATATGCTTGTTCTTTAAAAGAAGATTTACCAGAATCAAATAAGATTGTTTTTGCATAAGCATTTAACTTAGCAACAACTTCTACAGTAGCTTCAGGACAACCATTATTTGCTACAGTTCCTGCAACATCAACACAGTTATCATCTTTATCTAATACTGAATCACCATCAGTATCTTTCCAAGGACATCCGTTGTTAGCAGCTGGACCAGCTTCTTGAGGACAACCATCTTTAGCGTCAGCGATACCATCAGCATCAGCATCAGGACATCCGCTTAATTCTTTTAAACCAGCAACATCAACACACTGATCTTGAGGATCAGCAACACCGTCACCGTCTGTATCAGCACATCCATTGAATTCTACAGTTCCAGGAACTTCAGGACAAGCATCTTTAGAATCTTCGATTCCATCACCGTCAGTATCAGGACACCCTTTAAATTCTTCTAATCCAGGTACATCTGGACAAGCATCATCTTTATCATATATACCATCACCATCTTTATCAGAACCTCCAAAAGCGAAAGTTAATCCTAATGTATTTTGGAAATAGTTAGCGTTTTCTAACTCTTCAGCAAAATTGTTTTTATATGCAGACTGTACTTTTAAAGCAACATTTTCATGTATCCAAAAGTTTATTCCTAAACCTCCACCAGCTACTAAACCATTATTGTCCATCATCCAGTTATAACCTGCATTTGCTCTTACATATGGATCTAACCAGTTCATTCCGTTCCATAAAGTATTCAAATGGTAGTTAACCCCTAAATCAGTACCGATATAAGTATCGTCAGAAATAACCTCATTTACATTTAAGGCAACATCGTTCTCTCCGTATTTATTTCCGTATTGCTTAATTTTATTAAATGTACCAGTAAGGTCTAAACTTACTCCACTGCCCATATATCTCCCAACAGTTAATTGAGATATAGCAGGAACATAATTCCATTGATCTTCTACATTAAAAAATTCTGTGAACATTGTTATTTCTTGCCCACCATTTCCTACTTGACCATCATTCCCTGCAGCTAAAAAGTTTACAGCATTAGCTCCTACTGTAATAGCCCAAGGATTGTCTTCAGTTTGTGCATTAGCGCTAACCCCCAATATTAAGGCGCATGCTACTAATAATTTACTAAATTGTTTCATATTAATAAAATTTAATTTTAAGTGTTAATCAAAGCAAATGTAGTATCTAAAAAGTTATTAACAAAAATTTAAGTAATTATTTTTCCCTTTTTAATTAATAAGCCCATTATATTTATGGGTTTTAAATCACGTTCAACACTTTAGCAACCTTTGTAAACGCTGCTATTGCCTTGTCTAAATGCTCTTTTTCATGAGCTGCTGATAACTGAACCCTAATCCTTGCTTTATCTTTGGGAACAACTGGATAAAAGAACCCAATAACATATATTCCCTCCTCTAATAACATATCTGCCATTGTTTGAGATAGTTTTGCGTCATATAGCATTACGGGTACAATTGCTGAATCACCATCTACAATATCTAAACCAGCTGCTTTCATTCCTTTTTTAAAGTAATTTGTATTCCATTCTAGTTTATCCCGTAGTGTAGTATCCTTGTCTAACATTTCAAAAACTTTAATAGAGGCCCCTACAATCGCTGGGGCTAAAGAGTTCGAAAACAAATACGGTCGTGAACGCTGACGTAAAACTTCAATGATTTCTTTTTTTCCGGTTGTGTATCCTCCCATCGCTCCTCCTAAAGCTTTTCCAAGAGTACCTGTTATAATATCAATTCTATCTAAAACTCCTTTTGCCTCTAAAGTTCCTCTTCCTGTTTCTCCAATAAACCCGGCAGAATGACATTCGTCAATCATTACTAATGCATCATATTTATCCGCTAGATCACATATTTTATCTAACGGAGCGACAATACCATCCATAGAAAACACACCATCAGTTACAATAATTTTAAAACGAGCTCCTTTTTCATTAGCGTCAATTAACTGAGCTTCTAGGTCAGCCATATCACTATTTTGATAACGGTATCTTGCTGCTTTACACAAACGAACACCATCTATAATTGATGCATGATTTAATGAGTCAGAAATAATAGCATCTTCTTTACCTAATAATGGTTCAAACACCCCCCCATTGGCATCAAAAGCTGCTGCATATAAAATGGTGTCTTCTGTACCGTAAAACTCTGCTACTTTTTGCTCTAACTCTTTATGTATATCTTGTGTTCCACAAATAAAACGTACCGACGACATTCCAAATCCGTGAGTATCCATCGTATCCTTGGCAGCTTGTATTACTTCTGGGTGAGATGAAAGTCCTAAATAATTATTTGCACAGAAATTAATCACTTCTTCTCCTGTAGAAATTTTTATTACAGCATCTTGGGGTGAAGTAATAATTCGTTCCTTTTTATACAGTCCGTTATCTTGTATCTCTTGTATCTCTTTTTCTAAATAAGCTTTTATATTTCCGTACATTATCCTTATATATTAAATTTAGGTTTATACAGACAAATGTAATTATTTTACAATTATCTACTAACTTCTCTTATTTTAATTTCGTTCCCTAAATACACTAATAATTTCTTGTCAACTTCATAATTCATCTCTTGCAACACTTTTGCATAATTGTTTATTTGTTCTTCATGTTTTATATCAAACACTCCTGTTTTATAATCAATAATTGTTACACTCTTCTGCTTAAAGACAATTCTATCGGGAATTAACAACTTTCCATCTTTCGATAAAATTGCACGTTCATTATAAATAAGAAGGTTTTCTTCAAAATAAATTGCTAATTCTGATTCAGTTACTAAATCAACTAACAGTGGTTTTAATTCTTGTTCTTGTACTACACTTAATACTCCTCCTGAAATTAATTCTTGAAACACAATATCCACATCTCTTCTGTAAGAAATTTTTGAAAGTATTAAATGAATCAAGTTTCCTTTTTCAATAGCATCTTTTTGGTCAGTATTCCATAAAAAACCTGCTTTTGTAATCACTGATAACGTATGATCTAATCGTGATGATGAAATAAACTTCAATTCATCAGTCTTATTAATTTTTGTAATCGATGATTGCTTGCTTTTTTCTCCAAAAGCATATTCATTAATATTTTCATCCCAAATTCCAATATGCTTCAAATACCCTATAAAAAATCCTGAGAATAAGTTTTCATTTTCTTCCCCTGTCTTTTTATTAATACTTTTCTTTGAAACAACATATAATTGTTCTTTTGGTCTTGTTAACGCTACATATAACAAATTAATATTATCAAGTTCTAATTGCGATCTACGTTCTCTCCATAATCCTTTACCAACTTTATCATACAACTCTACCTCCTTATTAAAATGTAAATACGCTTCTGAAAAATCATTATAATCTTCTTCATTTATAGGAAACCATATTTTAGAGTCCTGTTCTTTATAAATATCCAATTCAGCGAAAGGAAAAATAATTACCGGGAACTCTAAACCCTTTGATTTATGTATAGTCATTAATGTAATGGCATCAACACCTTCAGGAGCTACTATACTTAGCTTATCTTTTTTTAATTCCCAATGCTCTAAAAAGCCTTGAATTCCTGTTGACTTTTTCTGACTAAACGAAAGCACCTCATCTAAAAAATACTGTATATAGGCGTCTGAATTTTCAACTAGCGAAAATTCTCTAATCACCTGCTCTACTAACTCGTATAAAGGAAGTGTTTGCTCAAGTGTATAATCAAACTGTATTTGATAAGAAATTGCCAATTCTTTAAATAACTCTTCAGAGGACAGTGACAAGAAATTAAAATAAAACTCATGTTCGCTTTCAATAACAGGCAACTTATTATATAGATAATTTAAAAAATCTAATTTCGAATTCTTATTTTCAGGATACAGTAAGTATGTTATAAATGATATAATAAATTGTACCTCTTTCGACTTATTTATTAATAATGTTTCTGATGAAATAATATCAAATCCTTTTTCAATTAAAAAATCCGCTATTGCAATTCCATCTTTTTTCTTCCTAGTTACAATACAAACATCAGCTTTTACAAACCCTTGATTTAATACATCCTCTATTATCGCTAACACTTTTTCTTGATATAACTCGACAATTTCTTCTTCTAATACATTTTCGACAAATGATACATTTACAAAACCTCCTTTTTTAGTATTTTGCTTTTGTTCATTCCCTATTCTATATAATTCTTGATGTGTTTCCGATTGAAATCGATTGGATAAAAAACTAAAAAAATTATTATTAAAATCCACTACTTTACTGTAACTTCTGTAATTGGTATTGAGGTTTTTTATGTTATTTTCTATATAAAATGGACTCTCTCCTTCATACATATCGATAAATTGCTCTGGCTTTCCTCCTCTCCAACGATAGATTGCTTGTTTTGCATCACCAACAATCAACAACGAATGTTGTTCATTTTGTTTTGGTTCAGTCACTAATGCATTTTCTGTTAATGGTATTAAATTTTGCCATTGCATTTGTGAGGTATCCTGAAACTCATCAATAAAATAATTTTGATAACGTTCTCCTATTCGCTCATAAATAAATGGAGCTGGCTGTCCTTTAATTTCATTTGAAATTAATTCATTAAACTCCGAAATTAAAAGTATGTTTTGTTCTTCTTTAATACTTTGCAGTTCTTTATGAACAACATTCAATACTGACAATGGCACTATATTTTTTTGAAAATTTTTCAAAAATAAAATTTTCAAAAGCAATTCTTTGGTCTTTAAAAAATCAGACGCTATACTAGCCTGCATTGCATCGATGTTATCAGCAATTACACCATCGACTCGTTTAGGATAAATAACCTCACCATTTAATAGTTTTTTTTGCCATACCAAATCGTATTTTACTGCATAATTCTCATTCGCTAATTTTAAAAAATACCCAAAAACTGATTTTATATCACTTTCTAAAATCCCCTTTACCTCAAGACTTTGTAATACTTTTTTCGCAATAGCAGTAATTTTTCCCTTAGCAATTGTTAACTCTTCAACTAATGTGGTTTTTAATCTATCAAAATCATCTAAGGTCTTATCTTTCAACAACACTAAGTGTCCAACTTCATTTTCACTTAACAACAATCTGGATACCTTATATAAGTCCAATGCAATATCCCAGCTTTTATCATCGTCTGCTTTTTGTAAAGCAAAATCAATTAACAACTTTGTTAGCTTTTCATCATCTCCTACTTTTTGCAATACGTTCCCTATAGCTTCTTGCAGAGTATCTTCCGTATCCAAAACCACTTCAAAATTTTGAGGTAATTTTAAATCATGAGCAAATGTTCGTATAATTCTATGTGTAAAAGTATCAATAGTAACCACGTCAAATGCCGCGTAATTATTTAATATAGCATTTTGAATTCGTATTGCTTTCTTGTGCAACTGCATAGCATCCATAGCTAATTCACTCGCAATTACTTCAAACATTTGTTGTTGCTCCTTTAAAGACTCAGGAACAGCTAGTAATAAAATTTCTGGAGTTGCAAATCCTTTTAAATTTTCAAGAATACGCCCTTTCATCTCAGCCACCGCTTTATTAGTAAAAGTAACCGCTAAAATATTTTTGTATTTATCGTTATTATAAGAGAAAAATAACGATTTTAAATACTCTTTAACCAAAGTAAAGGTTTTCCCTGACCCAGCTGAAGCATTATAAACAGTAAAAGAATTCGTACCCATTAAAAAAAATAGCATTACAATATACAAACTAAATAGCACAATAATGATTAATTATTGCAATTGACATCTTCTTATTATTAGTTTTTGTAAATTTGGATAGATTTTTTCACAAAAACAACTAATTAAAAAAAAATATTATGGCTTTTGAACTACCCAAATTAGGATATGCATATGATGCATTAGAACCAAACATTGATGCAAGGACAATGGAAATACACCATTCAAAGCACCATAATGGATACACCTCAAAATTAAACGCAGCAATTGAAGGGACTGATTTAGAAGGAAAATCTATTGAGGATATTTTTGGTAATTTAGACATGAACAATAGTGCTGTTCGTAACAATGGAGGTGGATTTTACAATCATTCTTTATTTTGGACAGTAATGAACCCAGAAGGAAAAGGATATTTATCTGGAGATTTAAAAGATGCGATCATTGCTGAATTTAAATCAATAGATGCTTTTAAAGATGCTTTTTCCAAAGCAGCAGCTACACAATTTGGATCTGGATGGGCATGGTTATGTGTACATAAAGGCGGAAAAGTAAGTGTTTGCTCAACTCCTAACCAAGATAACCCCTTAATGCCAGGTGTAACTTGTGGAGGAACTCCTATTTTAGGATTAGATGTTTGGGAACATGCATACTACCTAAACTATCAAAACAGACGCCCAGATTATATTAATGCATTTTTTAATGTCATTAACTGGAATGAAGTTGAAAGACGTTACGCTGAAAATAAATAAACCCTTCTAAAAGGGATGTAATATAAAAAGGGATGTAATTTGATTACATCCCTTTTTATTAAATTTTTATCTAGTACTAAGATAGTGTTCAATTAAATTTCAAGGTGCTCATACGTAAATTGAATTATTTTAGATTTAGTTGAGTTTAAAAATATAAGCATTGCCATAGTTATGGTTATATTTTTAAGCGATAAATAGATTTAAAAGAAACTATTTAATTGTGCATTTTGGATTTTAATTGGTATTATACTAGAAACATAGTGTAATGGAAACATTAGAAAACAATAAATCTCTAAAAAGCACCCAAAAAGATTACTCACTTCCCTTTAAACTTAAATTTAGTTAAAAAAAGAATATGATCTTCTAAACAAAAGTTAAATACGACACTCAAGGAGGCTCAACAATTACAAAATAATTAAAAAGATATAGAAGCTTTGATCAGGAACATCGATCATTATCTGTACGTCAAAAACACCTAACCCTATACACAATAAAAACCAGTGAAAATATTTCTGGATGAGATAAGTTTACTCCAATAAAAAAGACAAGAATTAACTTGCCTTTTTTGCCCCAAATCTACCATGAACTTAACCTACTTATGTTATGGTAGTACCAATATATAAACTTCTGTTTATTCATCACAATAATTCAGACAAACTACCATAATACTTGTTAAAGTGCAGTATTTAGATGTAAAGCATCAAATAATAGTGGTGAAAACCTTTTGCTTTTTTATTTACTTAAATTTATCCTAATAAAAAAGACAAGAATTAACTTGCCTTTTTTGCCCCAAATCTACCATGAACTTAACCTACTTATGTTATGGTATTACCAATATATAAACTTATATTTAGATATTGAAATATTTTAGCTGAACTACAATTATACTTGTTAAAGTGTCCATTTACAGCTTTTTAATAAGCTCTTTCCTTATTTCCTTCAAAGAAATTTATAAAAGCTCTATTCACTACTCTCTGCCCTCCTGGAGTTGGATAATCACCTGTAAAATACCAATCTCCTAAATTCTTTGGACAAGCTTTGTGTAAGTTCTCTACGGATTGATAAATAATATCCACTTCAGCTTTTAACCCCTCCGAACTCAATAACTCTGCTATTTTCTTAGAAATTTCTTCATCAGTATATAGTCCATATAAATCTTTTACAAAATTCTGAACTTCTACATCAGGTAATCCTACTTGAGCAATACACTTATCATATGTTTCCTTTACTAGGTGGTATTTACCCCCATCCTTCAATAGCGCCAACATTGCTCTAAAAGCCACCAAACCTTCTAAATTAGCCATATCAATTCCATAACAATCTGGATAACGAATTTGAGGAGCTGAAGAAACTACTATTATTTTTTTAGGATTCAAACGATCCATCATAGTTAAAATACTCTTTTGCAACGTCGTACCACGAACAATTGAATCATCTATAATTACTAAATTATCCGTTGGCTTAACAGAACCATAAGTAATGTCGTATATATGAGCTACCAAATCATCCCTACTATCATCATCTGTAATAAAGGTTCTTAATTTCGCATCTTTTATTGCGATCTTTTCGGTACGCAATCTTTTAGCAATAATTTCTCTTATTTTTTCAGGTGTTTGATTCTCTTTTTGAAGTAATAATTGCTCTTTTTTCTTATTTAAAAACAACTCTCCTTCTTTAACCATACCATAATAAGAGACCTCTGCAGTATTTGGTATGAAAGAAAATACTGAGTTTTCAATATCATTCCCAATAGATTTCATTATTTGTGGAAATAATAATCTTCCTAGTTTCTTTCGTTCAGCATAAATTTCCTGATCACTACCACGAGAAAAATAAATTCGTTCAAAAGAACAAGCCTTTTCCTCTAACGGCTCTAATATTTGTTGAATTTTTGTTTCACCACTCTTCTTAATAACAATTGCTTTTCCTCGATCTAATTCAATTACATCTTCAAAAGCTACATTAAATACCGTTTGAATAACTGGACGCTCAGAAGCAACAACAACAACTTCATCATCTTGATAATAATACACTGGTCTAATCCCTACAGGATCACGTAATACAAAAGCATCTCCATGACCTAACATTCCTGCCATTGCATAACCTCCATCCCATTTTTTAGCAGATTTTTTTAAAATTTTAGCAATATTTAATCGCTCAGCAATCACAGAAGAAGCTTCTATTTTAGATAACCCTTCATTTTTTGCGTCTTTATATAATTTACCTACTTGCTTATCTAAAAAGTGTCCGATTTTTTCCATTACGGTAACGGTATCAGCTTCAGCTTTTGGATGTTGCCCAATATTTACTAAGTCTTTAAATAACTGACTAACATTAGTCATATTAAAATTTCCTGCAACAATTAGATTTCTGTGCATCCAACTATTTTGCCTTAAAAAAGGATGAACACTTTCAACACTATTTTTACCAAAAGTACCATAACGCACATGTCCTAAAAGCACTTCTCCTATGTAAGGGACTTCTGCTTTTAATCTTTTAACATCATTGTTTAGTCCCGGATCAGCTTTAAGCGCTCCATTTATTCTTTCATTAATTTGAGCAAAAACATCCTGGATTGGCAATTGTTTATTAGAACGAACACGACTAATATAACGTTGCCCTGGTTCCATATCCAACTTAATACTTGCAAAACCAGCACCGTCTTGCCCTCTATTATGTTGTTTTTCCATCATTAAGTACATTTTATTTACACCATAAAATGCTGTCCCGTATTTTTTTTTGTAATACTCTAACGGTTTTTTTAACCTAATTAATGCAATACCACATTCGTGTTTTAAAGCGTCGCTCATTGTTGTTGTGTTGTTGTACTTATGTACGGGTTGTCTATTATTTAATCAAAAATGCGCTGAACTTCAGCGCATTTATATATTATAATTCTATATCAAATTGTGTTAGCTCTTTGAATTGTTTTAGACGACTGGACACTTCATCTTTCGATAACGACTCCATTCGCTCTGTCCCAAACTTCTCTACACAGAAAGAAGCTAAGTTAGATCCATGTATAATTGCTTTTTTCATGTTTTCAAATGAAATATTTCCTGTACTTGCAATATGTCCAGAAAAACCTCCTGCAAAAGTATCTCCAGCTCCAGTAGGATCAAAAACTTCCTCTAAAGGTAATGCTGGCGCAAAAAAGGCATTGTTCTCATGAAACAATAATGCTCCGTGCTCTCCTTTTTTAATAACTACATATTTTGGCCCCATAGCCGCAATAACTCTTGCTGCTTTTACTAAAGAATACTCTCCAGATAACTGACGTGCCTCTTCATCATTAATTGTAATTACATCTACTCTAGCAATTACTTGTTTTAATTCAGCTAATGCACAATCCATCCAGAAATTCATAGTATCTAAAACTACTAATTTTGGTTTTTTTATCATTTGTTCAATCACACCTAATTGTACTAAAGGATGCAAATTACCTAACATCACCACATCTGCATCTTTATATGCTTCAGGTACTACTGGATTGAAACTCTCTAACACATTTAATTGAGTATCTAACGTATCACGAGAATTCATATCATTATGATACTTTCCTGACCAAAAAAAAGTTTTTCCTCCCTTAACAATTTCCAAACCTGACAAATCAATATTTTTAGCTGAAAGCATGTCCAAATATTCTTTTGGAAAATCATCACCAATTACAGAAACAATAGCACTATCTATATTTTCAAAATTAACTGCAGAAAGTCCAATATAAGTAGCAGCGCCACCTAGTATCCTATCTGTTTTCCCAAAAGGGGTTTCTATTGCATCAAAAGCAACGGTACCAACAATTAAAAGTTTATTCATTTAAGTAATTTTCTGCAAAATTACGGAAATTTATTTTTACACACACATACAATAATAATGAAAAATTACAGCTAACCCTTTTTAGTTCCCTAATTGCTTTTTTAATTGTTGAAAATTATAAAATTGTGCTTTTACTAACATTGAGTTTACTATAAATGTAGGTAAAGCACCTCCAGGGTCACCATACATTTGTTGTGTTACTTTTATTCCTTGTTTGGTCTTTTCTAACAACCAGAACCCTGAAAAATTGACTACTCTAATTACTCCACTTTTTTCTAAATTTTTTTTAGAACCTGGCTTAATACCTATCTTTATCAATGACTCGTTTATAACATTAACCTTTAACTCCGAAAAATGATCTCTGTCTTTTGCCGGCCAGGGTAAATCATTATACATATAAACAAGATATTCATTTTCTGATTTTTTCTCCAACAAACTACTTTTCGTTGTCTTGTAATTCCAGTCTTTTAAATGCTCCCCATCGATAATTTTATCAACTAGAGACTTTAGCGAAGTCTTTATCAAAGTAATTGCCTTATACTCTTTAATAGAAGAAACACTAACAGATCTTGTATACACTTTAATACCTGATGCATTTTTTTCTAGCATCCAAATAGATTGGGAGTAACCAGAAAAAAAGCAACCAAATAAAAATATTAAAACACAATGCTTTTTCATTTTTGAAGTAAAAATTTATATTTTGAATAATTTTTCAGAAATCAAAGCAATTCTTGGTTATCATTTTTAACATATTCTGTGTCGATAAGTAGTCCGCTTTTTTTTGAGGACTCCACTGCTAAAAAATCACATCTATCATTTTGCTTATGATTATTATGACCTTTAATCCATTGAAAACTGACATTCTGTTTTCGATAAACTTTCAAGAACCGTTTCCATAAATCAGGATTTTTCTTGTCTTTATATCTTTTTTTTTCCCATCCAAAAACCCATTTCTTTTCTACCGAATCAACAACATATTTAGAATCCGTGAACACTTTAACATTAGTGTTTTCATATTTCAATTGTTCCAATGCAACTATTACAGCCAACAATTCCATTCTATTATTTGTAGTTTTTTCATATCCTTGAGAAAACTCTTTCATGTATGATTTCCCTACCCACTGCATAACTATCCCGTATCCTCCTGGCCCAGGGTTACCACGTGAAGACCCATCGGTATATATATGCACTTTTACTGACATTAATTTAATAATTGTTCAATTACAAGCGGGAAATGTTTTTGTTCTAAAACATGAATCTTTGCAGCTACATCCCTATACGTATCACTTTCATCTATTTTAGTATTGGCTTGAAAAATAATATTTCCTTCATCATAATATTCATTAACATAGTGAATAGTAATACCTGATTCCTTTTCTTTATTAGCTACAACGGCTTTATGAACGTGAACTCCATACATTCCTTTACCTCCATATTTAGGCAATAGTGCTGGATGCACATTAATAATTTTATTAGAAAATGCATTAATTATGTTTTTTGGAAATTTAAGTAAAAACCCTGCTAAAACAATTAGATCAGGTTTTAAAGTAAGCATCAAGTCATAAATAATAGTACTCTCTGATAATTCACTTTTAGTGAAACTACAATTTTTAACCCCTAGCCCTGTAGCCTTCTCTAAAACTTTGGCATCCTTCTTGTTACTCAGCACATGAATAACCCTGGCTAAACCATCATCTTGGAAGTGTTTAATAATATTCTCTGCGTTTGTTCCAGAACCTGACGCAAAAATTACAATACGTTTCATATCTTTGAGCTATATGTGTTATTCAACACAAAAAAAAGAATAAATATTTACAATTGGAAGCTAAAAACCAGTAACTTCACATAAATTTATAAAAAATAAGTTACATTTTTCTCGGAAAACGTTGTTTTAAAGTAAAGTTTTTTACTTTTGCCTCCAAACAAATTTAAAAATTAAAGATTATGTCAGACATTGCATCAAAAGTAAAAGCGATTATAGTAGACAAATTAGGTGTTGATGAAAACGAAGTTGTTGTAGAAGCAAGTTTCACAAACGACTTAGGAGCAGATTCATTAGATACTGTTGAGTTAATTATGGAATTCGAAAAAGAATTCGATATTCAAATTCCAGATGATCAAGCTGAAAACATTGCAACAGTAGGTCAAGCTATCACATACATAGAAGGAGCAAAATAAGAAGTATTAAATATGGAATTAAAGCGAGTTGTAGTTACAGGCCTTGGAGCTCTTACTCCAATAGGTAACAATATTCAAGAGTATTGGGATGCATTGGTGAGTGGTAAAAGTGGCGCTGGCCCTATTACTCGCTTTAATACTTCTAATTTTAAAACAAAGTTTGCTTGTGAACTTAAAGACTTTAAAGTCACAGACTTTATGGACCGAAAGGAAGCTAGAAGACTAGACATTTACGCACAATATGCTATGGTTGCTTCTCACGAAGCAATTACTGATTCAGGTTTAAACCTTGAAAAAGTAAACAAAGATAGAGTTGGCGTAATATGGGGTGCAGGAATTGGAGGAATTGATACTTTCCAACAAGAAGTTTCAAATTTTGCTACAGGAAATGGAACCCCACGTTTCAATCCTTTTTTTATCCCTAAAATGATTGCCGATATCGCCCCAGGCCATATATCAATAAAGTACGGCTTTAGAGGCCCAAACTTCACAACTGTTTCCGCATGTGCATCATCTGCTAATGCCATGATAGATGCCATGAACTATATCAGGCTTGGAAAAGCGGATATTATAGTTTCAGGAGGATCTGAAGCAGCAGTTACCGAAGCAGGAATTGGAGGCTTTAATGCCATGCACGCCCTATCTACTAGAAATGACGAACCTCAATCTGCTTCAAGACCATTTGATGCAAATAGAGATGGGTTTGTTTTAGGCGAAGGAGCTGGAGCATTAATCCTTGAAGAATACGAACATGCAATTGCAAGAGGCGCAAAAATATATGCTGAACTTGCCGGAGGTGGTCTATCTGCCGACGCACATCACATGACTGCACCTCACCCTGAAGGGTTAGGAGCAAAGAATGTCATGAAAAACTGCATTGAAGATGCAGGCCTTTCAATTACTGATGTTGATGCTATTAATATGCACGGAACATCCACACCTTTAGGTGATATAGCAGAATCAAAAGCAATTAAAAGTGTTTTTGGCGAACATGCGTACTCACTAAACATTAATTCAACCAAGTCTATGACAGGACACTTACTGGGTGCCGCAGGAGCTATTGAAGCTATCGCATCAATACTCGCTATGAAACACAGTATTGTACCTCCTACAATAAATCACACAACAAATGATGAAAACATAGACCCTAAATTAAACTTAACCCTTAATAAAGCTCAAAAAAGAGAGTTAAAAGTTGTCATGAGTAACACATTTGGGTTTGGTGGACATAACGCTTGTGTGCTATTTAAAAAACTAGACTAAAACAACTGAATGAAAAGAATCATTCGTAAAATATTTAATTCCCGAACTTCTATTAATGAAGACGGGAATTTTTTTGTTCAAGTCTCTAAAATAATTGGATACAAACCTCCAAACATCACCCCTTTCAAAGAAGCCTTTACACACCGTTCATCTAACAAAAAAGATGAAAAAGGAAACATTATTAGTTACGAAAGACTAGAGTTTTTAGGCGATGCTATGCTAAGCTCTGTTATTGCAGAATACCTTTTCAATAAAGTACCTCATGGAAATGAGGGATACCTAACTAAAATGCGATCAAAAATCGTCAGTAGAGAACACCTAAATGAGCTCGGTAAAGACTTAGGACTACTTGACCTATTAAACAGTAAAATGAACAAAGTTAATTTTGGTGAAAATATTCATGGAAATGTGTTTGAAGCGTTAGTTGGGGCAATATTTTTAGACAAAGGCTATTCGGGTTGTGAAAAATTTATATATGATAGCGTTATTGGTCCATATGTTGACATTGAAAGACTAGAAGGCAAAGTCATCAGCTACAAAAGCTTACTTATTGAATGGTGCCAGAAAGAAAAGAAAATATTTAAATATCTCGTTTATGATGATACCGGGAACGACAACATCAAACACTTTGCAGTAAAACTACGAATAGACGACAAAGTAATCGCAAAAGGGCGAGCTACATCAAAGAAAAAAGCTGAAGAAAAAGCATCTAAACGTGCCTTCTTTGCCTTACAGCACAAAATAAAAAGAGAGTAAAAAGCCACAATCAAACCAATTGTAGCTATTGAACAATACTAAATAAACCCTAATTTCCCTCTTACTCGACTCATTACAACACTAGCTGTTTTTGATGCTTTTTCCGCACCTACTACTAAAGCCTCATCAATCTCGCTTAAATTATCCATATAATGATTA
>Ga0209291_1002209_pt1 | contig 16081 bp, 11 predicted proteins | sample GOMGulsemesocosm_FD_184633 | JGI IMG/M metagenome (GOLD analysis project Ga0209291, IMG submission 184633) | Methane-oxidizing microbial communities from mesocosms in the Gulf of Mexico - GOM9B Gulf of Mexico (SPAdes) (version 2) | ecosystem: Environmental > Aquatic > Marine > Cold seeps...
GTATTGATAGAAACAATGCGTCGTGAAGGATATGAATTACAAATTGGTCAACCACAAGTAATCATCAGAGAAATTGATGGTGTTAAATGTGAGCCAGTTGAAGAGTTAACTATTGATTTACCAGAGTCAGTTTCAGGTAAGGCAGTAGAAATGGTTTCTATGCGTAAAGGTGAAATGGTTTCTATGGAAGCTAAAGGTGACCGTATGATTTGTGAATTCATCATCCCATCTAGAGGAATCATCGGTATGCGTAATCAATTGTTAACAGCTACCGCTGGTGAGGCAATTATGGCACACCGTTACAAAGAGTACCAACCATTAAAAGGAGGTATTCCTGAAAGACAAAATGGATCTTTAATTTCTATGGAAAAAGGAAAATCTATTCCTTATTCTATCGATAAGTTACAAGATAGAGGTCGTTTCTTTGTTGAGCCAGGTGAAGATATTTACGAAGGTCAGGTTATTGGAGAAAATTCAAGACGTGATGATATGACTGTTAACATTACAAAAACTAAGAAAATGTCTAACGTACGTTCTTCTGGAGCGGATGATAAAGCGAAGATTGTACCAGCAATTAAATTCTCATTAGAAGAAGCTTTAGAATTCATTCAAAAAGATGAATATGTTGAGGTTACACCTAACTTCTTACGTTTACGTAAAGTTCATTTAACTGAAAACGAAAGAAAACGTAATCCATTAAAATAATATAAGTTGCTACTTAGTAGTAATTATAATATAAATGTCACTGTAAAATTTACAGTGACATTTTTTTTGTACTATTACCAGCAGTTTTTTATTTAATACTTAAAAAATAATTATGGAATTGACTTTAATAGAGGTTGTAGGATATTTGGCATCAATAGTTGTATTGTGTTCTTTTACAATGAAGGACGTTAAAAAACTTAGAATGATAAATATAGTGGGTTGCTTATTATTTGTTGCATATGGGTTCATGATGCCAACAATAAGAATAGGATTGCCAATTATCATAACCAATGCTGCAATTATGGGGATTAATACATACTATTCGTTTTTTTCCAAAAAATAAATTGTTTTCTTTGCGGGATAAAGAACTAACTTAATTTTAGAGTAAATGAATAGAGTTTTAAACGTAATATTTTTTGTTTTTATAGGTTTTGTAGCATTACCGGTTTTTTCACAGGAATCAGGTAGCGCAGTTATAGGAGGAGAGTATAAGTATGGGCTAAATGAAACTCCTTGTTTAACAAATGAACAGCGAAATTCTATAAAAGAAAACTTACATCAAAACGTAGCGTTACTTAGAGCTAATAATACATTAGTAGCGAAATCAAGCTTAGTTGTGTCATTCACTTGGCCAGTACGTCAAGCGACTGGCTTTACATATAATGAAGTATGGGCAATTTCAAATTATGTAGATCATAATGCGGCATACCCAAATTTATTATCAGATTATAATTGCGGGACAAAAACGTACGATGTTTCAGGTGGCTATAATCATCAAGGAATAGATATTTATACATGGCCATTTTCATGGAAGCAATTTGAAAACAATCAATCTGAAGTAATTGCTGCTGCTGCTGGACAGATTATTGGAAAATTCGATGGTAATTATGATAAGAATTGCAGCTTAGGTGGAGGGAATTGGAATGCAGTATATGTAAAGCATTCGGATGGAAGTGTAGCATGGTATGGGCATATGAAAAACGGAACGTTAACGTCTAAAATTGTTGGAGACACTGTAAGTCAAGGTGAGTTTTTGGGAGTAATAGGAAGTTCTGGGAACTCTACAGGACCTCATTTACATTTTGAAGTATATACTAACGATAGTTATACGAATTTGGTAGATCCTTATGCAGGAGCTTGTAATGGTTTAAATGCTTCGTCATGGTGGCAAGTTCAAAAACCTTACGTAGATCCAAATGTTAATGCAGCATTAACACATAGTGCTCCACCTGTATTTAATACATGTCCAACAACAGAAACTAGTAATGAAAGTGATCAGTTTGACTTAAATGATACTGTTTATTTTGGAACGTATTTAAGAGACCAGGTTTCAGGAACAGTAATGAATGTTAAAATGATTCGCCCAAACGGTACGTATTTAGGAAATTATAATAAAACATTTACATCTAATTATGGTTCGTCATATTGGTATTGGAGTAATCAAGTTGATGTAGAAGGTGTTTGGAAATGGGAAGTTAGCTATCAAGGAAAAATTGTAACACATGAATTTAATGTAGGTACATTAAGTATTGAAGATTCAAAAATTCAAAAGATGGATGTTTATCCAAATCCATTTTCTAATAAAATATCATTTACAAACGATAAGCTTATTGTAAAAGCAACAGTTTATAACTTGTTAGGAAGTAAGGTGCTTGTTGTTAGGTCTGAGTCGGGACATTTAAAAGAATTAAATCTTGGTAATTTAAATGACGGTATCTACTTATTAACCCTGGAAACTGAAAGCGGGAGAAAGAAAACAATCAAAATAATTAAGTAATATTTGATTGTATATTGTCATAAAAAAGTATTGTTTTTTTTAGGTAGGTAAAAATGCAATTTTTATTTTTGCACATGGAAAATAAAATACTTATTCTAGACTTCGGTTCTCAAGTTACGCAGCTGATTGCGCGTAGAGTAAGAGAATTAAATATTTACTGTGAAATTCATCCTTATAACAGTAAGAAATACAATTTTGACGATTATAAAGCTGTTATTTTATCAGGATCTCCACATTCTGTTAGAGGAGAGAATCCGCCAAAGATAGATTTGTCATCTGTTAAAGGAAAAAAACCATTATTAGGTATTTGTTATGGAGCACAATATTTAGCCCATTTCTTTGATGGAGAGGTTGGTTCTTCTAATTCACGTGAATATGGTCGTGCAAACTTGTCATATGTCAATACTGAATCTCCTTTATTTAAAGGGATAGATGTAGGTTCTCAGGTTTGGATGAGTCATTCAGATACAATATTAAGTTTGCCAACGAACTACAAGTGTATCGCAAGTACTCATGATGTGAAAAATGCGGCTTATGAAATAGAAGGTGAGCAAACCTATGCAATACAGTTTCATCCAGAAGTATATCATTCAACCGATGGAAAGCAATTATTAGAAAACTTCTTAGTAGGTATTGCTGGTGTTGCTCAAGAATGGACTTCTGATAATTTTGTAGATGCTACTGTAGCTGATATAAAAGAAAAAGTAGGAAATGATAAAGTTGTTTTAGGGCTTTCTGGAGGAGTAGATTCTACTGTTGCAGCGGTTTTATTGCATAAAGCAATTGGTGAGAATTTATACTGTGTTTTTGTAAACAACGGATTATTACGTAAAGACGAATATTCTTCTGTATTAAAGCAATACGAAGGAATGGGCTTGAATGTAAAAGGAGTGGATGCTTCTCAGCAATTCTATGATGAATTAGCAGGTTTATCAGATCCTGAAGCAAAGCGTAAAGCAATTGGAAAAGTGTTTATTGATGTATTTGATCAAGAAGCAAATTTAATAGATGGTGTTAAATGGTTGGCACAAGGAACTATTTATCCAGATGTAATTGAGTCGGTTTCTGCAGATGGAGGACCATCAGCAACAATTAAATCACATCATAATGTAGGTGGATTACCTGACTTTATGAAGTTGAAGATTGTGGAGCCTTTACGTATGATTTTTAAAGATGAGGTTCGTAGAGCAGGAGCTTCAATGGGAATAGACGCAAAATTATTAGGACGTCACCCATTTCCAGGTCCAGGTTTAGCAATCAGAATTTTAGGAGATATTACTCCTGAAAAGGTAGCAATGTTACAAGAGGTAGATGCTATTTTTATTAACGGTTTGCGTGAGCATGGTTTGTATGACAAAGTATGGCAAGCAGGAGCTATTTTATTACCAGTACAATCTGTAGGGGTGATGGGAGATGAGCGAACTTATGAGAAAGCAGTCGCATTAAGAGCCGTAGAAAGTACTGATGGTATGACTGCTGATTGGGTAAACTTACCTTATGAGTTTTTACAAAAAACATCTAATGATATTATTAATAAAGTAAAAGGTGTAAATAGAGTTGTTTATGACATCAGTTCTAAACCACCAGCAACTATTGAGTGGGAGTAAATTTCTGTTCTTTTTAAAATATTCAAAACCACCAATATTTGGTGGTTTTGTTTTTTAATTACGTTAAATTTAATCATATATTGTAGGTTGATTTAATTTTGGCAAGAAGATTGTAATTATGTCTTTGAGAAATATATTTAGAATATGAAAAAAATAGTATTAGGATTACTTTTTGTTTTAGGGGTTACATTAACTGCATTTGGGCAAGGTTTTAAAGAGCATACAATTGCTGTTGGAGAAACGATTAGTACTATTGTTGAAAAATATCAGGTATCTCCTTATGAATTACATCAGCTTAATCCAGATATAGAAGATGGATTGGAAGTAGGTGCAGTTTTGGTAATGTTAAATAACAATCAATATCCTTTTGACGCTACTTTAATTGGGTTGATGAAGTATAAAGTAAAGAAAAAAGAAACGTTGTACGGTATTGCTATAGCTCACGGAGTAAGTGAAGCGGATATTAAAAAATACAATACGAGTTTGTATGCCAATCAAATTAGTAAGGGAGATAAAATTAAAATTCCAGTTTTTAATAAAAGTTTAGCTACTCAAATAGTATCTACTCCAGAGGATGTAATAGAAGTTTCCACAACAAAAGTAATTACTGAAACCATAAGTCATGAGGTACAACCTAAAGAAGGAAAATATGGTATTTCAAAAAAATACGGTATTACAATTCTTGAATTAGAAGCTCAGAATCCAGAAATTAAAGAAGGTTTAAAAATTGGACAACTACTAACAATTACTAAAAAGACAATAGTAGAAACTGTTGTTGATGGAGCGGAAACAGAAAATGATAAATTTGAATACTATACCGTAAAGCCAAAAGAAGGTTTTTATAGTTTGACTAAAAAACTTGGAGTTTCTAAAGATTCACTAGTAACATTAAATCCAAGCTTAGTTGATGGCTTAAAACTAGGAATGGTTTTAAAATATCCTAAAAGTAAATGGTTAAAATCAGATGTGCCATCGTTTAAGTTATTAGATAGTATATCTAATTATGAACCCCAACACATCACTTTAATGTTGCCATTAATGTTAGATAGGATTGTAGAAAACGATACGATATCTAACCTTAAAAAAGTAGTAATGATTGATGGGAATACTAAAGCATCTTTAGATTTTTACTCTGGAGCATTAATGGCTATTGATTCGATGAAAAATGTTGGAATTTCAACAAAGCTAAGAGTATTTGATACACAGTATAAAAAAAGAGATAAAAAAGCGAGTTCACAACGAATTTCAGAGTTGTTAGCGAAAACTTATCACGAAAATGAAGTTGTAATTGGTCCGTTAGTAGCCTCTAATGTTTCACTTGTAGCTAATGGTTTAGCCGAACAAAATATTGCCGTTTTAGCACCGTATCCATTAAAGACCATACAAGCAAATGATAATATATATCAAACAAATGCATCAATTAATTTTCAACGTTCTGAAATGATTCGTTTTATAGAATCTTATAGTATTGCTAAGCCGATGATTATTATTACAGATAAAAAAATGAATACTGTAGGTAAGGAATTACAATTAAAGTTTCCTTTAGCAAAAGTAATCACTCCAAGAGAAGGGAATTTACTAATACCAAAAGACTTTGATGGGTTGTTGAGTGAAACTAGTGAAAATATTATAATAATAGAAGCAAAGGAAGTTGGTTTGCTATCCACGGTAACAACTATATTGGATACGAAATTGAAAAAACATAAAATATCATTATTTACTACAAGTAGTACTAAAACTTTTGAAAGAATTGAGAACAGGTATAAAGGGAAATTAAATTTGCACTTTCCTTCTGTAGGTAAGGGAGTATCATTTGGAAAGGAAGATAACTTTACAAAAAAATATAAATATAAATACGGTAAATTACCGAGTAACTATGTGCTTAGAGGGTATGATTTAACTATGGATGTTTTATTAAGGCAAGCTGTATCAGTTACTTTTGAAAATGCTACTAAAATAATAGGAGAAACTTCATATTTAGAAAATAAATTCAATTATTACAAAGCTGAAAAAGGTGGGTATATCAACAATGCAATGTATATATTACATTATACGCCTGAGTTAAAAATAGAGGAAGCAAGTTTAGTTGCTAAAGTAAAAGAAGTAAAATAATTATGACAACATCAAACGTAACATATAAAGGTTCTTTAAGAACAGTTTCAGTTCATTTAAGGTCAGGAAATGAAATTATTACTGATGCACCTGTAGATAATAATGGAAAAGGTGAAGCGTTTTCTCCTACAGATACTGTTGCAACTGCTTTGGCAAGTTGTATGCTGACAATTATGGGAGTAAAAGCAAATGCAAAAGAAATTAATATAGAAGGAGCTTCTGCCGATGTTACTAAAACAATGGGGGTAAATCCACGTAGAATTACTAAGGTAGATGTAGTGTTTGAATTGCCTTTTTCTTTTGATGAGGCTACAAAAACTATTTTGGAAAGAGCAGCGTTAACATGTCCAGTACTTTATAGTTTGCATAGTGATATTGAAAAAAACATAACATTTAACTGGTTGTAATGATTAGAATTGTTTTCATATTATTCTTTATTTCATTCCAATTTGTGGCGGCTCAAGATGAAGAGTTGCCGTGGAATTCTGATAAAAAATTAACATGGAATGATTTTAAATCAATACCAGATTATAGTCATCCATATGCAGCAATTACATACTCAGGAATGTCATACGGGTTTTCGGCAGATGTTGTTAGTGGAGAGGTAGATGTAAATTATAAAGTTAATTGTTTTTTTGTAGCTAATAAATCTTGGGTGAAAAGGAGGTATAGAGGTGATAAAGAATTATTAAAACATGAGCAATTACATTTTGATATTACAGAACTCTATACAAGGAAATTTAGAGCTGAATTAAGCAAGATGACTTTCACAAATAATGTAAAGGCTGAAATAAAAGCAGTTTATAAAAAAATTACAAAAGAGAAAGTTTTGTTTCAAGAAAAGTATGATTTGGAAACGGATCATTCTAAAAACGTAGCTGCACAAAAAAGATGGCAATTAAAGATTAATTCAGAACTTCAAAATATAATAGAGTTTGCCAGTAAATAATCAAGAATACCTTATAAAATTAGCGCATACTAAAATGCCGTTTGGTAAATATAAAGGTAGAGATTTAATTAATTTACCCGAACATTATATTGTATGGTATAATAATAAAGGGTTTCCTAAAGGACAATTAGGCGAAATGTTACAATTGGTATATGAGCTACAATTAAACGGATTGGAAGATTTAGTTAGAAATATAAAAAGGAAATTTCCAAAGTAAAAAACATTAATAAGTACTTAATATTTTAGATTGAAATATATTAAACCGTTCATAAATGAGTTAAAAGTATTGCTTCCAATAGGGATTTTACAATACTATCTTTTTGTTATATTATCGACTATCGGAATATATTATTTCCCTAATTTGTGGAGTTATAAAAGGGAGGTGATGGCTTTTAGTTTGTTAACATCTGTACTTTTTGTATTTACATCTTTTTTTAACATAATAAAGATTAGAAAATATCTAATTGTAATATTCAACTTGATTTTAAGTACATTAGTGTTCATTAAATTAAGTTTTTATTATCAATTCGGAGCGAAAATAAATGCCTCAGCTTTGTTTGTTGTTTTTGAAACGAATACAGAAGAGGCTTCCGGTTTTATTTCAGATTTTATAAACAAACCAATACTATTCCTTTTTCTAGGGTTGTTTTTAGTGTCTGTTTATTTAGCGAAGACACTTTTGTTTTCTGTAAAATATGATAAATATATTTCTGAAGTCCCTAAGCTATGTTTCAAAAAAAAGTATCATAAAGGCTTTGTATTAGCTTTGTTTGTGCTTTCAGTCTATGTGATATATACTAGGTTTTATGATGAAAATATAATTATAGAAGGGGTTAGCTCCTATAATGAATATTTAGATTTAAAAGAACGCTTAAAAGATAATTTAGCAAAATCGAAAAGCGAAAATATAAATGTTGTAACAAATAATGAAGAAGCAACTTATGTGGTGATAATAGGTGAGTCAACATCAAGTAGGCATATGCAGTTATACGGTTATAATAGAGAAACTAATCCGTTACTTACAGAAGTAAAAGACGAACTATTTATTTTCAATGATGTAATTTCACCTCATACACATACGATTTTGTCCTTAGAAAAGACATTGACTTTATCAGATTATGAACAGCCAGATAAGGAAAAAAATGCATCGATAGTTCAATTAGCTAATCAGGCAGGTTTTTCAACCTATTGGTTATCTAATCAACGACCGGTTGGAATACATGAAAGTATACCAACCATGTTAGGTAATGCCGCAAAATATAAATATTATGTAAATTCTGATGATACTCCATATGATGTGTATGATGAAAAAATATTTCCTTCTTTGGATAAAATTCTCAAAAGTAAACTACCTAAGAAAATGATATTTGTTCATTTAATTGGAACTCATATGTCATACAAAAGAAGATACCCTGAAAACTTTAATTATTTTTCAGGAGAAAACTCTAAAACGAAATTTAAACATGAACAATCATTAGAAATAGTAAACGAATATGATAATGCAGTTCGATATAATGACTCGATAGTAAGAACTGTTATTGAAAAAGTAAAAAAACAGAATACAAATAGCTATGTGTTGTATTTTTCTGACCATGGAGAAGATGTTTTTGATATAATGAACTCGTTTGGGCATAACGAAATTACTGGTACAAAACCAATGTATGAAATCCCTTTTATTATTTGGTTGTCGAAAAAGTATAAGCAAAAAAACAAATCTTTTTTCATTACAAATAATGTGCTAGAAAGAAGTTATAATTTGGAAGATTTTATTCATGGGTTTTCTGATTTGAGTAATATTTCTTTTGATCAATTTAACCCTTCAAAAAGCATCTTTAATAAAGAATATGTCAAATCAAAAAGGTTAGTTAAAAACGGGGTTGATTATGATAAATAATAAGTTAAAGTATTTATTATTCGGGATTTTGATACTTTTTTTTATAGGAGTTATAAATCATTATAGTGTTTGTAAATTAGAATTGCTAGGTCATTATTCTAAGGTAGGGGCTCATAGAGTGAATAGTATAGAAAAGCTAGAGTCGGCTGTAAAATATTTTGAAATTATAGAGTTGGATTTAGTATATGATGAAGTAAATGATTTAATGGATGTTAACCATCCACCCACTGAATCAATAAACTTAAAGTTAGCTGATTATTTGTCGGGTATTAAAGGCAGTCAAAAACCTTTTCTGTGGTTGGATATGAAAAATATTACCAAAAGAAATTCAGCAGGTGTTTTAAATAGTCTATTGAAGGAGCTTACTAAAATTAATTATCCATTGAGTAGAGTGCTAATTGAAACACAAAGCTCAGAAGTACTTACAGCTTTTGTAAAAGCAGGGTTTAAAACAAGTTATTATCTGCCATATGGCTTATGCAGAATGGGAGCTACGGAATTAAGGGAAAGTGTTGGGAGTATTAGAGAAATTTTAAAGAAGCAACCCAGTATTGCGATTTCATCAGATATTCAGGATTATGAAATATTAGCTGAAAATTTCCCAAGTGTAATCAAGTATACTTGGGCAACGGGTTCTGTATTTAGAAATCATTTCATTCAAACTCAAAAAGCCCTTCGTGACCCCAATGTAGCTGTTGTGTTAGTTACATATAAAGCTCCAGAAGGGAACCGTTAATAAAAAGAAAAAACCCATCTAAAATACTTTTCGTTTAACTATTGCAATTGCCGTTTTAATCCGTATTTTTGCCGAGATTTCAACAACAACACAACAACTACAATCATGTCAAACGCGAAGTATATTTTTGTTACCGGAGGGGTAACCTCTTCATTAGGGAAAGGTATTATTGCTGCATCTTTAGCAAAATTATTACAATCTAGAGGGTATAGAACTACAATTCAAAAGTTAGATCCGTATTTAAATGTAGATCCAGGTACGCTAAATCCGTATGAACACGGAGAATGTTATGTAACTGAAGATGGAGCTGAGACAGATTTAGATTTAGGACATTACGAGCGTTTTTTAAATGTACCTACTTCGCAAGCAAATAACGTAACTACTGGTAGAATTTACCAATCGGTAATTCAAAAAGAGCGTCGTGGTGAATTTTTAGGAAAAACAGTTCAGGTAGTTCCTCATATCACAAATGAAATTAAAGAACGTATTCAGATTTTAGGAAAATCTGGCGATTATGATATCATCATTACTGAAATTGGTGGTACTGTTGGTGATATTGAATCATTACCATACATTGAAGCTGTACGTCAGTTAAAATGGGAATTAGGTGATGAAAATGCAATTACTATTCATTTAACATTAGTGCCATATTTAGCAGCAGCTGGAGAATTAAAAACAAAACCTACACAGCATTCTGTTAAAACATTAATGGAGAGTGGAGTAAAAGCTGATGTTTTAGTATGTAGAACAGAGCATAAGTTATCTGATGAAATCAAAAGAAAATTAGCATTATTCTGTAATGTTAAAAAAGAAGCAGTTATCGAATCTATTGATGCATCTACGATTTATGATGTACCAAATTTAATGTTGGAAGAGAAATTAGATACTGTAGTCTTAAATCAATTACAATTACCTTTAAACGACACGCCAAAATTAGAAGTTTGGAATGATTTTGTAAACAGACATAAAAATCCAAAGTCAGCTGTAACAATTGGTTTAGTGGGTAAGTATGTTGAATTACAGGATTCTTATAAATCAATATTAGAATCGTTTATTCATGCAGGAGCTGCAAACGAAGTAAAAGTAAAAGTAAAGTCGATCCATTCAGAGCATGTTACTGTCGAAGATTTGAAAGATGTTGATGCAATTTTGGTTGCTCCAGGATTTGGAGGAAGAGGAATTGAAGGTAAAATTGTTGCAGTACAATATGCAAGAGAAAATAACATTCCGTTTTTAGGAATTTGTTTAGGAATGCAAATGGCAGTAATTGAATATTCAAGAAACGTATTAGGATTGAAAGATGCTAATTCAGTAGAAATGAATGAAAATACATCTAGTCCGGTAATCAACCTAATGGAAGAACAGAAAACTGTTGTTGATAAAGGAGGTACAATGCGTCTTGGAGCTTGGAAATGTGATTTAAAAAAAGGAAGTAAAGCCTTTGAAATTTACGGAGCTTCTCAAATAGACGAACGTCACAGACATCGTTTTGAATTTAACAATGAATATAAGGAGCAAATAGAAGCTGCAGGTATGAACGCTACAGGTTTTAATCCTAAAACTGGATTAGTAGAAATAGTAGAAATACCTACACATCCATGGTTTATTGGAGTCCAATACCACCCAGAATATAAAAGTACGGTAGCAAATCCGCATCCTTTATTTGTAGATTTTGTAAAAGCTGCGGTTGAAAATAGATAACATGTCAATACGTCATTAAAATGACTTTTGGAGTTTTGTTTGATTAATAGAATTGAAGGATAAAAGCACACTCATCTAGTAGTGTGTTTTTATGTGTAAAAAATAAAATTTAGAATGGAAGAAAAAAAGTTTAACCCAAAACAACTTATAGGGTACGTGTTAATAATGGGTTTAGTCACATGGATGTGGATGAACAACAAACCTTCTGAAGAAGAGTTAAAACAACAAGAAGCTCAAAAAACAGAGGAAGTAACCAATAATGCAACTACTTCAGATAAGGAAACCACAAAAGTTGTAACTGAAAACGATTTTTCTACCAATGCTGTTAAGGATTCTGCGTCTTTAGTACAGTTAAATAATAAACTAGGGACATTTGCTTACAGTGCTAGTTTACCTTCTGCAACTAATACTGTTACAGAAATCACTAACGATCTTTTAAAATTAAACTTCTCTAATAAAGGAGGGTATTTAAGTTCTGTTGAATTAAAAGATTTTAAAACTCACGATCAAAAACCGTTATACTTAATAAAGGATGAGAATGCATCATTAAATATTAAGTTAACAACTACTGATAACAGAATATTAAATACCAAAGATTTATATTTTGAACCAACAATATCTAAAAACGGTGGAAATCAAGTAGTTTCTATGAAGCTGAAAGTATCTGCTACTCAGTTTTTAGAATACAGATACGAAATTGAGGCTAATAATTATATGGTAGATTTTACCATTAAATCTCAAGGTTTAAATAATATAATTAATACTTCAAATGGAGTAGATTTAAATTGGAAGTTAAAGGCTCGTGTTAATGAGAAAAGTTTAAAATATGAAAACGAAAATACTGCTATTCACTTTTTTCAAGATGGTGACTTAGAGTGCCTAGGAATAACTGAAAGTGATGATATAGCTGAGAATGTAAATTGGGTTGGTTTTAAACAACACTTCTTTTCATCTATTTTGTTAGCAGATACAGTCTTTAAGAAAATTACGGTTGAGCAAGATAGTTATATTGAAAGTGATACTACTGAAGCAGATTTCATAAAGGGCTTTGAATTACAGACTCAACTGAATGTGGCTGGAGGAGAAATTAGTCAAAATATGTCATGGTATTATGGGCCAAATGATTATAAAATTTTAAAAGCTTACGAAGATTTAGGTTTAGAGAAGAATGTAAACCTAGGTTGGGGGATTTTTGGTTGGATAAACAAATTTTTATTCATTCCAATATTCGGATTTTTAAGTGCCAATTTAGGAGCTAGTTTAGGATTTGGGGCAATCATTATTTTAATGACGATTGTAGTACGTATTTTTATGTCACCATTAGTATACAAGTCATACTTATCTAGTGCGAAAATGAAGGTAATCCGTCCAGAAATGGAAAAAATTAACGCAAAGTACCCAGATAAGAAAGATGCGATGAAGCGTCAGCAGGAAACTATGAAAATGCAACGTGAATCTGGTGTAAGCATGATGTCTGGTTGTATACCAGCAGTATTGCAAATGCCTATATTCTTTGCTTTATTCCGTTTCTTCCCTTCTGAAATTGGATTGCGTCAGAAAAACTTTTTATGGGCAGAAGATTTATCAGCTTATGATGAGGTGTTAAAATTGCCATTCAAAATACCAATGTATGGTGATCATGTAAGTTTATTCCCAGTATTTGCTTCTGTAGCAATATTCTTTTACATGCGTATGACACAAAGTCAACAGGCTAATATGCAACAGCCAGTACAAGAAGGAATGCCAGATATGCAAAAAATGATGAAATACATGTTGTATTTCTCTCCATTAATGATGTTAATATTCTTTAATAACTACGCAAGTGGGTTAAGTTTATACTACTTTGTATCTAACTTACTAACCATAACAATAATGTTAGCTATTAAGAAATTCTTCATTGATGAAGATAAAATTTTAGCTAAAATTAACGAAACTAAAAAGAAGCCTAAGAAACAAAATAAGTTCCAGAAAAAGATGCAAGAAATGATGGAAGAGGCTGAAAAACAGAAAAATAGCAAAAAATAATTCAGCTTTTATTTAAATAAAAGTTGTAACTTTATAAGCACCTAAAACAATTGGGTGCTTTTTTTGTATTCAATTGTAATTACACAAATAACAGAAGTGTAGTAAATACGCTAACAATAAAGATCTCCCCCTACTGAGACTTAGTTATTGTGATTAAGAATAAAATACCCAACCAAATCTATCCTCCAAGGAAACTTTAAGAAATTAACCAATTTTTAAAAGTTTATGTTATGGAAAAAAGTATCCTTCACAGAAAGTGCAGCATTTTAGCGAGTACTTTGTATTTAAATTTTACTAGATTAACATGGGGAGCCAAGGGCAAAACCATAAAAGGGGTATTATTGAGTTGTTTGGTCATATGTTTTTATGCACTGTCAATTCAATTTGTTTTTGGACAAAATATACCTTTAGAAACGAGTGTTCACGCTAATTACGGTGTTGATGCCGATGTCTATTCGGGGCCTTTTCTATACCCTGGTGTGTTAGGCGCACCACTACCATCAGCAACAGGAACAGATGATTACTTTAAAGGCGCCAATGGTGCGGGTGTTATTGATGTGAAAAGTATCGATGCAGCAGCTGCTATTTTGAGAATGCAAAATTCAAATAGTAATACTCAGGAAGAGCTCAGGCAGAGTGTAGGTATATACACTGATGTTTTGGGAGAAGATGGTAAAAAGTATAATTGGATAGATGCCGTTTATTTTAGAGATTCGAACTATACAGGTGGAAACGTCGACCTTAATGTTTTTGGAGCTGCTAGTGATAAAAATTTTACAGATCCAAACGACTGGACCTTTAAAGTTGGAAACCAACCACCAAAGAATGATATTATTGATGTTATGGGGCACTTAAGAAGAGAGCCTTCAAATGGATCTTTGGGTCATGAATGGGCGTTTTTTTCAGCTTCAACAAGAAGTGAAAACGGGAGTAGTTATATTGATTTTGAGATTTTCAGAAGTGAAGTAACACTAGGTTTAGGGGCTACATCTTTAACGTCTACTGGTCCAGATTGTGGACATACTACGTATAAGTTTTCCAATGACGGCTCCGTTTTAGTTAATCCTGATGGTTCTGCCGAACACGGTGATGCTATTTTTTCAGTAAGTTATGAAAATGGTGGTGCGGTTGCAATTGTAGAATTATTTGTTTGGATAGATAAAAATGATTTCCCGAATGATGCTGCGTTTGCTGCTTTTAATTTAAAAGGTTTTAGGCCTTTTGAATTTGGTAATGGTTCTGGTAGTTACCCTTTTTATAATTGCGATAATATTTCTGGAGATGATGTAGGTACTGAAGAAAATTTTGGATATGCACAAATTCAGTTAAGAAGTGATATTAATAGTAGGGCGATATTTGCTCAAGCTAATCAAGATTTAAATGATAATAGCAAAGACTATACAACTCCGGCACCAACATGGGGTACTATTGATGGTGGTGGTAATATTGCAAATGTGTATGAGTCTCCTGTATTTGCCGAGTTTGGATTAAATGCAAGTTTATTAGGGCTTGATACACAAAGAACGGAAGGAAATTGTGAAAAACCATTGGGTTGGGTTATGGTAAAAACCAGATCATCACATTCATTCCCCTCAGAATTAAAAGATGGAGCAGGACCTTTTGAGCTAGGAGCAACGCCACCAGTGAATGTTTCTGTTGGAAAAGATGGTGATTTAAGTTGTGCCGATGAATCTGTTAAACTATCGGCAACTGCAGTGCCACCAGGTGGTACTTATATATACGAATGGTTTAAATTACCAAATACGACTGATGTTATTGGAAGTGCTGCTACATTAGATGTAACTGAGCCAGGAGATTATAGAATTGTGGTTACTGTAAAATTAGGAAGTGATTTAAGAGGATGTTCAGATGAGGCTGATGTTACGGTTAGTCAGGATATTACACCACCAACAGTTAATTGCCCAGTTGATAAAGACTATTGCATTGATGTCGGTGTTAAGTCAGGATTAACAGGAGCTACACCAGAAGGCGGTATTTATAGTGGTACAGGAGTAACTGATAATGGTAATGGAATTACTTATAGTTTCGACCCAGCGGCAGCTGGACCAGGTGAGCATACTATTACGTATTCATATACTGATACTAGTGGTAATGGATGTAGTAATAGCTGTACGTTTAAGGTCACTGTTAATGACAAGCCAGTAGCTGATGCAGGCGAAGATGATACGGTTTGTCATAATGTAGAAACTAATATGATGACTTTAAGTGGTTCAGCAAGTGGAGGAACAGGTCCATATACATATGCATGGAGTGGAGATACTACTTATTTAAGTGCTACAGATGTTGCCGGTCCAACACATGATAATGCACCAGCAGGAGTTTATAACTTGACCTTGACGGTTACGGATGACAATGGATGTCAAGATAGTGATGATGTTGTATTAGAGGTTTATGAAGATCCAATGGCTGATGCAGGCGAAGATGATGCGGTTTGTCATAATGTAGAAACTAATATGATGACTTTAAGTGGTTCAGCAAGTGGAGGAACAGGTCCATATACATATGCATGGAGTGGAGATACTACTTATTTAAGTGCTACAGATGTTGCCGGTCC
>Ga0209291_1002213_pt1 | contig 16045 bp, 18 predicted proteins | sample GOMGulsemesocosm_FD_184633 | JGI IMG/M metagenome (GOLD analysis project Ga0209291, IMG submission 184633) | Methane-oxidizing microbial communities from mesocosms in the Gulf of Mexico - GOM9B Gulf of Mexico (SPAdes) (version 2) | ecosystem: Environmental > Aquatic > Marine > Cold seeps...
CCATTCGTGTAAAATAAAGCTCCTTTGTAACACCAACCACCACTCTGGCGGTTTTTTTAAATTCGGTGCAAATATACGCTTTTATTGTTAAGATATAGTTTTTGTTGTGAAAAGATCAGTTTTTGTGGTTTTGTTTCGATGTAAATTACTGGTATCTAATATGTTATGAGTTATTTAGGAAGTCAATAAGTAATCTGACCGCTTTTCCACGATGACTAACACTGGCTTTTTCTTCCATGGTCATTTGAGCAAATGTTCTATTAAAACCATCGGGTATAAAAATAGGATCATAACCAAAACCTTTCTCTCCTTTTTTTTCTGAAACTATTTTTCCTGTGCAAATTCCTTCAAACACATGTTGTTCTCCATTTAGGTTTAATGCGATTACAGTAACAAAACGTGCTTTTTTGTTTTCATGTTGTTGTAATTTTTCCAAAACTAAATTCATATTTGCTTCAGCAGATTTTTCTTTACCTGCATAACGAGCTGAATATACTCCAGGCTCACCGTTTAACGCTTTAATTTCTAAACCAGTATCGTCAGCAAACCCATCTACTTTGTAGTTTTTAGTAAGATAATCTACTTTTTGGATTGCATTGCCAGCAATTGTAGGTGAAGTTTCAGGAATATCTTCGGTACAATTAATATCCTTAAGTGTTAATAATTTGATGTTCTCAAGCATTGCTTGAACTTCCTGAAGTTTATTGTTATTATTGGTTGCGAATACTAATTGCATGATTTGTCTTTTTTAGTTTTGCCTAATGCCTAATGCCTAATGCCTAATTGTTATTGATGGTGATATGGTTCGTTTTTTAAAATTGTAAATCCTCTATAAATTTGTTCTACAATAAATAAACGAATCATTTGATGTGAAAAAGTCATTTTTGACAATGATATTTTTCCTTGTGCTTTTTGATATACAGTATTAGAAAATCCATAAGGACCACCAATAACAAACACCAATTGTTTAATTCCGGAATTCATTTTCTTCTGTAAATAATTTGCGTATTCTACAGAGGAAAATTGTTTTCCGTTTTCGTCTAATAAAACCATGACATCTGTTGAAGCTACTTTTTTTAAAATTAGCTCACCTTCTTTTTCTTTTTGCTGTGCTTCCGAAAGATTTTTCACGTTTTTAATATCAGGAATGATGTCTATATCAAACTTAATATAATGTTTCAATCTTTTTTGATACTGTTCAATAAGCTGTAGTAATTGCTTGTCGTCAGTTTTTCCTATGGCAATAAGTTTAATTTGCATTGATGTTATCGGTAAATTATAGGGCCAAAAATAAACCTTTTTTCTATTTTTGTTAGTGTATAAAACCAATATAAATGATTTCAGAAGTTCAGTTTAAAACAGAAATAGAATTAATTATTACTAACGCCATACGTGAAGATGTTGGTGATGGTGATCATACTTCATTGTCTTGTATTCCAGATACGGCAATTGGTAAGGCTAAATTGTTGGTAAAAGATGATGGTATTATTGCTGGAGTGGAGTTTGCTAAAGAGGTTTTTAAATATGTAGATGCTGATTTGCAAGTAGAAACCTTAATAGAGGATGGTAGTGCTGTAAATTATGGTGATATTGTGTTTTATGTGCAGGGTAAATCACAAAGTATCTTAATGGCTGAACGATTGGTTTTGAATGCTATGCAACGTATGAGTGCAATTGCTACCAAAACCAAGTTATTTGTTGATTTATTAGACGGTACTAAAACACAAATTTTAGATACCCGTAAAACCACACCAGGGATTAGAGCTTTGGAAAAATGGGCTGTTAAAATTGGGGGTGGTGTAAATCATCGTTTTGCTTTATATGATATGGTAATGATAAAGGATAATCATATTGATTTTGCTGGGGGAATTACTAAAGCAATCGAAAAAACGAAAGCCTATTTAGTAGCAAATAATAAAGATTTAAAAATTATTGTGGAAGCACGTGATTTACAAGAAATAGAAGTGATTCTTCAAACCGAAGGGGTGTACCGAATTTTAATTGATAATTTCAATTATGAAGATACTAAAAAAGCTGTCGCTTTGATTGGTGACAAATGCTTAACGGAATCTTCTGGAGGAATCAATGAAAAAACTGCTCGTGAATATGCTAATTGCGGGGTAGATTATATTTCATCCGGTGCCTTAACACATTCTGTATATAATTTAGATTTAAGTTTAAAAGCAGTATAGGTTTTTGGAACAAAAAGAAAAACAGCCGTCAAAACTAGTGGCATTAGGAATGCGTATTCTGAATCCGTTATTTAATATTGGGAAACGTATAAAAATACCTGGATTACGAGGCTTGTCGTTATACGATGTGTTGGAAATGTACATTATTGGTATTGCAAAGGGTGCTTTAGCGAGTAGAGCAGGGGCGATTTCCTATAGCTTTTTTATGTCCTTATTTCCGTTTTTACTTTTTGTGTTAAATTTATTACCTTTAGTAACACTTATTGATTATGAAGTAGATGTCTTGCCTTTTTTAGAAGATGTTTTGCCGTCAAGTACAGTGGATCTGTTTGAAAAAACAATTGCTAATATTTTTGAAAAAGAACGGGTAGGGTTATTATCTACCTCTTTTGTGTTTTCAATGTTTTTAATGGCTAACGGTGTAAATGCTTTGTTTAGCGGCTTTCAGAATTCGTATCATACAAAAATCAATGTAAATTATGTAAGGCAGTATATTACAGCGTTTTGTGTGGCATTACTCTTGGCATTGTTTTTGTTTTTAGCAGTAATAGCAATACCATTGGTTGAGGTATATATAATACAAAACTTAGAAGGTTATGGAATTATACCTGACCAATTAATAGGGATGCAAGTAGCTAAATACATCATTTTCACATTAATGTTTTATACTGTTATTGCCATGTTTTATTATTTTGGAGCGCCAGAGAAAAATTCAAGAAAGTACTTTACTCCCGGGGCTACATTATCAACTATTTTGTTTTTGCTTACAACCTATTTGTTCGGGATCTATGTAGACAATTTCGCGCAGTATAATGAGTTGTATGGGTCAATTGGAGCAATATTGATTTTGATGTTATATATTTGGTTAAACTCAAATATTTTATTGTTAGGCTATGAGTTAAATGCATCATTACTATCATTAAAAAGAGTGTCAATGAACAAGGTTAACACCAGTATTTAAGATAATTATTAACTAAACAAAAATTAAAATGAAAAAAGTATTACTTTTAGTAGTGTTCATGGTTTGTGCTAATTTTTCCAATGCACAAACTAAAATTGGTGATGTAGTATTGCCAAATAAAGTAACCCTTTCTGGAGAAGAAATGGAGCTTAACGGAGCAGGGATGCGAGAGAAAATGTGGATTGATTTATATGCAGGGGGATTGTACGTTCAGGTAAAATCGTCAGATGCAAACAGTATTATAAATGCTAATGCTCCAATGGCAATGAAGTTGCATATTGTTAGTGGTATGGTTTCGCAAAGTAAAATGATTGCTGCTGTAACGGATGGGTTTGAAAATTCAACTTCTGGAAAAGCAACTACCACTGAAAGAGCTAGTTTTATAGCTTGTTTTAATGATGAGATTACAAAAGAAGATGTTTTTGACATTACTTATGCTAACGGAAAAACTATTGTTTATAAAAATGGTGTCGAAAAAGGAAGTGTTAGTGGTTTCGAATTTAAAAAAGCCTTGTTTGGTATTTGGTTAGGAAAAAAACCAGCTGATAAAGATTTGAAAAAAGGAATGTTAGGAAAGTAAGAGTCCTATAATTTTATAAAAGTAAAACCGCGCATTGCGTGGTTTTTTTTGTTGAATTAAGTTTAAAATTATTTTTTTTAAAAGATTTTATGCTAAGTATCTGATTGGATAATTATCCCAAAAGCAAGCCTCTTTTTTCCGTTTATAAATTCAATTATATTTCTAAGGTATGATTAGCAAGTACATCAAAAGAATATAGTATGTCACAAAGTGTGCTTAAAAGACTTGTTAGGGTTGCTTGGGTTTTGCGAAAGAAAACACGTTTTTTTATTTGAGGTAAATTGTTTTAAAATATTCACAAACAATTAGCATGCTTTCGTCAAATGTTTCATTAAAAGGCTCCATTTCTCTTGAATAATAGGCTTTATGTACTTTTTTCCAATATGCCAATGATTTATCCCCTTCTCCCTCAGTTTTAGCAAAATCAGCGGTTATTTGGTTATATGGTGTTTCTTTTATTTGTGTTACTCAATTATAGCTTTTGCTTTTCCTTCCCAATTTGTAACTATATATTGGTCTCCTATTTTTGGAAGTGGCTCATTATTTTTTTCAAACCACCAAAGGGAAGTAGCAGTAGCTTGTTTTATCTTTTTAACAACTAGTTCTGCGCATTCATCGGCATCTTTTTTGTTGTCACAAAAGTAGAAGGAAATTGGCGTTTCTCTAAGTTTGTTATTTGGGCATTTGGCTAAAAAATCACTCCATATAGATTCAACGGAAGGATAATTATTTTTCACGTCATTCATACGTTTTACATTCTTACAATTTAATAAAATAATTGAAACACCTAAAATAATTAATTCTGAAAAATAGACTACTGATAGTATACTGATTTTTAAACTTTCAATTTTAACGCAGCGAAAGTGAAAAAGAAACTATTGGCATCAGTTATTTTGAATTTCATTTGGTATTATAGCCAATTGTTAGGTGTCTTTTCTCTTTAGACACTGTCCTCTGGGCTCATCACCCTCATGGAGTACAATTTCGGAATGTAGGAACTGTGCTGCCTCTGCTGAATCTTTCACCTTGGAAGCCGTGCGTTCTAACATTTCGGATTCAAACTCAGTTAATACACTTTCTCTCACTCCAGCTTTTCTCCATTGATATAAGGGTCTACATCCTCTTGAGATACCCCGAGCCAGTGCTAGCGAATCCAGAAGCGCTTGATTCGCCCCCTGCCCTTTGAATGGACTCATAGGGTGAGCCGCATCTCCGATCAGAGTCACTGGTCCTCCTTTCTCCAATAATTCTGACTTTAGTAATTCTCGGTCATACACGGGATACCCAGAAACTTGAGCCTCTAGGGTAGCTGCTAAAATCTGCGGAATGGGATCGTGCCACTGAACTCTACGACACGCTTCTTCCTTGAGTGCTTGAGCTCCTTGATAACTCAATGCCTTAGCAGCTGTTTCTGACATTGGAAAACTAAGTTGCCACATCACAGAGTCTGAAGCATAAGGCATCATGTAAATCCGCTCATTACCATTGGCGGTTTGAAATACTGTCGCGGAGTCTAGCAAAGAATTATCAAAACCTTCGAGAGCTTCCAAAGGACAAATACCCAATATCACAATACAACCAAGGTAGCGTAAAGGGGTAGTGTCTTCACCAATTAGCAACTTCCGTACTGCACTACGAATACCATCGGCACCAACTACAAGATCTGCTTTAGCGCTCTTTATCTTCCCGTCCACTTGAAAGCTCAGACTTACACCTTCACCCTCGCATTCCTTAAAATTTACTAACTGATGCCCCCATTGCACCGTATTATGTCCACCGAGTTGCTCAAGTAGCGCAAAGCGCAAGGACTGTCGTGCAATATGCACATTTGTACGCTTCGGAGACGTTTTTGCACCTGACTGCATCCACTTTCTCATTCCCCATTCACCGATCACTTTTCCTTCTGTAGTATGAACCACATGTCTTGTTGAAATTATCGATTCTTCTAATAAGAAAAGACCAAACCCTTCGATTGCTTTACTAGCTTGTTGCAAAGTGAGGCCATAACCCTGAGATCGAGCATCGAAGCTGGTATCGCGCTCATATAGGGTAAAAGGGATTCTGCGATGCAAACAAGCCACAGCAAGAGCTACTCCTCCTATACCGCCGCCAATAATAGCAACGTGTGGGTAATTTTCATTATCCGCTATAGGATGGCTAGTAGAAGGAAGTAACCCAGATCCACAACAGTTTAAGCATGAATACAGGTGACCTCTTGGACGAACTGGAGCTGTTCCATCTCCCTTCGTTTTTTCAAATTGATCTAATGCCATCCGGTAGCGGAGTCTCACTTTCTTGCGAAGCCTTCGTCTTTTTTTGCCGCGTCCATGACATTCCGGACAAATAGTCCAGTTAGTGGCTGTATTTTTCTCCTTTTTCACTTCTTCTTTCATTTAACCTGATCTTGACTCCCTTCTATAAGAAAAATCTTAGTCGATACAATTGATGCTGTGTCTAATAGTAAAGTAGTCATTATGACTTTCATTGCTTCTATACAATTTAACATGAGAAATTTATACTTTTCTTCCTAATGTTTAGCTATGAATAGTGCGGGGCAGAAAATCTGCGGATTTTCGTGTCGACACAAGCCATAAGCTTTTTGTTCTGATTATTTATAAAAGTCAAATTTCAAATCACGAACACTTCTAAACTAAATGAAATTGAGGTGAGTAAATTAAAAAATTTGGCAACTATGTAGATATGCACTTAGATCTTGAATTATATACAGAAAACCTTATTGTTTACAGGTTGTTTTTATGTTTGCGATATTTTAAAAATCAATTTTCTAAATTATATTCTACAGAAACTAATTCAATAGAACTAACCGTTCCTATATCAAAAGAATCCTCTTCGTCAAAGCTAATTATACAGCTAGAATTTGCAGCAATTTCATAGCAAGGTGAGGAGTCTGTTGCAAGAGTAGACATTACCAATCCATCAGAATTTGTAGTGATTTTATGAAATCCATGTATGGTAACGTCGTTGGGGTTATTAAATTGTATTTCGTATCGTAATCGTAAAGAGTTATTACCCGTATCAGGTGTAAATTCAAAAAGCAATACTTCGTGTGTTACATTTTCTAATACCGGAACCTTTATTATCACTAGATCATCACTTGAACAACCAAATAGAATTAGTAATAAAGGGAGAAAGTAAATAAATCTCGTTTTCATAATTTCTTTTTTATTAATTTTTAAATGAACAGCTAACAAGTAGATTTTTTTACTCTTGTGTACATATATTTGTTATAAACTATCCTTTAAAAACTAATACCAACGTTTTTTCTTCTTTTTAGAACCTTCTGATTTTCTGCTTTTCTTGTACTTACTTCCAGCTTTTTTATGCACTTGTGGTTTTTCTTTTGGGTCTAAGGGGTATGGATGCTCAGCCTCGATAGGGATAATTTTGTTAATTAGCTTTTGAATGGCTAATACATAGTCTTTTTCATCTGCAGAACATAAGGAATAGGCAGTACCTTTATTTCCTGCTCTACCAGTTCTACCAATACGATGTACGTAGGTTTCTGATATATTTGGTAAGTCGAAATTTACAACCGAATCTAGTTCCTTAATGTCAATTCCTCTGGAAGCAACATCGGTTGCGATTAAAATGTTAACCTTTCCTCTTTTAAAATCATTTAGCGCTTCTTGACGTTCGCTTTGAGATTTATCACCGTGAATAGAAGAAACCTTATAGTCGTTTTTCAATAAAGATTTTTCTAATTTATCAACCCCATATTTGGTACGTCTGAAAATTAGAATATTTCCTTTAATTGTACTTCGTAAAAGATGTAAACACAATTCTATTTTCTGTGGTTTTGGGGTATAGTACAAAATCTGATTCACAGATTTTGTTGTAGAGGAGGTTGGTGAAATTTCTACTTTTTCAGGATCAGTTAATAGGGTATTTGCTAAATCTACTACCTTATGTGGCATGGTCGCAGAAAACAATAATATTTGTTTGTTACTAGGACAAAGGCGTTCAATTTTTCGAACATCATCAATGAACCCCATATCTAACATTAAATCGGCTTCATCTAAAACCAGCGTTTCTATAAAACTTAAATTAATTACATCTTGTTTATGCAAATCTAATAAACGACCTGGGGTAGCAATTAAAATATCAACTCCTTTTTTAAGGATTTCTTTTTGAGGATCAATAGATGCTCCACCAAAAATAACTGCTGATTTAAGGTTGGTGTACTTGCTGTATTTATTAAAATTATCGTTAATCTGTATAGCAAGTTCACGTGTAGGACTTACTATTAATGCTCTTATTTTTTTTCCAGATTTCCCTTCATTTTGCTTGTCATATAACAATTGTAGAATAGGTAATGCAAAAGCTGCAGTTTTACCAGTTCCAGTTTGGGCTGATGCAATAACATCTTTTTTATCTAAAATTAATGGAATAGTATATTCCTGAATAGGAGTAGGGACTTCATAATTTTTTTCAGAAATAGCCTTTAATATTGGTTTGTTTAATTTTAAGTCTTTGAATTGCATATATGTTTTTTAGTACAAAATGTGACGCAAAGATACTGTAAAAATAGATGTAAACACCGGTACTGTTATTCTAAACCGTTACGTGAATTGTGTTTGTAGTGTGCATTCAATGAATATAATGAATAATTCGATTGAGATGTTTACTAGTAACATTAGCGTATAAAAAAAAGCCATATCAAGATTGTAAACTTTGATACGGCTTTCAACTATCACAATCAACTAAGGTACTGCGAAACATATAATATTACAATGCTTCTATAATTCTCTTATAGCCAATCATCAAGTTAATGAAATATATAAACATTACCAATATATAATTACTATTGTGTAACTTATATATCCCACTTCTATTGATGTACAAAGATACAAATTAAACTACTGATATACAATTGTTTATAGTTGTTTTATGTGTTTTGTAAATTGACTAATTGTATTGCATAAATGATCACTATTAGCCAAGGCTTTAATAAACGCACTACCAATAATAGCTCCATTAGCATATTGACAAGCTGTTGTAAATGTTTCCGCATTACTAATACCAAAGCCAATGAGTTTTGGACTGTTTAAATTTATTGCATCAATCTTTTTGAAGTAGGCTACCTGATGTTGTTGTATATCATTTTTACTACCTGTAATAGCAAAAGAAGAGACAACATATAAAAAAGCAGTACTTTCTGCAGCAATCATTTTAATACGTTCATCAGAAGTTTGAGGTGTAATTAAAAAACTCATTTTTAAATTGTACTTTTCAAAAAGCCCCTTGTATTCGTTTTGATAAACATCTAAAGGTAAATCAGGGATAATTAACCCATCGACACCAACTTCCGCAGCTTTAGTTAAAAATGCTTCAGTACCATATTTTACTAGTTGATTTAAATAACCCATTAACATTATTGGAATGTCAACCGTTTTTCTAATCTCTTTAATTTGATCAAAAATTAAATCAAGCGTAATTCCATTTTCTATAGCAACTTCACTACTGTTTTGTATGGTTGGTCCGTCAGCTAAAGGGTCAGAAAAAGGCATGCCAATTTCAACCATATCTACGCCAGAGTAAGCTAATTCCTTAACAATTTCTATCGTATCATTTAATTTAGGGAACCCAGCTGTAGTGTATATGTTTAGTATGTTTTCTTTGGTTGAAAACAAGTGTTTTAATCTGTTCATTGTGTCGATTTTTATTTAATGACTAAATGATTATTAATTGTGTAAATAGTAGTTAATTATGTCTCGTTCATTTTGTCTTGACACAAAATGAACCAAAAAGTCAAGTCAATATCTAGGGAATTATTTCGCACCATTCGCTCTCAAAAACTACATGCTTTAAGCTATGCTTAGCAATTTCGTTTTTTCGCTCATTATTCCTTGATAAAGACATAGTTAAAATATTATTTTATAATTATATATAGGTTTAATGATTGTTTTCTATAAATTCTATCAGCATAGCGCTCTTGGTTCTTTTTTAAATATCCATTCGGTCTATATAAGTCTCCATATCCTTATCTCCTCTACCTGAAAGATTCACGACAACACAATCACTAGGTGATAGTTTTATTTGGTCTAAAGCTGCTAGGGCATGGGCCGATTCTAAAGCAGGAATAATCCCTTCAATTTTAGTAAGTTCATAAGCCGCTTTTAATGCTTCATTATCTGTAACTCCTATAAACTTGCCTCTTCCACTTTTAAATAAATGTGCATGTAATGGTCCAACTCCTGGATAGTCCAAACCAGCGGAAATAGAATAAGGCTCAGTAATTTGACCTTCGCTATTTTGCATTAATAAGGTTTTACTTCCGTGAATAATTCCTTCAGTTCCCAATTGCGTAGTTGCGGCACTCTTACCAGTAGCAATTCCTAAACCGTCTGCTTCAACAGCAATTAATTCAACAGCAGTATTATCTAAATAATGGTAGAAAGCACCCGCAGCATTACTACCACCACCTACACAGGCAATAATTTTATCAGGATAATTTTTACCTGTTTTTTCTTTTAATTGCACTTTCATTTCTTCACTTATAATCGATTGAAAACGAGCAACCATATCAGGGTAGGGATGAGGTCCTACAACTGAACCTATTAAATAATAGGTGTCTTCAGGGTTAGCAATCCAATCACGTATGGCTTCATTAGTAGCATCTTTTAAAGTTTTGCTTCCCGAAGTTGCTGCTCGTACTTCTGCTCCTAACATTTTCATGCGAGCAACATTTGGCGCTTGTCTTTGAATGTCTATTTCACCCATATAAACAATACATTCTAAGCCCATTAATGCACATACTGTTGCTGTAGCAACACCATGTTGTCCAGCCCCTGTTTCCGCAATAATTCTGTTTTTACCCATTTTTTGGGCTAACAAAATCTGACCAACAGTGTTATTTATTTTATGTGCACCAGTATGATTTAAATCCTCTCTTTTTAAATAAATAGTACTATTATATTTTTTAGAAAGATTTTTTGCCAAATATAGGGGTGTAGGTCTTCCCACATAATCCTTTAGTAAATCTTTATATTCTTTTTGAAAGGAATCAGATTCAATGATTTGAAGGTAATTCTCTTTCAATTCATTTACATTATGATATAACATTTCAGGGATATATGCTCCTCCAAAATCACCATAAAAACCTTTTTTGTTAACAGTATAATTCATTTTTATTATAATTACGTCATTGCGAGGTACGAAGCAATCTGTATTAAAGAGATTACCTAACTGCGTTACCCTTTGTTAGCAATAACGGATTGTTTAAATTTTTTAATTTTAGAAATATTTTTTAATGCGGGTTCTATTTCAAAACCACTATTTATATCTATTCCTACAAACTGAGAATGAGTTATTTTTTTAATTGAATCTACCATTGTTTCATCTATTCCACCACTCAATAAAAATGGAGTTTCTCCTTGGTATTTATTTAGCAAATGCCAATTAAAAGTAATTCCGTTACCTCCAGCTTTTTTTCCAAAGGCATCAAATAAAAGATAGTCGCATACAGACTCATAAGGATTCAGACTTGAAAAATTAAATTCTTCAGAAATATTAAATGCTTTTATAATTCCAACCTCAAGCCTTTTTATGTCGTTACAAAACTCAGGAGATTCTGTTCCGTGTAATTGTACGTAATCAAGATGGTATTGTTTAATCTTGTTAGCGATAAACTCTTTCGATTCATTTACAAATACACCAACTCTAGAAATACTTTTTATAGTATCTATTTGAATAGGTTCCGAAACATTTCTAGAAGACTTCTTATGAAATATAAACCCTATAAAATCGGGTTTAATTACAACGAGTTCTTTAATATTTGTGCTATTACGCATGCCGCATACTTTTAGTTTAAGCATGACTGTTCTTGTTTATTTTTTCAATAAAGTCTTTACATGCTAATGCTGGGTCATCAGTTTTCATAAAGTTTTCACCAATCAAAAATCCGTCAAATCCTTTAGTCCTCAAGTAATCAATGCTTTTATAGTCACTAATACCGCTTTCGGCAATTTTCACTGTATTTGTAGGAAGGGATTTAGCCAAACGAATAGCGTTTTCAAAATCAACTTCAAAAGTTTTTAAATTCCTGTTATTGATACCCACTACACTGATTTCAGGTATGTATTTGTCTAATTCCTCATTAGTATGAATTTCCAATAATACTTCTAATCCTAAATTATGAGCAAGTGTTGTAAATTGTTTGATTTCTGCTTTGGTAAGCACTGCAGCAATTAATAAAATAGCATTTGCACCAATGGCTTTTGCTTCAATAATTTGATATTCATCTATGGTGAAATCTTTTCTTAGAATAGGAATATCATTTACTTTTCTGGCAGCTAATACATCTTCGTTTGTACCGCCAAAAAAGTGAGTATCTGTTAATACAGATAGGGCAGAAGCTCCAGCATTACTATAGCCAGTAGTTACGTTTTCTACAGAGGCATTTTCGTTGATGATTCCTTTGGAAGGAGATTTTCGTTTGAATTCTGCAATAATTCCCGATTTGTCATCTCGTAAAATATATTCTTTTAATGAAATTTTAGGAGCAGAAAAATAATTACTTTTTTCAAGTGATTTTATTAAAACAGTTTTTTTAGCAGTAGCTACGTCAATTTTTTTATGAGCGATTATGGTATCTAATATATTCATCACTATTGTATTACTTGGGTTAAACTAGCTAATGCTTTTCCTGACATTAAAGATTCTTTTGCTATGGCTATACAATCTTCTAAACTTTTTGAAGGTTCCATACATTTTATTGCGTGTGATGCATTTGCTAAAACAACATTTTGTTGTGATTGTGTTCCTTCATTTTTTAGCACCTTAGTAAAAATTATAGCAGCGTCTTGTATCGTGTTTCCTCCAAAAATTGCTTCTTGATTGTGTTGAGGAAAACCTATTTTCTCAGGTGATAATAAGGCTTCACTAGTATTAGAAAATTTCTTAAATTTTCCTGTTAATGAAATTTCATCATAACCATCCAAGCTGTGTAAAATGCTATAATTTTTGCCTGTTTTCTGCAACATGTAATTGTATATTCTAGCAATTTCTAAATTGAATACACCTACCAATTGGTTTTGTGGATTACTTGGATTTACTAATGGCCCTAACATATTGAAAAAAGTTTTAATCCCTAGTTCTTTTCTAATAGGTGCCACATTCTTCATAGCAGGATGAAATAGTGGCGCGTGCATCATACAAAAATTAGCGGTACGTAATTGTCTTTTTAAAACAGATTCATCATTAGTAAATTGATAGCCTAAATGCTCCAATACGTTTGAGGAACCACAAGAGGAAGATACGCCATAATTACCGTGTTTAGCAACTTTATATCCAGCACCAGCAACTACAAATGCGGCAAGCGTAGAAATATTAAAAGTATCTTTTCCATCGCCACCAGTTCCACACACGTCAATAGTATTAAATTCAGAAAAATCCATTTTTAAACACAAGTCTAATAGGGCATTTTGAAAACCTGTTAACTCATCTGCTGAAATATTACGCATCAAGAAAATGGTTAAAAATGCTGCTATTTGAGATCCATTAAAATCTCCTTTCCCTATACGAGTTAATGTTTCGTAAGCTTGCTCCTTAGTCAGTTTTTGATGATCGAATAATTGGTTTAATGCCACCATTGGGTTAACCTGTTTAGTATTGTTCAAAATTGGAGTTTCCATATCCATAGTTGATTTATTATTAATTGACATTGTATTATATGTCTAGAAAATTATTAATGATTTCCTTACCGTGTTCTGTTAAAATAGATTCAGGGTGGTACTGTACTCCATATACATTGTAGTCTTGATGCTTGATTGACATGACTTGATCATTGTCATCTTTTGAAGTAACTATTAATTTGTTTGGAAAGTTATTATTCGAAATTACCCAGCTATGATATCTACCAACCTCAATTTTTTCTGGAAGATTTTTATATAATAAATCACTAGTATTAGTAATTGTTATTGACGTTGCAACACCATGAAAAACATCGTTGAGGTTTTCAAGTTCTCCTCCAAACACTTCACCAATTGCTTGCATACCTAAGCAAACTCCTAATATTTTTTTAGTTGGAGCATATCTTTTAACTAATTCTTTTAAGATACCCGCTTCTTCAGGAAGCCCTGGTCCAGGTGAAAGAATTATGGTGTTGTAATTGGCAATAGCATCAATAGAAATTTCATCATTTCTAAATACATCAACTTCATAATTTGGATTTGATTCTATATAATGCACTAAATTGTAAGTGAATGAATCGTAATTGTCAAGTACTATTATCTTTTCCATGATTAAATTTTTTCAGCTAAGGTTAATGCTTGTTTTAAAGCGCCTAGTTTATTATTTACTTCTTGTAATTCCTTTTCTTCATTTGAACTTACGGTAACACCAGCTCCTGCTTGACTATATAAAGTGTTGTTTTTACTCATAAAGCTTCTAATGGTAATTGCATGGTTTACGCTACCGTCAAATCCAAAGATACCAATTGCACCACCATAAAAGCCTCTATTTTGATTTTCATATTGGTTAATCAATTGCATTGCTTTGTATTTAGGGGCTCCAGAAAGTGTTCCTGCCGGAAAGGTATCTGCAAACATTTGTATAGCATCATCATCTTTGTTTTCTGCTTCTACTTCAGATACCAAATGAATTACATGACTATAAAACTGGACCTCTTTATAGGTTTTTATAGTTACATTTTTTCCGTGTCTGCTTAAGTCATTTCTAGCTAAATCTACCAACATAGTATGTTCAGCATTTTCTTTAGGATCTTTTGCTAATTGTTCGGCTAATTCTTTATCTTCTAAATCGTTTCCTGTACGTTTAAAAGTTCCTGCAATTGGATTGATAGTTGTTTTACCATTTGCAACTTTTAATTGTGCTTCAGGTGAAGAACCGAATAATTTAAAATCACCAAAATCAAAATAAAATAAATATGGTGATGGATTAATAGACCTTAAGGCTCTATAAACATTAAAGTCATCTCCTTTAAATTTTTGAGAGAATTGACGAGAAAGTACCACTTGAAAAACATCGCCTAACTGGCAGTGTTCTTTCCCTTTAGTAACCATGTCTTTAAATTCATGATCGGTTATATTGGATGCTTGATTGCCTTCTAAGTTGAAAGGATATTGTGGATGATTATTGTTTTTTACCAATAGCTCAATGGTAGTCATTTCAGAAATGGCTCCTTCAGGGCAGTTTTCTAAAATGGTCATTTCATTTTTAAAATGGTCTATTTGAACGATGAATTGAAATAAAGAATACTGCATTTCAGGAGTAGTATTTTTCCTTTTCTTTTTATCTAAACTAATAGTATCAAAATACTGAATGGCATCATAGCTACTGTATCCAAAAATACCGTTGGTTACTTTGTTATTTTTTTCAACTTCAAATGCTGAAATAAAATTTTGTAAACGTGTAGTAACTTCTTTTTTATTGGATACGGTCACTTTTTTCTCATGACCTAAAATACTTGTAGTTACTGTACTTCCGTTAGCCGTAAATGTAGCTAAAGGTTTTAAGCAGATAAAAGAGAAATTATTCTCGTTACCATGATAATCAGAACTCTCTAACAAAAAACTATTGTGAAATTGATCACGTAGTTTTAAGTATAACCCTACTGGAGTTATAGTGTCTGACAGACTTGTGGATGTTAGTGTTTTTATGTTCATTTCAGTTTTGTGTATAAAAAAAGGCTTACCGAAAACGGTAAGCCTTTGTTATGAGTTATATAAACAGGATACTTAGTTCACGATTATTGAGTTAAATCGGAACCATTGCCAGTTTGTGTTATTTGTAGTAAATGTAATCATCTTGGGTACAAAGTTATATAAAAAAGTTAAACTACAAAGTTTTATTTAAAAAAAGTAATTTACTAATGGTTCATTGTGCTCTTAATTTTTTTAAAGCACCAGTCTATTTATCGGACTTATTGCTCGATACGTCGATAAATGTTGTTTTTGGTGTGAAATAGTCTGATGTATTATTGAGAATAGTGTGACAAATGTATATTTTTAAGACAAACCCAAAGATATGATAAAGAAATACCCGAAAAAAAGATTTCTAAAAATGAACTTGGTGCTTTTTGGAATATTACTTTTTAGTATTGGAGTAATGGCACAGAAACCAGTTTCTGAAAGACCTTTTGAAATTAGTTTAGAAGAAGATGAGAAAGTAACTACAGTACTGAAAGATAACATACGTTATAATGTTCGTACAGGTATGCCAGTAGCCTTATATCAGGTTAATGTAACAGTTCCAAAAGGATCTCCAGAATCGATGGCTAAATATTATTTAGCCAAAGAATCAATAAAATTAGGGATTCCTAAAAATGAATTA
>Ga0209291_1002225_pt1 | contig 16010 bp, 11 predicted proteins | sample GOMGulsemesocosm_FD_184633 | JGI IMG/M metagenome (GOLD analysis project Ga0209291, IMG submission 184633) | Methane-oxidizing microbial communities from mesocosms in the Gulf of Mexico - GOM9B Gulf of Mexico (SPAdes) (version 2) | ecosystem: Environmental > Aquatic > Marine > Cold seeps...
TTAGTCGTCACCAGTCGTACTTTGCCACCCCTGAATACCGCAAACTTGCGTATTCGCGATCTACTTATCGAACTCGACAGTGAATTATTAGCGTTTGACGACCAAGAAATTGTACAATTTTTTGAACAACGTATTGGCTTTAACATGAGCGATACTGAAGTCCAAAAATTACAACTGAAAATTGAAGGCTGGCCATCAGCATTACAATTAATCGCCCTGCAAGTAAAACAGAAGCAACACAGTGTGGCCGAATCGACGGAGTGGATCTCACAAATCAAGCAATCCCACCTGTGGGACTATTTAGCTGAAGAAGTATTTGATTTACTAGATAAATCCTTACAAGTATTTTTAATGCAATGCTCAGTTTTTACCATTTTCAATACTAGTTTAATCACTGAGTTTTTTGATAATGAAGCAGCAAATAACTTATTAGAGTCATTAGATAAACACGGGTTATTTTTACACTCCCTCGAAGGTGAACAGAATTGGTATCGATTCCACAATTTATTTGCTGATTTCTTGAAACACCAACGCCATACCAAGCTTGCACAGAGTAGCAAGCAATTACATAAAGACGCAGCGCGCGCTTGGTTAAAACATGATAATCCCCAACAAGCACTGTTTCATGCCCAACGCGCCAAAGACAGCACCTTAACCGCCGAGATCTTATTAGCACACGGTTGGCACATGTTTAATCAGGGTGAATTAGCCAATTTAGAAACGACCATTAGTCAACTGCAACCCGATACCTTATACCAAAGTCCCCGCCTGCCGTTATTACGTGCTTGGTTAGCCCAAAGCCAACACAGTTATGATCAAGTTGGTGATTTACTCGCGCAAGCATTAATCGAATTAAAACAGCGTAATATCGAGTTAACCTTAGCCGAGCAAGGTGAGTTTAATGCCCTGCGTGCGCAAGTAGCAATTAACCAAAACAACCCAGAACTGGCATTACAACTGGCTGAAAATGCCCTAGAACAATTAGATCCCCGTAATTATCGCAGCCGAATTGTAGCGACGTCGGTAATTGGTGAAGTAAATCATGTACTCGGCCATTTAGATCGAGCACTGGCCATGATGCAACAAGCAGAACGCATGGCGCGCCAGTACCATGTTTACCCGCAAGCATTATGGTCGCTGTTACAACAAAGTGAGATTTTAATTGCCCAAGGTCATATCCAATCCGCGTTTGAATTACTCGACAGTGCTGACCAACTCGCTGACAAACAACATCTACAGCAACTGCCCTTGTATGAATTTTTACAACGTATTCGTAGTCAGATCTATTGGCGTTGGAATCATTTAGATCTAGCAGAAGAGTTCGCCCATAAAGGGTTAAATGTATTGCCTAAATATTGCCAATCTAAATATTTACAATCGTATGCTATCTTAGCGCGCGTACATATATCGCGTGGAGAACTGGATAAAGCAGGTCGTTATATCGACTTATGTGGCGAGCTTATCGATCAGTCAGATTACCATGCAGACTGGATAGCCAATGCTAACTTTTCTCAATTGTTATACTGGCAAGCTAAAGGGCTGAACAGCCAAGTTGAGCAGTGGTTGCAACAAAGCCAACCCGTCGCAGACAATGCCTGTAATCACTTTACGCAGAGTCACGGTCGTAATCTGGCACGCGCTTATATGTTAACGGAGAACTATAGCCAAGCACTCCAGATCCTCGATCATTTACAACAAGCAGCAACGCGTCATCAACTGATTTTCGAACAGCAAAAAAATGCTACCTTGGAAGCCGTGTTCTACAGTCAATCCGATGACCAAACACAAGCGTTAGACAAGTTAAAAACCGCACTGACATTGGCAAATACCACCAGCTCAATTTGCGATTTCTTGATTGATGCCAAAATGATTGCAGAATTACTTAACGGCTTATTAAAACAAGGTAATATGGCCGAGTTAGAACGTTATCGTGCTGAAAAGCTACTTGCTGAAATGTCGATAAAACGTCACAACCGCGCGATTTATTTTGATAAAGACTTTGTGCATAAGCTATTGAATAATCACAACCTGCCAGAACTGATCCGCACCAGCCCGCTGACACATCGTGAATGGCAAGTACTTGGCTTGATTTATTCTCGTTACAGCAATGAACAGATCTCGATAGAGTTAGATGTCGCGTCCACGACCATCAAAACTCATATTCGTAATCTGTATCAAAAGTTGAATATTGCTAATCGTAGAGAAGCGATTGAAACTGCTGAGAATTTATTGAAGATGATTGGCTATTAGTACTAGCAAGAGATGACTTACAAGCTAGCGGACTATCTCAACATAGTACCGTTAGCATTTTTCTATTCGATCTGTCAATTTTCCTTGTCTAACTTAATAGTATTAAGTTTTAATATGAATTAAATGTATAGTTTAAAAAATTATCAACTAAATAATGTGCAACAGCCTGATTATCACTGTTACCTATAATTTCTAAGTCTGGTGCTGCTTTTTTTACTTTATAATGGCTAGTGTCCATCAAGACGCCTTTGCCTGCCATCAATAGCATTTCGACATCATTCATACCATCCCCAAAGGCAATACAGTCCTGTAATGTATAACCTTTTAGTCTCGTAATAATCTCTAGCGCGTTACCTTTTGAAACGCCAGCATCCATAATTTCAAGGCAAAAGGGCGAAGAAAATGTAATATTAGCGAATCCTGAAAATTGTGCTCTCAGCTTATTTTCCCATAATACGAGTTTTTCATGATCTTTCTCTTTATGGATTAAAAATAGCTTAGACACCTTTTCTAATGGCGGATTGTTTATATCAAACAGACTACAAGTTAAATTATCATGCTCACACAGTATATTTTCATCAATATTATTGGCCAACCAGCCATCGTGAAGGTAGATATTAATGATAATTTGAGGATCGTATTTCACACTATTGATCACGTTGGCAATAATGTCAGGCGATACATTTTGTTGGAAAACAAGCTCATTTTCGCTGTTGTGCACGCATGCGCCATTGGCGGTGATCATAAACGCGGGGATGCCTAATTGTTCGCGAATTAGGCCAACATCAATATGATGTCGACCCGTTGCAAAAACAAACTCTTTACCCTGTCGATGTAATTGCGTTAATATTTTTTGGGTGAAAGGCGGAATTTGGTGTTCAGACGTCAGCAATGTGCCATCTAGATCTGATGCGGTTATTTTGTACATATTCAGTCTCTTCATTAATGTGTGTAATAAGCTGGCAATTTATCAGACCAGTCCCTGTTGAAACCTATTTGATAAGTGTTGAAATATAAGGGCTGTTCCTCTGTTTATCTTTCCAAGGTAATCGTAACCAACGAGTAAATCATCGTTCTCCAGTCTGCTATTAATTGATTCTGTTGCTAGCTTGCCAAGTCAAACGGTTTGCACACCTAATTTATCGGTTAGTCGGCCTATAATAAAAATGAGACGGCGTAGGCGTTAATTTTAATTTATGGCATCAGTGAACAAGATTGATTTTCGATTGACTGTATATTTGCATAACTGCATGGTATATATAAAATTGATTAATTTTATATATACATCGGATTACTTTATGTTAAAGCGACTGTCTAACCACCTACCTTACTTTTCTGCTGTTGCAAGAAACCTCAGTTTTTCTAATGCAGCAAATGAATTAGCTGTATCACAGCCTTCTATCAGCTATCAAATAAAATGCTTAGAAGAGAAGCTAGGTTTTCAGCTTTTTATTCGTGGTCAGGGCAGTAAAGTGGAACTAACCTACAAGGGAAATAAACTTTTTCAGGAATACGTCATTCTTGAGCGCAATTTTAATCAAGTCGTCTTCGATACTCAGGTTAACCCAAGTAGAACCACATTAGAGGTGACAGCATCTGTGGATTTTGGTGTCAAGTTGCTTATCCCTATGCTGTCGGAATTAGAAATGGATAAATTGATTATCAATCTAGATTTGACAGACAAGGAAATAAATTTTAAGAAAAGCGAATTCGATTTCTCGATCAGAAATAACACTAACGAAAGTAGTTTGGAGTATTTACCTTTAATGGCGACGAAGAATTTACTGGTGTGCAGTCGACATTATGCACTCACAAACCAGCTTTTAAAATTTGATGATATGACCGAGTCACATCGTATTATTGTCAGAAATGCTGAGAAAAGTAATACCTGGGAAAAACTCTTTCTTAAACATGGTAAATGCTTTCATATACATAACAATATGCAGGTAATCAATAATAGCTTTGGCATTTACCAAGCTATCATAGCCAATGCTGGAGTGGGCGTTTTGCCGGAATATTTTATTGATAACAATGATGAAAGACTACACATCTTTAATGAAGATATGAGTGAAACCTCTTATTATTTAGCCTATCAACCTTCATATATTGCCAAAAAATGGGCTGCATTGATTAAAACCAAAATTATCAATAACTTTGAATCTCTGAAAAATATCGACTAAAAACATTATTTTATAGCATCACTGACAAATAGAAATATTATTCATTGCATTCCCATTATGCTTTACGGTTAATATTATTCGTCTTTGATAGTTGGTATTTGTAGTGGTGCCTCTTAGCTTATGGCCAAATTTGATATACCACTACATTTGATGCTACAAAAGTTTTACCTGTTCGGTTTACAATATCAAGTAGCTTGACAATATCTGCTATCAATTTATCATAATTAAGAGCCATACCGACAAGTAACCAAATGGATTCAGTAAACACTATTGTGCCTTATCAATCTGCTTACACTAAGGTTAGGCAACACAACGGAAAGAAGATATGGTTCACGTTTGCAAAAATACACACTAGGCATTAACAAGGCTACGATCATAGATATTGTGATACGAGGAAAATTAAATGAAATGCAAAAAGCTAACTATTGTTGGTACCTTTCTATTACTTGCCTTTCTGACTGCCTGCAATCCGTTGGAGCCCTTATCAGAAACGCCAACGGATGGAGAGTCTGATGGCTCTAAACATAGCAACACTGGTGACAGCGCATCGAGTGAGTTAGTAAGTCCTGTCGATGAGCTGTACGGTTCAGATCACAGTACTCAAAATGTCGTGGATTGGGACGGTAGCTACATTGGCACTTTGCCTTGTGCCAGTTGCCCCGGCATCGAAATTGTGCTCACCATCAATGACGCGGGCTACTATACCTTAAAAGAAACTTACCTCGCAGAAAACGATGCAGTATTCAGAAGCCAGGGGAGATTTGATTGGGATGCATCCGGCAGTCGTATCACATTTCGAGGCGATGACAGACGTGTTTGGGTGATTGGAGAGGGCACGGCGTGGTTGGTGGGAGAAGATAACAAACTCGCTGACGAGTATTCTCTAAATAAGCAGCACGGACAAACAAGCTTCAGTCCTCCCATTGTACAAAATACCGGTACCAAACTAGAATTGATGGTAGGGACAATTATGATACTTGAAGGCTTGTATACGTGGGGCCATGAGGTCGTGTCATTTGAGCCATGTGGTTCAGGTTCGTATTACTGGGCAACCGGTGAAACAGCAATTATCAAGTCATTAAACGACGCAAGCCTTAAGAAAGCCAAAGCGCAAAACAGCCCCTATCAAGCAGTTTTCATTAAGGCTGAGATCAAAGTATTGCCGTCGGCGACCGACGGGTTTGCCGAGAGTTACGATGGAGTAATTGAAATTTTGAGTGTGAAGGAGTTTTCAGCAGATAGATATTGCAGATCAAAAAATAGTCATAAGATAGCGACGTGATGAACCAACCCTTCCCCACGACCTAGTATTAATGACATAGAGTATAGGTTTCAAATGGGAAGGTTCGCCTTAGGGATCAGCTAGATTTACTGATTAATTCAGGTTCAAATTCGTACTGAGCATAACGGGTAATACAAGCATCTAATAAATCTTCATCATCATAAAATGCAGAAACCATGTCAACAATTGTATGTAATGCATCTTTATCTTCACTATGAATAGTAAATATCATCGTTTCATCACCAAAAGTCAGTTTTTCTAATAAGCTTGGGTCCTTCTCTGATAGCATATTTTCTAACAGCAACGCCCAATCTTCACCATCTCCTAAAAAGTCATGAGTTTCAAAAGCTTTCCATTTTAAATCACTTAGCATCAAGCTATGGTCGCGTTTGAAAGTTGAAAACAAAAATGGATAGTAAACATTTACTTGCTTCATAATATCTCTCTAATATGATGGGAATTATCATTTAATAACTTCTCCGAAGAGATCAAGAAGTTAAAGTATCTCCACCCTACTCTCTGTATTTAAATTAAATGATAGATGCATCATGTTTTGCCTTATTACCATTAAGAATGGCATATTGAACCACAGCTATTTATGATATTTGTGAGCACAGAGATGACATTAACGAAAAGTGAGAAAATAAGAAGAACTTGCTAAAGCACGTTAATGTAATTCCTAGTACCGACAAAAACTTAACGCAAGAAATAAAGCCAGTGGACAACGACTTCTTTTAACAAAGAATTCATCATCCGCTGGCTTTAATTCTCTCAATTTTGTTACATGGCTTTCGTTATATAAGAAGCATTACAAAATGAGTAACCCCTAGCCTTTCACACCTCCAGATGTTAAGCCACCAACTAACCAACGTTGTGCAAGTAAGAATACGATAGTGATTGGTAATGCAGAAAGCACTGCTGCTGCTGCAAAATCACCCCACAGGTAGTTTTGTGGATATAAATACTGTTGCATGCCAACAGCTAAGGTGTAGTTATTCACATCAGACAATAATAACGAAGCTACTGGTACTTCTGTTACCGCTGCAATAAACGCAAGAATAAAGACCACAGCTAAAATAGGCACTGACAAGGGTAACAACACCAAACGGAATGCTTGCCAAGGCGTAGCGCCATCCAATGCAGCCGCTTCTTCTAATGAACCATCTATCGACTCGAAGTAACCTTTAATTGTCCATACATGCAGTGCAATACCACCCAGATAAGCGAAGATCAAACCGCCATGAGTATTCAGCCCTAAGAAAGGTATATACTGGCCTAACTTATCAAACAAGGCATACAAAGCCACCAATGCTAATACTGCTGGAAACATCTGGAAGATCATCATCGCTTTTAAAATAGTGTCTTTACCACCAAAACGTAAACGTGCAAATGCATACGCAGAGGTAGTCGACAACGCCACAATCATCACCGACGATATCGCAGCTACTTTTACCGAGTTCCACAACCACAACAACACAGGGAATGGTGGCGGTATAATACTGCCATCCGCATTCGTTACCGAGAACCCTAACGCTAAACGCCAGTGATCTAATGTCGGTGATGTAGGAATAATGCCACCCGTCGCAAAGTTACCTTCACGCAACGAAATTGCCACTACCATAACCAAGGGGAAAATAATCACCACCAGCAGTGCACACAGTGCTAGGTGAGCAGCCCATACCCGATATTTTAATGATTTACCTTGTACCATAGCCATACTGTTACTCCTCATATTTTGTAGGTTATTGCTGTCGATTACTTTTCTGACAGTTTGGTGAAACGTAAATTAAAGAGCGCTAAACCACCCACTAATAAGAAGATAAGCGTTGTAATTGCACTGGCCAAACCAAAGTCTTGACCACCAGCACCTTCAAAGGCAATACGATAGGTATAGTTGACTAACAAGTCGGTATAACCCGCCGGCTCGCTGGTCCCAATCATGTTTGGTCCACCCTGTGTTAACAGCTGAATCAATACAAAGTTATTAAAGTTAAACGAGAAGCTAGCAATCATTAACGGCATTAATGGTTTCATCATCATCGGGAACGTAATGTTTTTAAAGTTTTGTAACGGCCCAGCGCCATCAAGCGCAGATGCTTCGTATAAATCATCCGGTATTGATTTCAACATGCCCATACTTAAGATCATCATGTATGGAAAACCAAGCCAAATATTAACCATTAATACCATAGCTTTCGCAGAAATAGGATCCGAAAACCAACTTGGCGAAAGACCAAATAAAGCTTCTAACACCATATTAATTTCACCAAAGCTTTGGTTGAATAACCCTTTGAAGATCAAAATAGAAATGAATGACGGTACGGCGTAAGGTAAAATTAACAGCATGCGGTAAATAGCGCGACCACGTAACGCTTCCCATTGCACAATACTGGCCAGCACCAACCCTATGATCACAGTAGCCACCACAGATAATCCAGAGAAAATAATCGTCCAAAAGAAAATACTAATGAAGGGTTCTTTAATACCATCATCTTGCCAAATACGTTCAAAGTTGGCGGTACCGATAACTACCGTAAAACCAGGTGATAATGGATCGCCAATATAGTTCCCCTTGGCATCAATGGTTTGATAAAAACCGGTGTCCATATTCGGGATCAATACCGTTTTATCTTTATTATTGATTAACGTAGTCCCGTCGCTTTCAACACTGTAAAGCGGTTGCACTGCGGCAAATTTACGTAACCCGCTCATGCGAATTTCATTACCATTAGGTAATATCAAATCCACCGAGTTTAACGTTGCACGGTTTTTGACAATTTCTTTTATTTTAGCCTTACTGCCAACAACGGCATCTACCGCGGTAAGCACTAAACGTCGGTTTTCTGGTAACTTTAACTTTAAATTTATCTCGTCAGTCACTAATAATTGTGCGCCGTCTTTAATCGCAAGACGGTAGCCATTTTCACTGCGATACAAATCGAATTTATAATTGTCACCGCTTTGATAAGTACTATCAAGTAACACTGACTGTGCACGTTCAAAAGACAGTTGGTTTTTGGCACTGTAATTGGTAAATGCGATACCCACCGTATACACCAGCGGAAAAACAATAAACAAGATCATGCCTGCGACACCAGGGTAAATATAGCGGTGTGCGTAGGTTTTTTTACTACCAAAAATATACAAAGCTAACGAGGTTAAAATAAGCGTTAATACCGCAAATGACGTCTCGCCACGTGAGTACATCAATACCGATGCATAACCGTTCATTAACCCAATAAGTGTGAGGGTGCACCATTTAATAAAATGCGGAGAAAAAAATCTAGAATTGACTTGGTCGCAAGTCTGTTGAGAGTCTGGTGTATCACCCAGAATTTCAGCTACTTTAACAGTCTGCATGGAAGAACCTACCTCATAATACCAATCACACTAAATAGATGATCATTATTTAATGCAACTGGTATAAACAGCAAGAGGAGAGATAATCTATCCCCTTATTTTACAACTTCCTATCACTACAACAGAAAGTACTTAAAAACACTATCTCGTCATCTGTTTTTCTGCATCACTTAATGCAGCATCAATCGATTGACGACCATCGACAATGTTAATAATGGCGTTTTTAGTTGCGCCCCAGAATGCATTCATTTGTGGAATGTTCGGCATGATCTCACCGTTCATCGCATTATCCATCGTAGCTGCAATACGGCTATCACTCGCTAACTGTGCTTGGTATGACGTCAGTGCCACCGCACCTAATGGTTTGTCGCTATTCACTGTAGCCAGACCTTCATTGGTCAATAAATAATTTTCGATAAACTCAACCGCTAGATCTTTATTTGGTGACGCAGTGCTAATACCCGCCGTTAATACACCCACAAACGGTTTAGAGTGATTACCATTAAATCTCGGTAACTGAGCAACGCCATAATTAATCTCAGACTTGTCTATATTGCCCCATGCCCACGGACCATTAATCGTCAGTGCCACATTGCCTTTGATAAACTCAGACTCTGATACCGAGTAATCCATATCCGGTGAAATGACTTTATCGGCTAATAGTTTTTGTACTAACTGCATACTGCTTTTAACGCCTGCATTATTTACACCCGCATCTTTCACATCATACCCGTTGGCACTCGCTTTAAAAGCATAACCACCGTCTGCAGCCATTAGCGGCCAAGTGAAGTATGGTTCTTTTAGATTCCACATAATCGCAGACTTACCTTGGGTTTTAAGCTGCTTGTCTAATGCTGCGAGATCTTCCCAATTTTTTGGCGGGGTTTTAACTAAATCTTTATTGTAGATAAGTGATAACGATTCAACTGCCACTGGATAGCCGATATATTTACCCTTGTATTTAACCGCATCCCAAGTAAAGTCAATCATGCTGTCTTTTAACTCTTTTGATGGTTTAATTTCGGCTAATAAACCCGCTTGAGCATAACCTCCAAAACGATCATGAGCCCAAAATACAATATCTGGACCATCACCTGTAGCAGCAACTTGAGGGAACTTATCTTGTAAGCTATCTGGATGTGAAACAGTCACCTTAATGCCGGTATCAGCTTCAAACTGCTTACCCACTTCAGCAAGACCGTTGTAACCTTTGTCACCATTAATCCAAATCGTTAACTGGCCTTCTTCAATAGCAGCAAAAGCAGAAAAAGAGTTCATTGCAGTTAGCAGTGCTACCGCTGTTAAGGTTTTTCTCATCACTTATATCCTTATTAAATTAGCTTTCAAACTTACCAGACAAGTTGTCTGCGTTGGAGGATATAGTCATACAATAGTCCATTTCCCACATCCTCCTTTATCCTACGCCTATCCTCTACAAAGCCAAAAGCGTGAACTTGAACGATTAATTTTACTTAGTTGGTTAATAAAGGCGATAAAAATGCGATGGCTCGCACATTAAAATGCGATCAGGTACCTATTTGGAGTGATAATTAGACAGCTGTTGTTAAAATGTGATCCATGCACTCCTCCTGTCTTCTCCACCCTAAAAGTTTTTACCAAGGATGATGCAGTATAAGGGCATATAAAACACACTATCAACATCGAATAATGCTGTGTAAGATATTATAATTAATCATAAAAAGGACTCGCGAGATGGCAAATGTCACGTTAAAAAATGTATGTAAAGCATATGACGATGTACTTATCTCTAAAAACGTAGATCTCGAAATAAATGATGGTGAATTTGTGGTTTTCGTTGGTCCATCAGGTTGTGGCAAGTCAACCTTACTCCGTTGTATTGCTGGTCTTGAAGATATCACTTCTGGTGACTTATTTATTGGCGGCAAACGTATGAATGATATCGAACCCTCAAAACGTGGTGTCGGCATGGTATTCCAATCTTATGCCCTTTACCCCCACTTAGATTTAACCGATAATATGTCATTTGGCTTAAAATTAGCGAAAGCAGATAAACAGCTAATCAAAGATCGCGTTAAACATGCCGCTGACATTCTGCAACTAACACCATTATTAGATCGTAAACCGAAATCCTTATCCGGAGGTCAACGCCAACGCGTGGCGATTGGCCGAACCTTAGTATCACAACCAAAAGTATTTTTATTAGATGAACCGCTGTCGAATTTAGATGCGGCATTACGCGTAAAAATGCGTATTGAATTAGCTAAACTACACAAGCAACTGGGCTGCACGATGATCTACGTGACCCATGATCAAGTTGAAGCGATGACGATGGCCGATAAGATAGTAGTACTCGACGGTGGTGATGTGGCCCAGGTAGGTGCACCATTGGAGATTTATCATTACCCTAAAAATCTTTTTGTTGCAGGTTTTATTGGCTCACCAAAAATGAACTTCATTAACGTGCATATCCAAGCAGTCGAAGCTGAACGTGTTGAAGTACTGTTACCGAATTGCCAGAGTATTTGGATCCCGGTTGACGGAAAAACAGTGAATGCCGGAGATGAAATGATCCTCGGTATTCGCCCTGAACACTTAGTCCCAGTTGAAGATGCTGATATCGTCATTGCGGGCGAAACTATCGTGGTAGAAAAATTGGGTAATGAAACGCAAGTCTATTTACACATTGAAGGCAGTGACGAAGATGTGATTTATCGTGTCGCAGATACCCTGTCGATTGATGCAGATGAGAAGCTAGATATTGGTATTCCAGCACACCGCTGCCACTTGTTCCATAAAAATGGTTTAGCTTGCCAACGTTTGCATAAAGAAACGACGCGCTAGCCGATACTCTCGCTCACCTCTCCCCACGAACGAGTTAGCTAGCCTTGCTAACTCGAAATATCCCTTTCTGTATTCGCACTTCAACGTCCTCAAAATATACTAATACCAATTTCCCATATATTTTCTCACACTAGAATATGAGTGGCGGTCAGATAAACCAGTGAACAAAACCGATACTTCTAAAGGGTAGTAACAAATGTTGGTTAAATGTTGTATAAATGTGACACAGGTAGATAAAAGTATTATTCGACCAAGCAGTTTTGGTGAAAGCACTTCTATTCATACCATCCGTGATGTAGGGTTTATAAAGTTTATGCAAACTGAGATGCTTGTCAAAAACTTACAACTCAATCGCCTTTTCAACAGAATTTATTAGACAGTAGGTACTTAGCTTGAATTTATTTAAAAACTTAACACTATCATTTAAAATATCAAGCCTTGTCATTGTTTTACTGTGTTCGTTACTGTTTATTTCTGTCAATCTCATCGTTAATAGTCGAGCCGTGGTTGAAAACATCGTCTTAGATTCTGAAATTAGGCAATTTTATTCAAACATTAACAATAAATGGAAAGACATTCTCAAAGCCTATAAATTTTCAGAAGATATGGGTATGAAGTTTTCAGCAAGAGCAGTGGAACAAGCAGAACTAGAAGAAGCAACCACTAAAGTTGAAACGCTGATTAACGATTACGTAACCAGTTTATTGGCTGCGAACACAACGCTTGAAAATGAATGGAATTCGGTACTGAAACTCAGTCAAGAGGACGGCGTATTTTATACTCGGGACCAGCTTGTAGCGCAAGCAGAACACCTTAATTCATCACTAGCAACATTAACCAATGTTTGGCTAACCAAGGCAACGTTTGTAGTCCGAAAAAAAGCAGAAAAGGCGGCTAACCTCGCTTTTCCACCGGTTGTTGAAACCATTGAAGCTATCAATCTGATGCATGACGAATTAGTCAGCATACGGTCAGAAAAAATTATTACAGCTCAAAATAAAATTGTTATTCAATCGACGATTCTAGCAATCAGCATTTTCTTTATCGTTATTATTATGTCCTTCTTAATGCTTCGAAAACTGAAGAGAGATTTACAATCCATTGTGTCAGTGACACATTGCCTAGCCAAGGGTGACCTTAGTCGAACGCTCGAAGCAGGAGACGATTTGGACGAAATTAGTGAAATAAAAAGATCGGTATTCAGCATGACTGACAACCTGAATAATATTTTTAAGTCTGTCACGTTACTCGCTAACAATTTAAACGAGTCAACAGATGGCCTGCTCAGTGACAACAAGCAAAGGATTAATGAAGCAGAATTCCAGCATTCACAAATGACCAAACTTTCTAGTTCTGTCGACGCGCTTTATTCCGTTTCAACACAAGTGTCTGAGCATGCAGACGACGCACTGACTAAATCAGATAATGCGATTGAATCGGCCAAAAAAGGAAAAATAATCGTCAATGAAACCATTACGTCTATTGAAAATTTAGCAGGCGAAATTGAAAATTCAGTCTCTGCCATTCAGCAACTGGATACTGAAGCCGATAGTATTACTAGTATTCTTGAGGTCATCAAAAGCATTGCCGAACAAACCAATCTCCTGGCGTTAAATGCAGCCATTGAAGCGGCTCGTGCTGGTGAACAAGGTCGTGGCTTTGCTGTCGTTGCTGATGAAGTCAGAAATTTAGCGAAACGGACTCAAGATGCGACAGCAGAAATTCAATTGACACTTGAAACGCTTAAGAAGAGTACCCTTGTCGCGGTATCAACCATCAATAACAGTCATACAAAATCACTGGAAAGTGTGGAATATGTATCAAATGCTGGCAACGTGATAGATGAAATTAATATGTCCGTTAACCAAATTAAAGACATTGCCAAAGAGACATCGGCGGCGTCATTACTGCAAACTAACACACTTGATGAGATCCAGACCAATGTCAACGATGTCAATCAAGTCACCGAGGAAAACACGACTCGCGCCCAAGTATCTATGACTTCAGCATCTTCACTATCAGGTCTTAGCAAGGAACTAATCAGTTCGATCAGTTACTTCAAATTAAAGTAACTCGCCAGCTGCGTAATGTAACTAAAAAACATATGTTCTACCTAAATATAATTTAATCTCAAAATTCAGCACAAAACATCGAATTTAAAGATTAAACGACCAAAACATAGTGCGTAAACAGCTATAGTGAATACCTGTAAGTAAATTGGATCCACATCAAAAAAGACCATGATTATAAACCAAAAGTCAACTGTTAATATATCTACATTGAGATGTTAACTGTGTTACCTTGTATATCCCCCCTACCGCTTAGTAGGGACTTCTCATATTTTCCGACGTTGTATTTCGGCACTTTTCAGTCGCCCTCCTAAGCCTTAAAGCACTAGGAAATACTATGTCTGATTCAACTCAGAATTTAACGAATATCTTTCCGTTTAATAAACCAAAAAATCTAGAAACAGGTAATTTTATCACACCTACTGCGATTATTTATTGCGAAGGACACTTTGGGAAAATTGATGGTAAAACGGCAAATGGCCTTGTTAGACATTCTCACAATTATCGCATTCTCTCTGTGATTGATAGCAAAACGGCAGGTTTAAATTCAGGTGAAGTGCTGAATGAAGAAAAAAATGACATTCCCATTTTTGCTAACATGGAGGCAGCACTAACACATGCAGGCACAATTCCTGACTACTTCATTTTTGGGATTGCACCATCAAGTGGTTTGTTATCCGATGCAGAAAAAACGATTATTTTAGATGCTATGTCATTAAAAATGAATATAGTTAATGGATTACATGAATTCCTAAGCGAGGACCCTACTTTTTTAGCGGCAAGCATAAAACACAACGTCAGTATTTTAGATATCCGAAAACCTAAAAATAAAGAAGAATTGCAGACATTTAGCGGAGAAATACATAATGTAAAATGTCCACGTATCGCGATTATGGGAACCGATTGTGCTATCGGAAAACGGACGACAGCCACAATATTAACGAATGCACTACAAGAAAAAGGGCTTAACGTTGTCATGATTGCAACGGGACAAACGGGCATTATTCAAGGCGCCCCCTATGGTGTTGCGTTAGATGCAGTTCCTTCTCAATTTTGTGCCGGTGAACTCGAAGCTATTATCGTCAAAGCGTACGAACAAGAAGATCCAGACCTGATCATTATTGAAGGACAAGGCTCATTAAGCCACCCCGCATTTTCTACGAGTTCTTTTATACTCCGCGGCAGCTGCCCAACAAGTGTCATTCTGCAACATGCGCCTAAACGTTTATACCGTGCTGATTTCCCTAAAGAAAGAATGCCTTCAGTCGCTTCAGAAATAAACCTTATTGAAACATTTTCAGATACAAGCGTGATAGGCTTAACACTTAATCATGAAGATATGTCCTCACAAGAAACACGGGGCGCGATTGATGACTTCGCTACTGAATTAAGGATACCAGTTACCGACGCGCTATCCCAACCAACAGACCACCTTGTACAAATCGTTTCTTCTGCTTACCCTCACCTAGAACGCAAAATGATGTTAACGTCTTGAACTACCCTAGGGTAGACATCGACTGCACTAAAATTTACCATAATACTCAAACACTGATAAATCGACTAAGTCATAAAGGCATATCGATAACCCCCGTCACCAAAGTGTGCTTAGGCCACCCTATCATTGCTAATACTTTGATTAACGCAGGGGCCCAGATGATTGCGGATTCCCGTGTCGAGAATATTGAAAAAATGAGGAAGTCGGGCATGTCATTACCGACTATGCTGATCCGAACACCTATGTTAAGTCAGGCTGCAAGCGTTGTTAAGTATTGTAATATTAGCCTTAACAGTGAAATAGCTGTGATTGAACAACTATCCCGTATTGCTAACCAAACAAATATTATCCATGGCATTATCATCATGGTTGAGCTAGGGGATCTGCGGGAAGGCGTAATGCCTAACAATTTATTGGCATTTATCGGTAAGATAATTAATTTACCGAACATAGTAATAAAAGGCATAGGTACAAATTTGGCCTGCCGCTATGGTATATCACCTGATGATGACAAAATGTCTCAACTGTCTGCACTTGCAGATGAAGTCGAA
>Ga0209291_1002227_pt1 | contig 15993 bp, 11 predicted proteins | sample GOMGulsemesocosm_FD_184633 | JGI IMG/M metagenome (GOLD analysis project Ga0209291, IMG submission 184633) | Methane-oxidizing microbial communities from mesocosms in the Gulf of Mexico - GOM9B Gulf of Mexico (SPAdes) (version 2) | ecosystem: Environmental > Aquatic > Marine > Cold seeps...
TGAAAATGCTGTTATCTATTACATAACGATTAATAGTTTTTTGATAGTACTACATTCAGAACTGTGCTGATTAAACAACCCTGTTTTTAGCATACAACAGCTCAAATTTTGCTTTTATTATCTAAATAGTTAAACTTCAGCTGATATAAAACCACATATTTAAACCGTGACGTAAGGTTGACGTTAACATGGCGTGTCGCTGTCAAGCCATGCCAGCTAAGCTATTGGGCAATTATCATTCTTTGGAGTAAATAATGAGTGTCTCAATAGAAAAGTTAAAAAAGCTACGAAAAAATAGCGGCTGGTCACAAGAACGTCTTGCAGAAATCAGCGGGTTAAGTTTAAGAACTATTCAAAGAATTGAAACAAGTGGTAATGCATCACTTGAATCACAATTAGCTATTGCTACCGCATTTAATATTTCTCCCAGTGAATTATTAGATAATGAAAAAGTCGAAATTGGTAATGGAGGTATAAACTGGGGAGGGATCATCGGAGTACTTGTATGTATTTCTTTGATGATCTTTCAATTTGATTTAGGCAACACCGTTATTTTTGACCCGTATAGTCTGCTACTGGTGATGGGGCTATCCATCGCCATTTCATCAATTTCAATGGGAATAGATAATACGCTAGCTACCGTATTACTTATTCGTTGGGTTTTCGTGTTACCAAAACATAAAGTAGGGTTACAAAGATACCTGCCTGATTTAAATAAATTGATAACCTATTGTCATGTCTCAGGTGTTATATCTTCTTTAGTCGGTATTGTTGCGGTATTAATGACACTTGACCCCCAGCAATACCATCTAGACGCAAAATATCCCTTAGCAATTGGCATAGGAGTATCGCTATTAACATCTCTGTACGCTTTGATGTTAGCTGAATTAATATTACGGCCTTTAAAGCACAAAATTGAACGTTTGCTGATTCAACATCAAAAACGCTTAACTACCAATAATTTAAAGGGATGAAGATGCATTTTTTTAACTTTCAGAAGCTTGCTCGTTTTTCATATAAAAATGTAGTACTCACGTTAATTCAGTGTTTGTTTTTACTCTTTACCATGAGTTCTTTTAAACTCTCTGCTGAAAATTTCCCAGTATTTACCTTAAATAATACAGGTTCAACTCTCGATATAACTCGAATTGAAACAGCCCCTTTAAGTGACGGAACATTAACTCCCGATATTTGGTTATCTGTGAATAAAATTGGCAACTTGCATCAAATATTCCCCGATGAATACAAAGAGGCGGAACTGAGAAGTGAGATTAAAATAGCTTATGACCAAGACAATATTTATATAAAAGCCAAATTATTCGATAACGATATGCCTAATATTAGTCGAAATGTTATGTCAAAAGGTCAAGATATTTGGCAAGACGATTTGTTCGCTATTGTATTAGATCCATTCAATGATAAAACTAATGGTTATTATTTTTCAACCAATGCTAATGGTTTTAAAGAAGAAGGGTTAATCGCCAATAATCGTAACTACATTGGTAATTGGGATGGTTTATGGCAAGTGAAAACGAAGGTGTTCAGCACCTATTGGACCGTAGAAATGGCAATTCCATTTAAGTCACTTTCTTTTGATATTACTAAAGAACAATGGGGCATTAATTTTATACGAGAGGTAAAACAACCTGAACAAATATATTATTGGGCATCGCATGGTAATACCTCATCACCTTGGGCACCTGAACATGCGGGGAATATTTCCCCCATTAAAAATATCAGCCAAGGCACAGGGCTTGATATTAAGTTATCGACGAGCTTTTCTCAGCAAGAGTCGCCATTAATGGGAAGTGATAACACCATTGAGCCTTCATTAGATATTATTTATAAACCGACACCGGCTATTTCAACCTCATTAACCTTTAATACCGACTTTTCCGTGACAGAAGTAGACCAACAACAAGTTAATTTAACGCGATTCTCACTATTTACACCAGAAAAGCGTGACTTCTTTTTACAAGGGGCTGATATATTTGAGTTTGGTGATATAGGTACCAATGCCCGCCCATTTTTTTCTAGAAAAATAGGCTTGTCGAAATCAGGAGTGCCGCTAGATATCAATGTAGGTAGTAAGATTACTGGGCAAATAGATAATATTCGTTTTGGCGGTATGGTCGTTAACCAAGACCATGAAACTTTACCTGAGGATACTCATCCAGGTACTCGGACAAGTACTAATACTTTAGCCGTTGCCAGAGTTACTACTCAGCTTAATGAAGCATATACCTTAGGGTTAATTTCAACTTATGGAAACCCTGATAATGAAAATTTCAGCTCACTTATCGGCATAGATTCGCAGTACAGAAATAAATCATTTCTTGATGGAGAAGTCTTTGAAATTAAAGGCTGGTACCAACAAAGTCTCAATGAAGAAGCTAATCAAGATATTAGAGGTAATGCTTATAATGTTGGTTTTTATCTGCCGAATGAGCGTACCAATGCAAAATTAGCGTATACCAATATAGATGCGTTATTTGACCCTGCTCTTGGCTTCATTAATCGAAAAAATATCGAAAAAATAGATGGCTGGATAAGTCATACCAGTCCTATACAAATAACATGGATAGATAAGCTGTATCATAATGTCTACTTTGATTTTGTAAAAGAGCGCGGAGGAAAGATAGCATCTAAGTATTATGCCTTTGATATTATTGATTTAACTACCAAGAAACAACAATATTTTAGATTAACGTACCAGCATACTTTTGAGCACATACAAGAAGCCTTTAGTTTAGTTGACGCGTTATGGGTTCCTAGTGGAAAGTACGACAATGTTCAATGGCAATTAACGACTTCTTCCGATCGTTCAAAATTATTCTCATATGGTCTTCAATGGCATATAGGAGATTATTTTCAGGGGGATATGAATTACAAAGCGGTTGATATAGCGACTAACATTAATCGCTTTGTTAAAATTTCTGCTGAATTTGATGAAAGGGATATTTCGTTCCCGCAGAAAAAATTTACGGTGAAAACAGCATCATTAAAAGTTGATATCGCCTTTTCTCCAGAGCTTTTTTGGAATAATTGGGTTCAATACAACAATGTATCAGATGAAATAAGTGTTTATTCAAGGCTTGTTTGGCAACGAACACCGTTTAATTCGTTTAACGTTGTCGTAAACCAAGGTTATATTAAAGGCGATGATGTACTTGAAAAAAACAATTTTAATAAAGAGTCTCAAGATATCATTATAAAACTAAGTTATATGTGGCGCTTTTAGTGTCTTGCGAACTGCTGGTGCTAAGCTCACTAAAAGTGGTTTATAATAACTCATCCACGCTACTTCGTTTATGAGTCATGACCTTGAAACATTCTTTATTGATAGATATTAATTGTAGTGATCTTGAAAGTCCCAGTCATAGCCATGACTTTCATCAACTTATTTTGCCGATTAGCGGAGATCTACAGCTTGAAATAGAAGGTCAGCAAGCTAAAGTTAATAATGACGTTGTTGGCTATGTTTGTGCGAGTAATAAACATACCTTTGTTGCTGAACAAGAAAACAGGTTTATTCTCGCCAATGTTCCTTTTGCGTGGCGGGATACCTTAAAAGAGCTACCGCCATTTTTAACATTGACGCCTACGGTAAAAAGTTATATTCATTTTATTAGCTGCCAGCTACAAGACACCGCGGTTTCAGCGTTAAATCAAGAACAAATTTTAGCAATGTTGTTAGACTTAATTTCCACACCTTTAAGTACTAGTGAGCAAATTGACAAACGAATTTTATTGGCTAAAACATTCTTAGATGACCATGTGGCAACCCATGTTTCTCTGGCGCAGGTTGCTGTGGCAGCACATTTAAGTGTACGGCAATTGTCCCATCTTTTTAAAGAGCAGTTAGGTTTTACTCCGCTAAATTATTTACGAGAACAAAGAATGAAAAAGGCGTTAGCATTGCTGACACAATCAATATTACCAATAACCGTTATTGCTGAATCTGTTGGTTATCAAAATTTGTCTGCCTTTAGTGACCGCTTCAATAAGCATTTTGGTCGTAGCCCCAGATTTTATCGCCAGTTTGGCAAACAATAACACCCGTTAAGCAAAGAAATTTTAAGAGTTCTCCTTTAAAGTTACAGCATTGTGATTTAGACCCAAGTTTAGAAAAGAGAGAGTCGTAAACGTGATAGAAACCAAGAGATTAATTTTAAAACCATTAACGTATTTGCAAATGCTGAAGTACATTAAAAACGATCATTCTTTAGAAGTAGAATTAACGCTAAATAATTCATCAATGGTGCTTTCTCAACTACTAAAAGAAGCCTTAGAGCAATCAATAATACCGAGCTTGAAAGATGAAAATAAAAACTACTTATTTTCTACTTTATGGACAGTTATCGATAAAAATGAAAATAGATCTGTGGCAGATGTTTGTTTCCAAGGAGAACCAAATGAACAAGGCGAAATTGAAATTGGTTATGGAACCTATGAGCAACATCAGGGGAAAGGATATATGACAGAAGCTGTTGAGGGCATGATTAATTGGGCGGCAAAGCAAGCAAAGGTTAAAACAATAATTGCCTCTACGGACAAAAGTAATGTTGCCTCTTATAAAATACTTGAAAAGAATGCCTTTATAAAAGTCAGTGAATCGAAGGAACAATTTAATTGGTGCTTTAGCGTTAGTTAATTTTCAGGGGAATACAAATTTAAGACAAACTCGTGTACACTATTTTTCTCATTCTAAGTGGAGCTAACGTCATAATGAACATCTAATGCCTGTGATCTAAATTATTTTTTTATTTTGGAACAACAGGATTAGTGGGCGTGCTCAAGCTTTCTTCTCTTTATCCCGTTAAGTATTTATCGAAGTACTGACTTAATCTTTAGCATAAACACTTTCCTGCATTAAACAGGAGGCTGTTCATGCCTGCATTACAAGTAAACAAACTCTCTTATCAATTAGACAATGGCATAAAGCTGTTTGAAAATATTTCTTTTACTTTACCTCAAGGTCTTACGGGCCTTGTTGGTCGAAATGGCGTTGGCAAATCATTATTAGCTTCAATAATAGCTAAAGAAATAGAACCTACTTCAGGCTCTGTTTCTTCAGAACTGACTGTACTGAGCTTTAATCAGTACAACTCAATACACTTTAAAAAAGATGACACAATTGGTTCTTTTTTAGGTGTTGCTCAGCAACTCGCCGCACTTAACCGTATAGAGCAGGGTAGTTATGAAGAGGCTGATTTTGAGCTCATAGGGGATAATTGGCAAATTAAAGAAAACATCCTCAAGGTACTGAAAAGTTTGCAGTTACCCGCTAACGTTGAACATTTATGTTTATCGTTAAGTGGTGGTGAAAGAGCGAAGTTACACCTTTGGTCGTTATTTCAATCTAATGCTCAATTATTAGTGTTGGATGAACCGAGTAATCACCTCGATAAATCCGGCAAGCAGTGGCTTATTAAGCAATTAAAAAGCTACCGAGGTGATGTACTTGTTGTGAGCCACGACCGTGAATTATTGCAAGAAGTGGATTCTATTTTTGAATTAACTTCTCTTGGACTAACGTTTTTTAATGGCGCCTATGGTGATTATATATCGACTAAACAAAATAAAGATGAAGCGCTAACAAAGCAGCTTTTACAGTTAAAAAAACAAAAGTCAAACACACTTAATCAAGCACAGAAAAGTAAAGAAAAGGCTCAAAAAAGAGCATCACAAGGTAATAAACTAAGAAGTAGTGGCAGTCAGGCGAAAGTTTTACTTGATGGTAAGAAAAACAAAGCGGAAGGAGCAGCTTCAGGCAAAGTCAGCAAAACTAAAGCACAATTATCTACTATAGACAGCAAACAAACCTTTCTTTTAAAACAACAAGAGCAATTAAAACCGCTTTCACTATCAATGCATCATGAAAAAAGTAAAAAGACTCAACAATTATGGGTTGAAGAGCTAGTGCTCCCGTACGGTTGCCAAGAGCCTATCAGCCTACAGGTGATGAGCAACGAAAAATATCATTTATTTGGTAAAAATGGCAGTGGTAAATCAACATTGATGAAAGTGTTATTAGGCGAGTTAATACCTATTAACGGCATTGTTCATTTAAATACCCCCGTATTTTATTTTGATCAGTATTTTTCATTACTAAATGGCCAGCTAACGATGCTTGATAATATAAAAAATTATTGTGCTCACTTAAATGACAGCGACTCACGAACGATCCTTGCAGGTATCGGATTTAGAGGGGATAAGGTCTTCACGCAAGTCGAGCAACTGAGTGGCGGTGAAAAAATGAGGTTAATGATATTAATGATGAGTCATCAGTATGAGTTACCGTTATTATTACTCGATGAACCAGATAATCATCTCGACATAGAATCAAAAGAAGTGCTCGCCAATGCGCTCAATGAGTTCAATGGCAGTTTTATTATAATAAGTCATGATGAGTATTTAATTAACGCTATCGATGATGTCTTGAAAATGCAGTTGATTAATTAGTACATCGGTAATTCACTCTGTTATCTTGTTGTTTTATTATAAGTTAAAGTACGATGTTGTAGCTAATGTCACTAAACCAAAAGAAAGTCCCTTAAGTCGGATGGAGATCATTTGAATACCATTAAAAGTCTAATAGTTGTATTAACCTTATCTATATTTACGGTCGTGATCTCTTGGTTTAGTGCATTCAATTTACTCGGTGTTTTTATTGATGTCGCGCCGTATACACAAAGTAATAGCTTTTATCTTTCTGAAATTACCCTGACATTTTTGGTCTATTTATTGGGGAGTTTTTTAGCAATAAAATATACGAGTTTCCATCCCTTTATTGCCGCGATTCCAATTGGCATATCAGGTCTTATTTTTTATTATATAGAATTGGGCGGATTAGATTGTCTCGGTGTTTGCGGCATGCCGTTTTGGTATGATTTAGTGTCATTTTTTAAACATGTATTGGCGAGTGTCTTTGCAAGTGCATTGTATATATTTACTAAACGTTCGAATAAAGTATTAAAGAGCAATACGAATAAGGTTAGTCGTTCAAATGGGGTGTCTAAATTACCTAGTATGCAATCCGTTATTATCGTTTTTTCTATATTCACGGCCAGTACACTTATTTTGGGAAAGTTATTTTTTGCCAATATTGCTGCGAATGCAACAAAGGTAACTCTATATTCAGAGATATTAAAAGAACAACGTAATGTAACGGTCTTTGTTCCATCAGGATATTCTGAGAGCGATAAATCCTATGATGTGCTCTATACGTTAGACGGTGAGAATCTTCAGCATAATATCCTTGCTGTTGCTACTGCAAGAGTCCTAGCATATGTAAACAGCACTCCAGAAATTATAGTGGTAGCTATTGATGGACAAGGCCAGCGCGCCAGAGACTATAGACTTAAAGATACTGTTGATGTTTTCGGTAACGAATCATCAGGAGAGGCTAGCCGTTTTCATGATTTTCTTGATAATGAGCTCATCCCTAACATAGCTAAAAGCTTTCGAACGGGAGAGAGAAAAATTATTGCCGGGCATTCTTACGGTGGTTTGTTTACCGCCTATAGTTTTACGACACATAACAACAGTTTTGACGGTTATTTTAGTTTTAGTCCATCCTTTCAAGACTCTAATACTTCTATTGCTTCCTTTATTAATGGCTTAACTACTCATTCATCTACGGGTATAAAAAATAATAAGTTCATCTACTTAAATCTTGGTTTGGAAGGAGGTGTCATGAGGCAATCGTTTAAGGAGGTCGAAGTGGCTATTGATGAAAATAGAGTGAATGAAATAACCTCTAAAGTTAGTTATTTTTCGTTACCGCACGCACTTATTATGATACCTGGTTATTTTGAGGCACTCGCTGAATTCTACCGAAAATAAGAAAGACAGAGTGACACTATTTTTATTCTTTATAGGTAGCCGTTTTAATTCATTTAAAAACTCTAGTCCCTGCCATGTCACAAGACCAATACGACAATGAACCTTGCTTTTATACCAGTGATCTTTCCAGGTTCTCTAGAAAAGCAGAGGCTTGAGCAATAACATTATCAAGGTGTTCAAAAAATTCAAAAAATTCAGGCTCTAAGTCATCAATAGTCATATCATTTTTAAGTTCAGTTTCTATCTGATGCGTTACCCGGCCTAAATTGGGTACCCCAGAATAACAACAAGCGCCGTTGAGTTTATGTATGAGTATTTTTAATTTTTCAACATCTTGTGAAGTTAATGCTTCTGAAATATGGAGTTTGGTTTCCGGTAAACTCTGCACTAAGCCCCTTAACATTTCTCTGGCGAGATCTTCTTTATTTCCCGCTCGTTTTAACGCTAAAGGCCAATCTATAACTAAATGGCTTAATTGTTCAACTACTGGAAAACTGATTGGCAAGTCTTCGTTTGTTATGCTTTGCGTGCTTGAGCTTTTAATGGAGTGAACATTTTCATCATTCGAGGCTGACATTAGTGTTAAATCACAATATTCATATATGGTATGACGGAGCATCGCTTCGTCAATAGGCTTGGTCATATAAGCGTCAAAGCCCAACTTTAAAAGTTTATCCTTTTCTTCAGTGAGTGCGTGAGCAGTAACGGCGATAATGGGGGTGTTTTCATTGAAGGTTACTGCTTTGATACTCTTAAGTGCAGATATACCGTCCATTACCGGCATTTGAATATCCATGAATATCATGGCAAATTTTTCATGCTTGCAAATATCTACCGCTTCTTGACCGTTAACAACGGTAATGACCTCACCGACTTGCTCAAGTAAAAGTTCATTAATTAATTTTAAGTTAGCTTCATTGTCGTCAACGGCTAAAATTTTAACGGGAAGTATATCCTCATTTATTGGCGAGGAAGAAATATTAGGTAGGTGTTGCTGGGGGATTAATACTTTATACAGTCTCTCAGGCGTAATAGGTTTACTTAAGCAACTTGTAGCACCTCTACCGATTAACGCTTCTTGCAAATTGGGTGAGTTGCTATTTATCGCTAAATGGATTTTATCAACATGAGGTTGAAGCGAAGTAATAAGTTCTTTTAATTCAACCAAAGAGGTTGGAGATATATCATGGCTTATAAGGGCGTAATCAAAGTGAGATTTTTCATTTAGCAGTTTGCTGATTTGCTCCACGCTATTAACCGGATAAACATCCATATCCCAGTTTGCTAAAATCTCACTGCTAGAAATACGGCTGTGAGTGTGTTGTTCAAAATAGAGAATACTTTTTTTGTTTAGGCTGTGACTATCAAATATATTCTTGATTGATATAGGGTTTATTTCACAACGGAAGGTGAACCAGAATGTTGAACCATGACTTTGTTCTGTAACTACGCCCATACTACCGTTCATTTCACTAACAAGGCGTTGCGAAATGACTAATCCTAGCCCTGTACCACCATAAAGTCGGGTAACACTTTTGTCTGCTTGACCAAAGGCATCAAAGATAGTTTTTTGCTGCTCCTTGTTCATACCTATACCGGTATCTGTAATGGTAACTTTTAAAACCGCTACATGTTCGTCTATATGTTCACTGTTGATATCGACTTCTACCGACCCCTTGTCGGTGAACTTTATGGCATTACTGGTAAGGTTTATCAGTACTTGTTTAATACGCATCGCATCACCAATTAAGGCGTCGGGCAGTTCGGGGCTCACACGAACTGAAAGTTCTATATTTTTTTTATGGGCGGTAGGGGCTAATAGCGTTAAGGTTTCTTCAACGGCATCACGAATGGAAAATGGAATATTTTCAATCACCATTTTCCCTGCATCAAGTTTGGAGAAATCGAGAATATCGTTAATAATGGCTAATAGGTTCGCGGAAGAACGCTCTATGGTTTGTAAGTAATCGCGTTGAGTCGTGGTGAGTGGAGTCTTTAATACCTGTCGGGTAAAACCAATAACACCATTTAATGGTGTGCGAAGTTCATGGCTCATGTTGGCCAAGAACTGAGACTTAACTTTATTGGCATCTTGTGCTTTACGTTTAGCAATATCAAGTTCAACGTTTTGTATTTCAAATTGCTCTAAACTCTCTCTCAAATCGGTAGTGGTTTGATCGATACTGCCTTGCATTTCTTCTTGATAATCACCAAGAGATTGGGCCATAGCATTAACCCCTTTCTTCAAAAAATTGAGTTCGCCAATAAGTTGGCCACTCACACGGCTATCAAGCTTTCCTTCACGGATGCGATCTACCGCTTGTACCATTGAAGCGATAGGGCGTGTAAAATTTTTAATTAGCCGATAAGAGAAAAAAGCGCTAAAAGCACATCCTATCAATACAATAAATAATGAGAAGAGCATCTGACTTTGCTGTTGTAATTGTACTTTACTGCTGTCAATTTGCATGGCGATGTAGCCAATATTAGCTTGCGTCGCTGTGTCGCTTAACTCACGGGAGATATTTTCATTAATAATAGGGCTTCGAAAAATGAAGTCATCACCCACTTTTTCAACACTCGTATTGTTAGGAATGCGTTCATTTGTTTTTAAGCGTAATAAATCAGTATCGCCATAAGAAGCACTCGTGACAAAAACTTGGCTGTCTTTGGTAAAAACAGCGATACTTTTGATGATAGAAGATTGGCTTCGATGGGTGAAGTTCATTAAGTGGCGTAGTTGAATGCGATCTTTATTTAATAGCGGTAACGTACTGGCAATAGCTAGGGGCTCAATAATGCTTTCTGAGCGTAGTACTAGAAAATCATCTAATTCTGCGTAGCGACTATAGGAGAAATAACCGGCGATCGTAAGTGCGATGACAGTTGTGGGAACAATGGTAAGTAAAATTACCCAATCTTTCAGACTTATTTTATGCATTGTTTGCTGAACTTTAGTGTAAAATCATCATGTTGAATTGTCTCATCATGGCACATCACTAAACATTTTTATAGCGCTTAACTTGGGTATATTTCACCATGGCAAATTTTTTTAAAGTAACACCTAAAAAACAACAAGTAGGGCATGAGGTTAATGTGAATATTACCCGGCTTGATTTTAATGGCTGCGGTGTGGGTCAATACCTTAAGAAACCTATCTTTATCGAGGGCACATTAGTCGGTGAAAGCGTGTCAGTTAAAGTCATAGAGCAAAAAAACAAGTACAGCAAAGGTAAACTCATTGAGGTATTAACACCAAGTAATAACCGAGCTATTGTAAAGTGCCAGCATTTTTTAAACTGCGGAGGTTGTGATTTACAGCACATAGAGCCAGTAATTCAACTTGATTTTAAGCAACAAAAAATTACAGAGTTATTTGCTCGTAATGGCTATGATAATTCACTACCTTGGCAAGAACCTGTTGTCAGCAAACCTTGGCACTATCGCCGTAAAGCACGCATAGGTGTTCAGTATGACAAAGCAGGGCAGGTAACCGTTGGTTTTAGGCAACGCGGTAGCAATCAGTTAATTAATATTAAAAACTGTGTCGTGTTAGTTGAACCGTTAAATAAAATATTTGTACCGTTAAAAAAGTTACTCGCTAAATTGTCGGGTAAAAATGCTATTGGGCATATTGAAGTTATTTCGACAGGCAAAATAACTGTGGTCGTCAGGCAATTAGAAAACATCACCAACCAAGACAAGCAAAATTGGCAGATTTTTAGTGATAACTATTCATGCGAAATATTAATGGATAACGGTAAAACCGTAACCCCATTATTTGATAATAAACTAACATCGTTAACCTATAATTTAGACGATGATATTAATATCAACTTTAGCAGTGATAATTTTATACAAGTGAATCATGATGTTAATAAGCAAATGATCGCACAAGCGCTTTCATGGTTGAATTTAACTAAGCAGGATTTTGTTTTAGACTTATTTTGTGGTTTAGGTAACTTCAGCTTACCTATAGCAAAAAAAGTTGCGCAAGTTACTGGCATTGAAGGCGTAGATCAAATGGTCTTCAAAGCTCAAGAAAATGCGCAAATCAATGGTTTAACAAACTGTGAATTTTATCAAGCAGACTTAAACAGCAACTGGCAAAGTGAATCGTGGTCAAAGAAAATATATACTAAACTCTTGCTAGACCCTGCTCGTGCTGGCGCATACCAAGCACTAGAGCAGTTAGTTCGCTTTAATATACCGACAGTTTTATATGTCAGTTGTGATCCAGCAACGCTAGCTAAAGACAGTGAATTATTATTAGCCAACGGCTATCGTATTGAAAAAATCTCATTGATGGATATGTTTTCGCAAACAAAGCACATTGAGACTATGGTATTGTTTGTAAAATAAAGCTTTCTCCTTTTTTATTACCTAATATTAGGCAGGTTTTTTCATGGTTTCGGTACGTAAATCTCATCAAATGTCGGAAACAAATTTTGAGCAATGGTTAAGTTCACTCGAGCTTAACGAGCAAAAGCATCTGGCACTTGAAAAACTTTGGCAACAAGTCAATCAGCACTTTGATGGTCAGCAAGAATGCCAAACAAAATCGCTAGAAATGGTTGAAATACTAGCAAGTTTAAATTTAGACAAAGATTCTTTATGCGCCGCTTTTCTGCTGCCACTTTATGAATACCAATGTGTTTCCCTTGAATATATTGAAGAAAACTTCTCTAAACAAATACTAAACTTGTGTAATGGCGTTAGCCAAATGAAAGCCATAAAAGCGTTGCAACAAGGACAGTCAAACCAAATATCGGCAAACCAAGTGGATAACATTCGTAAAATGTTAGTCGCCATGGTTGACGATGTACGTGCTGTCGTAATAAAGCTAGCTGAACGTGTTTGTTATTTGCGAATCGTAAAAAATGCTGATGAAGAAACTCGAGTGTTAGCCGCGAAAGAAACTGCAAATATTTATGCGCCATTAGCTAATAGGTTAGGGATCGGGCAATTAAAATGGGAACTCGAAGATATTTCTTTTCGTTACCTCCACCCAAAAGTTTATAAAGATATTGCTAAACAGCTAGACGAAAAACGCCTTGCGCGCGAACAATACATGGTTGATTTCGTTAACAACCTAAAAGCGCAATTAAAAGCCGTAAATATTACTGGTGAGGTTTACGGCCGGCCTAAGCATATTTTTAGTATCTGGAAAAAAATGCAGCAAAAGTCTTTAGATTTCGAACAATTATTTGATGTTAGAGCGGTAAGAGTTGTTGTCGATGAAATTCAAGATTGTTATGGCGCACTCGGTATCGTACATACTAGTTGGAAACATTTAGCTAAAGAGTTTGACGACTACGTAGCCACACCTAAGCCAAATGGGTATCAATCGATTCACACCGTAGTATTAGGCCCTGAAGGGAAATCGGTTGAAGTACAAATTAGAACCCAACAAATGCATGATGACGCTGAGATGGGGGTTGCTGCACATTGGCGTTATAAAGAAAGTGGCGGCAGTGGAAAAACAGCTGATAAAAAAACGGGGTTCGATGAAAAGGTTAGCTGGTTAAGAAAAATTCTCCAATGGCAAGATGATGTTAGTGAAAGTGGCGAGTTGATTGACGAATTACGTAGCCAAGTTTTTGAAGACCGAATTTACGCATTTACGCCCAATGGCGACGTTATAGACTTACCCGCCGGAGCAACGCCACTAGATTTTGCTTACTATATCCATTCAAATGTTGGGCATTGTTGTATTGGAGCTAAAGTCTTTGGCCGAATTGTACCTTTTACTCACCGTTTAAAAACGGGCGACCAGGTTGAAATATTAACCAGTAAAACACCTAATCCAAGTCGAGATTGGTTAAACCCTAATTTACATTATATTCATGCACCAAGAACTCGCGTCAAAGTTCAGCATTTTTTTAAATTGCTAGATCGCGATAAACATATCGCATTAGGCAAAGAGCAATTAGATGCGGAGCTCGGCAAGTTAGATTTAGTTGAAATGGATTTAATGGCAGCAAGCCGGCGTTTTAATATTAAAACCATTGATGATTTATATGCCGCTATTGGCTCAGGCAATGCGCGATTACAGCAAGTGATTAATCATTTGTTATATCATGATGAAAAAAACAAACCACCTGTTGAACTTGATCCGCAAAGTCTCGTTAAACCGCAACAAAATCAACAAAAGTCAAAAGCTGATGCAAATGGCATTACGGTTTCGGGGGTGGGAAATCTATTAACCCATATGGCTAAATGTTGTCATCCGGTGCCGGGAGATGATATTGACGGTTTTATCACCCAAGGGCGAGGGATTTCGGTACATCGAAGTGATTGCGATCAACTAGCTAATGCCTTAAGTCAACAACCAGAACGTGAAGTTGCGGTACAATGGGGTGAGAAAAACCAACAAAGTTACCTCGTTACTGTAAAAGTGATCGCTAGTGATCGGCAAGGATTAGTACGTGATATCTCTACGATTATATCAAATGAGCGAGTTAGCATTGTGGGTATGGAAAGTCGTTCTGATGAAATAAAACAAACGGTGGCGATGTTGCTGAATATCGAAATTGCCAACAATGAAGTACTCGGTCGTTTAATTGGTAAGTTATTTCAACTTGATGATGTGATTGAAGTTAAGCGTCTGTAGTTTAGAGTCATTATAGAGAATGGAACAAATAAAATATGTTAACTGAGCAAGCCTCAATAGAAAAACTTCGCTGGGTTATGGCGCAATTACGAGATCCAGAAACAGGGTGTCCTTGGGATATAAAGCAGACGTTCACGTCTATAACTCCACATACCATCGAAGAAGCTTATGAAGTTGCTGATGCCGTGATTGATGCGGTTGAGCAGCAAGATTTTTCTGAATTAGAAAAAGAGTTAGGGGACTTACTGTTTCAGGTGATTTTTTATAGCCAGCTCGGACAAGAGCAAAAGCACTTTGATTTTGACAGCATTGTTGCAGCCATCTGTGAAAAACTTATTCGTCGACATCCCCACGTTTTTGGCGATAAAAACCTAAATTCTGATGAAGAAGTTAAAATTAACTGGGAAAACGAAAAAGCGCAAGAACGTATAATTAAAAACAACGATGAAGCCTTGAGTGTCTTGGCTGATATTCCCAAGAATTTACCGGCACTTTCACAAGCGGCTAAAATTCAAAAACGTTGCGCTCATGTCGGTTTTGATTGGCATAATATTCAAGACGTATTTGATAAAGTGGTTGAAGAAGTTGATGAGGTTAAGGTTGAAATAGATGAGAATAATTCTGGGGCGTTAGCTGAAGAGTTAGGCGACTTAATGTTTGCTGTGGTGAACTTATGCCGTCATGCGAAACAAGACCCTGAACAACTTCTTCGTCAAGCTAATCAAAAGTTCACGAAAAGATTTCATGGTGTTGAAAGGCAAGTGAAAGACTCAGGGCTTAAATTTGAACGACATTCCTTGGAAACACTCGAAGGGTACTGGCAACAGGTCAAGCTTGAAGAAAAAGCGAGTAAAGTATAACGCTTTGATTATAAAGGACCTGACAGTAAATAAGTTTCACTGTCAGGTGTTTGTCAGCTAACTGTCAGAATGAACTTTAATGTTGTTCGGTAATATACTTTCGAACAGCACTAGGATGAAATATATGAATGTACGAGCATTAAGAAATGAGAGGAATTGGTCACAAGAGCAACTTGCTCATTTCAGTGGCTTGAGTATTCGTACCATTCAACGTATAGAGAATAATGAAAAAGTAGGCTTAGAATCACTTAAGTCGCTAGCTGCTGTCTTTGAAATTGAGTTAACACCATTAACGCAAATAAAGCAGGAGGCGGATATGTCGATTACCATTGATACTTTAGCAACAGAGCAAGTGGAAAATAAGTTAAGCCGTTCACCAGAAAATTTAGAAAAAGCAAATCAACATATTGCTAAAGTAAAAGGTTTCTATAAAGCGTTAGCCATTTACATTTTTTCCTTTCTAATTTGGCCGATGATAGCGCTCATTGACGAAGCTAATAATAATGATGCGTGGTGGCTTACTTTATATATGGGTGTCATTTACGCAGTGCTCATTGCACTTCATGCTAACAGTGTGTTTCAGCCGTTTGGTGATAAATGGCAAAAAAAACAACAACAGAAATACTTTGATGAGAAACGCTAATGAATGAAAAACTTCCCAAACTACAAGAC
>Ga0209291_1002228_pt1 | contig 15978 bp, 14 predicted proteins | sample GOMGulsemesocosm_FD_184633 | JGI IMG/M metagenome (GOLD analysis project Ga0209291, IMG submission 184633) | Methane-oxidizing microbial communities from mesocosms in the Gulf of Mexico - GOM9B Gulf of Mexico (SPAdes) (version 2) | ecosystem: Environmental > Aquatic > Marine > Cold seeps...
AAGGTAACTTCGGTATTTATGTGTGATGCTCTTAATTCACCATTTGTATGACTTCTGTACATTGTAACTGTTTTAAATAAAATTGAAATACTAAAGCGCAAATTTAAGAAGATTAACTAAAAAAGCATCGATAATTATCGATGCTTTTGAAATAATAAAAGTTCAGTAAGTTGTATTTACCCTCTTTTAGATATACGAACTTTTAGTTTGTGCACTAAATAGAATAATATTGGAACTACAATTAGGGTTAAAAATGTAGCGATGAATAATCCATAAATAACGGTCCAAGCTAATGGCCCCCAGAAAATAACATTATCTCCTCCAAAATAAATATTTGCATCAAACTCACTAAACAAGGTATAGAAGTTAATGTTTAATCCTATTGCTAGTGGTATCAATCCAAGTATCGTTGTGATTGCTGTTAATAATACCGGACGTAAACGTGCTTTTCCAGCTAAAACAATACTCTCGTGTAAATTATCATGATCCAAATAGGTGTCTTCGGGAAGCTTCAATTCTTCTCTTTTTCTGTCGATTAGTAGTTGGGTATAATCCAAGAGGACAACACCGTTGTTTACCACAATACCCGCTAGAGAGATAATACCCATCATGGTCATCATAATAACAAAGGCACTACCAGTAATTACAATACCTCCAAATACACCAATTAAACTCAGGAAGATGGCAAGCATGATTATAGCCGGCTTTGAAATAGAGTTGAATTGGAAAATTAGAATTAAGAAAATTAATCCTAGCCCTGTAAAAAACGCTCCCATTAAGAAAGTCATTTGTTTGTTTTGTTCTTCAATTTGCCCCGTATAATCAATTTTTATTTGATTAGATAGATCAGTGAAGTTTTTCATTTCCTCTTGAATGTTTGAAACAATTACTGCGGCGTCGGTATATCCAGGTGCTAGTGCAGAGTACACGGTTACTACACGTTTGGTACCTTTATGTTTAATGGCACTAAATCCAGAATTATTTTTTTGTTTTGCTAAAACGGATACAGGTACCTCTTTAATTTTACCAGAAGCCATGTCTCTAAAGGTGATTTTCTGATTAAAAAGTGCACTAGTATTGTATTTGTTGTCTTTGTTAAAACGAACATAAATATCATAATCATCCCCAGCTTCTTTATAGGTTCCTGCTTTTACTCCGAAAATAGAATTACGTAATTGCTGTCCTACTTGTCCAGTACTAATACCTAATTCACCAGCTTTTTTCCTATCTACTACAACCTGCATTGAGGGTTTTGATTTGTTTACATCAATCTTTAACTCATCAATACCAGCGATATTTTTGGAGTTGATAAAATCACGCATACGTTCCGCAGTAACAATTAACTCTGAATAATCAGGTCCTTCAATTTCTATGTTTATAGGTGCACCTGCAGGTGGTCCGTTTGCATCTTTTTCAACGGAAATTAAAACTCCAGGGTAAATTCCTGTTAATGCAGTTTGTATTTTCTGCCTAAGGAGTTCACTATCTTCCCCTTTTCGGAATTTGTATTCACGCATGGAAGCCGTAATTTTTCCTTTATGAGGCATTTCTGCGGTAGATCCTCCATCTGTTTGTGGATTCCCTGCTCCATCACCTACTTGAGCAACAGCAGACTCCACCAAAAAGTTATGATTACCATCCATATATTGGGAATCATTAATAACGGTGTAAACGCGCTGTTCAATTTCCTTAGTAATTGAATTAGTTTTTTCGATAGCAGTACCTTGTGGGTATTCTATATATACAATTATTTGGTTTGGTTTGTTGTCGGGAAAAAACTCTATTTTAGTTCGTTGACTTGATACGGAAGCTCCAAAGCCCATAAATGCAATAAAAAGTAATACAAAAGTCCCGGCAACTATAGCGTAAGGCCTTCGTCCTTTTAAAGCTCCTCGCAGGACTTTTTCATAAAAACGTTCCCAGCGTGTCAATATTTTTGTTTGGAAGTGATTCGCCATTTTTCGCAAAATGAATCTGTATACCCACAACATGATAGCTGTAAAAACCATTATACTTCCTAGTGCTCTGTACTCTCCACCAAAAAGTAATATTAATGCACCTATTCCAGCTACAATACTAGAAATAGTAATTAATTTTTTAATAGGCATTTCCTTATCTTCAGTTTTCATAAACTGTGATACCATTACAGAGTTAAAGAAAATGGCAACAATTAATGACGATCCTAATACAGCAGAAAGGGTAATTGGGAAATATTTCATAAACTGTCCCATAACTCCAGGCCATAACCCTAAAGGAATAAAAGCAGCAACTGTTGTAGCGGTAGAAATGATAATAGGGAAAGCAATTTCGCCAATACCTTTTTTGGCGGCTTCAATTCTACTCAATCCTTCTTCATCCATTAATCGGTATACGTTTTCAACAACAACAATACCGTTGTCTACTAACATTCCAAGCCCCATAATCAGTCCGAAAAGAATCATAGTGTTCATGGTATATCCTAGGGCATTTAAAATCATTAAGGACATGAACATTGACATTGGTATTGCAAAACCAACAAATAATGCATTTTTAAATCCTAAGAAGAACATTAATACACCAACAACTAGTATGATACCAAAAATAATATTGTTTACCAAGTCATCCACTTGACCAATAGTTTTTGATGACTGGTCATTTGTAATGGTTACTGTTAAATTACTTGGGAGGACATTAGCTTTAGCTTCTTCAACGATTTCGAAAACTTGCTCAGCAGCAGCAACCATGTTTTCTCCAGATCGTTTTTTTACATCAAGCATAACCACTTGTTCTCCAAACTCACGTGCATAGGTGGTTCTTTCTTTATCTTTAAAAGTAACTTTTGCAATATCCCTTAAGTAAATAGGGTTGTTGTGTTCGGATTTTACTACAAAATTTTCTAAGTCTTTCGGGTTTTCTATTTCACCAATAATCCTGACAGTACGTCTTTGTCCGCTTGTTATTAGGTTACCCGCCGACATAGTTACATTACCATTTTTAATGGCGTTTTTGACATCCTCAAAGCTCACCTTTGCAGCCATCATTTTATATATATCTACCGCTACTTCAACTTCTTTAGCCTGAGCTCCTCTAATATCTACTTGCTTAATTTCTTTTAATCCTTCGATCTTTCGTTCCAAATAAACACCAAAATCTTTAAGACGTTCGACAGGATAGTCACCAGAAATGTTAATATTTAATATAGGCATCTCTTCGGACATGCTCAAATTAAAAACAGTAGGTTCTACCTTTGCATCATTAAAACTAGGCCAATCTTCACTAGAAGTTTCAGTATCTATTTTGTCTTTTACCAATTGTTTGGCTTCAGCGATGGTAAGATCTTCATCAAACTCAACAATAACCATTGAAACATCTTCTTGAGAGGTTGAGGTTATTTTTAGTAAATTACTGACTGTCTTTAGTTCGTCTTCAAGTGGATTAGTAATTAATTTTTCAATATCCTCGGCAGTATTTCCTGGATAGAATGAACTAACATAAATTTTTGTCTCTTTAATTTCTGGGAAATTTTCTCTTGGCATACTGAAGTATGCAGAGATACCTAAGAATAATATTAACGAAATCATCACGTAGATGGTCGTTTTGTTATTTATAGCCCAAGAGGATAGCCCGAATTCTTTATCGGTGTTCTTTTTTTGTTTCGACATAATTATAATGTTATGATTTTCACGGTTTGACCATGTTTTACATTTCTAGCACCTTCATTTATAATCTCATCTCCATTATTGATTCCTTTTAAAACTTCAATAACATCACCTTGTGTTTTTCCAGTTTCAATAATTACTTTTTTGGCAATAGCTTCTTGATTACCGTTCTTCTCAGTAATTACATAAACGTATTGTTGTCCTTCAGCATTTTCAGAAATAATACTTTGTGGAAGTAATAATGCCTTTTTGTTGGTATAGTCGTTTATTTTAAGCTTAGCAGTAAGGTTTGGTTTAATGCTTTTGTTTTTGTTCGGAATTGCAATTTCTACCTTGAAAGTTCTGTTTGCAGGGTTGATGAAATTTCCTGCTTGTCTAACTTTAGCGTCAATTGTTTTTCCTAATACCGGAAATTCTACTTGAACCATTTTGTCCTTAGTGACATTAGATATATAACTCTCTGGAACATCAGTTTCAATATACATGTCATCTAAGTTTACAATTAAAATTAACTGCGATTGACCTGCGGAAACAACTGTTCCTTGCTCAGATATAACATCATCAATAGTCCCACTGAAAGGGGCTTTAACAATTGTTTTAGCCAATTGACTTTGCGCTTGTTTTACCGCTTTTAGTTGTGCTTGATAACTTGTTTTAGTTTGTAGGTATTGAATTTCTGAACCAATTTTTTGCTCCCATAAACGTTTTTGGCGTTCGTAAGTTGTTTTTGCTAAATCAGCTTGAATTTGTAGTTGAGCTACTTGTTGGCTCATACCTGCATCATCAATTTTAGCTAAAATTTGCCCTTTACGAACTTGCTGTCCTTCCTTAACATATACTTTTGAAAGTACTCCTGAATATTCAGGGTACAGGACTAATAGGTTTTTGGTACTTACATTTCCCTGTAATTCTAGGTAGTGATTAAATTCACTCTCTTCAATTTTAACAGCGGTTATTAAGGGTAGTTTTTTTGTATCATCAAGTGAAGCAATTCTAGCATCTAATTTTTTAATGTCAGCTAACAATTCTTGTTGTTTGTTGACAATTTCTGTCCTTTTTGCTCTAATCTCTTTTAAATTATCAGAAGTAATAATCTCATCAATAGACTGTTTTTTATTTCCTCCACATGATAAAATAAGAAAGGATCCGATTATTAGTGTATATATGTTTTTCATTTGTAAATAGATTAATTAGTTTTATTCAATAATGTTTCTAGAGTAACTTTGTTGTTGATTACCTCTAGCATTGATTGTAAATATTCTTGTTGAGTACTATATAGTTGTTGTTGGGCTTGTCTAAGGTCAAAACTGGTTGTTATTCCTTCAAAAAACTTCGTTTGATTTTTGTTTTCAATTCGTTCAGCAAGTGTTAAACTTTCTTTTGAAGTTTGAAATTGTTCGATAGCAAACTGATAATTGCTTTTAGCCGATGCTACTTGAAATTTCAATTGTTTTTCTGTTTCAGATAAATTGTTTTCCGCTTTTTCTAGATTTATCTTGGCACGCTGCGTGGTAGCATTTCTTTTGAAAGAACTAAATATAGGAATATTTAAACTTACCCCGAACAGAGATGAACCAAACCATTTTTGATCTTTAGTCAAAAATTGAAATTCTTCATTATTTCCTGCGTATCCGGCATTAATGAAAGCACTTAAAGTTGGTAGAGCCTTTGTTTTTTCAAGCTTTAATAGGAGTTCTTTAGCCCGCTTATCATTTGAAGCAATTTGATAATCAATGGTACTTTGAACATCATCGGAACTATTTAGCAATTCTAAATCTACGTTTTTTAGGGCTAAGACTTCCAATGTTTCCGTTAAGGTAACTTTAGCATTTAATTCTACGCCCAAAGTTATGTTCAACATTTGATGAGCAATACTGTTTAAACGAAGCGCATTTTTATGACCACTTGTAATTTGTTTTAATGTAATTTGTAGCTGTTCAACATTTTCTTCTTCTGTTAAGCCGTTTTTAAAAATAGCTTCAGTTTCTCTAAGGTTCTTTTTTAGTATTGAAATATTACGTTCATAAATAGTAATACTTTCTTGTGATAAAAGTACGTTTCCGTATGCATTGATAGTAGCTTTTCTAACTTCCAAGTCAGTCTTTTCTTTGGCATTCTTTGAAATTTCTAAAAACACTTTGGCAGATTGTAGTCCAACTAAGTATGCCCCATCAAACAATAGCTGATTTAAAGTTGCTGTTGCATTAGCGGTTTGTTTAGTTCCAAAAGTAACAGGAATAAAAGTACCTGGTTGTCCACCAGTAATTTCTCCAGGTAGTAAGCTTACTTGTTGTTTTATCCAATTGTTGTAATCAATTGTTGTGCTAATTTGAGGCAAACCTATTGCAGTAGTTTCCCATTTTTGTTTTTTAGCTGCGTCAATATCTAATGTTGCATTCTTAGCAGTTGTATTGTTTTTTATTGCATAATCTATAGCTTCTTGTAGCGATAGGTTAAGAGTTTCTTCTTGTGCTGTTATTTGTAAGGATAACAGAAAACTAATTAGTAACAATAGTTTGTTTTTCATAACTATGATAGTTTGTTTTTGTAATTAATCAATTCTTGTTCTAAAACACTGATACCGTATATTGTAGCTATTGCTCTAGTATGGTATTCTAATATTTTCATTTCGGTTTTAATCATATCATCGGTTTTCTTGCTAAAAGAATCACTCTCGTGAGATCCGAAAATTAGCAGAAAATAGAATTTCATGATGGTTTCTTTATCAATGTTATCTCTATATAATTTGCCTTCAATTCCTCTTTCTAAATTATTCATGACACAATCACTAAAGGTACATATTTCATGTTCCATTAATTTAGTATATGTTGCTGGGTAATATTTTTTTAATTGGAACATAGGTGAGGTTTTTGCTTTTTTAAACATGTTTTGGAAAACAGATTTAATTGCAAAATTCTCTTCTATCGCATTTAGGTTTTTCTCTGTGATTTCGGTAATCGCGGTTTCAATTGTTTTTTGTACCACTGCTGTACTAGCGTCTACGAGCTCTACTTTATTAGCAAAATATTTATAAATTGTTTTTTTGGAAATACCAATTTCATTAGCAATATCATCCATCGTAATACTCTTAAAGCCATAGTTTAAGAACATTTCTCCTGCTTTTTCTAATATTTTTTCTCTCATAAAATGAATTTTATTGATTGCAAATATACACAGGAAACTTTAGAAACATAAAAAGTTTCCAAAGTTTTACTTTTTTTTAACATTTTAGAATCCTAGTTAATAGTTTACTTTTGCATAAAAAATTATTTAATGTTACCAATTGATTCGTACAGGGAAGTCTTTACAGCTTTTTTACAAGATAAAATTCAAACCAAAGAACCTAAAAGTTTATATGCTCCTATAACCTATATATTAAAGTTGGGAGGGAAGCGTTTGCGACCAGTTTTAACTTTGATGTCGGCAGAAATTTTTGGAGCTAATCATAAAGAGGCTTTAAATGCAGCTTTGGCTGTTGAGGTTTTTCATAATTTTTCCTTAGTACATGATGATATTATGGATGATGCGCCATTAAGAAGAGGGGAAGAAACAGTACATGAAAAATGGAATTTGAATACGGGAATACTTTCGGGTGATGCCATGTTGATTCAAGCATATCAATTGTTCGAAAACTATGAGAATGATACGTTTAGAGGCTTAGCGCAAATATTTAGTAAAACAGCATTAGAGGTTTGTGAAGGGCAACAATATGATGTTGATTTTGAAGAGCGCAATGATGTTACTGAAGAGGAATACTTAAAAATGATTGAGTATAAAACGGCAGTTTTAGTAGGAGCGGCTATGAAAATGGGGGCCTTGGTAGCTGATGCCTCAGAAACAGACGCGCAAAAAATTTATGATTTTGGACGTTTGCTAGGAATAGCATTTCAATTACAAGATGATTATTTAGATGCCTTTGGTGATCCTGAAACTTTTGGTAAACAGGTAGGAGGTGATATTATAGAGAACAAAAAAACCTATTTGTACCTCAAAGCAATTGAAAATGCTACTAAGGAAGATAAAGAGCAATTAATGACAATGTTTGCGAATAAAAATGGACTTAGTAACGATTCTAAAATTGAGTTAACAAAAGAAATTTTTGTAAAAACGGGAGCATCTGAATTGACCAAAAAGGCTATAAAAGAATATACTCAAAAAGCTTTAGATTTGTTAAATACATTAGGTGTTTCAAGTGATAAAAAACAAGTATTGGTGGATTTAAGTGAGGGTTTAATGTATAGAACTGTTTAGTTTCTTTTGAGTGTAGAAATAGTACATATAAATCAATTATTAGCTAAAGTTGTAGAGGAGGAGTTATATAATGCACTTATAATACAATTAAACAAAGATTTTTTATTGGCTAATTTAGATGTCGGGGTTTCAGAAAACTGTACACCAGAGATACTTGAAAAAAAACTCTGCTTAATAGTTGAGGAGTTAATTAATAATGAATTTGATTCTTTTTTAAACCTGTTGTATAGGGTTGACTTGTCAGAACATAAAATAGTTGACTTGCCTAAAGATAGTCAAGAATCATATATTGCGTCTATTTCTTTTTTAATTTTAAAAAGAGAATGGAAAAAAGTGTGGTTTAGGAAAAAATACTCATAATATGAGTATTATTCATAGATACTAGTCATCAATTAAACCTATACGTCATTTTGACGGAGGAGAAATCTCATATGTGATTTCTCCTCCGTCGAAATGACAATAACAACTTTTTTTCTTGCCTAAGCAAACGAAAAAAACAGCTAAAATATATAATAGGCTATCTAATTCTATTTAATTACATATGACACATTAATGTAAAAGTTTCGACCTTGCCTTGGTATATTATTCCAATCTGCATAGGTTGAAAAGTTGGTGTCAAAAACATTTTCGACACCATATTTTAACACTGTTCTATTATTTTTGATAAAGAAACTATTTCCAAAATTCATATTTACAACTGCATACGCTGGGGTTTCATCTTCTCCATAATTACTACTATAATTACTTTGATTTCCATCTCCTTTTACCTGTATTGAAGCATTAAATTGTTTAAGAGAATAATTAAGTTCCGCAAAATAGGATAATGGCCTAATTAAAGGAAGAGATTCATTATTACTCCCATTTCCATAATTATATCCTAGCGATGTGTTTATTGAAAACTTTTTTGAAATATCATAACTTGTATTTATATGCGAACTAAAAATAGATGCATAATCCAAGGCGTCATATATTCTTACACCATTAGCGCCAATAGTCATTGCTACTAAAGTGGGGTCTATTTCTCCAATAATATAATTATTAATATGAAAGTACGTCGTTTCAAAAACAACGTTTAATTTATTGTGTTTGTAACTTGTTTTAAAGTTTAGCTCTATTGATTTTTCGTTTTTTAAATTCGGGTTTCCAACATAATCATATTTATCAGAACTATTAAAAAGATAAAACCCATATCCTTCACTTACGGACGGAGCTCGTTCACCATAACCAACACCAAAATTATAGTTTACTTTTTTATGTTTGTATGTGTAGTTAGATGAAAAACTAGGCAAGAATCTATTTTTATGATCACTTATTCCTGGGTAAAATATTTGTAAACTTTGTAAACCCACCTTGTTTTTAATTTCATTTTTTTGATACCCTATGCGGCTTGAAAAGCTAAGTTTTTTATTATGGTTTAATTCAAGTTCATCTTTTAGATATAATCCACTATAAAGCGTTCTTATATCCGGCCATGTGTACATAAACATAACATTTTCAGTAGGATCGTTTGGATACATTGTCATTTCTGCTAACGAACGATTATAGTGTGAGCTTAAGTTAGCGGTTAATTGATGTTTTTTAATATTCATATTAACTTTGGAATACACTCCGTAAGTATCACTCCAACCTGGCATATCCATTCTAATGGGTACATTTGGTCTTTGTGAATCGTCCATTACATGAGTGATGGTATTAAAATACACCTTTGTTTCCCAATTTTTTATAGCAGTAGAATCACTTTTGTAATTATGAGAAAATGATGCTATGGTTGCCTCTGCTAGCGAAACATCCATAGGTAAGGCAGGATATCCAATATCTGTTGCTTTGTCATAAATTACATTGGCGTCAATACTATGATTTTCTGATAGTTTATATCCTGTTTGAAATGAAATGTTATATTTCTCAAACTGAGAATATAAAATTTCTGTATTCTTTCCGGCATCATAATTATCCGACTTTCTGTAAATTCCATCTGCACTAATATAAAATTTGTTTCCAGAATACTCCAAATCAAGTCCTGTGGATTTATAATTTCCGTTGGTTTCATAACCTAGATCAACACTAGTTTTTAAACCAGAATCTCGGTATTTAGCTGTTGGAATTTTTAAATCGATAGCCCCTCCAATACAATTTGCATTTTCAGTACCTTCTTGTCCAGAACTAACCGTTACTTTCTCTAAATTAGAAACATCTACGTAAGACGTTACTGGATCCATTTTATCGGTACAAGCGCCGTAAATTTGCATTCCGTCAATAGTAACGGAAAGCCTATCTGTAACCATATTATTCAAAGAAGGTTCCCAAGCATAATTACCTCTTTTTATCATGGTAATTTTATTGGACTTCTCTAAATAATCATCAATACTAGAAAGTGTTTTTTCTTGTCTGTAATTACTTAGTTTGCGTCTCCCGACAACAATAATTTCATTTAACTGAGTAGCAGTAGTATCTGTTTTTTTTTCAGTTGATATAGGTTCTTGAGCAAATAGTATTGAACTAGTAAATAAGCCAATACAAGTTATAATTAGCTGCTTCATCTTTTTAATTTTAATCCATTGGGGGTTATGGTATTAATAGAAAACAGATAGTATTCATCTATTCGTATTAAGTACTCCCTAAAGGTTATTGATTTAAAAAAGTGTTCGTCGTTTAAAAAAAAACGACGAACGATTTTTTTCTAGAATTCTAACTCTAAATAAAAACTACTCTGTAGGTTAACATCAGTAACATCTTCTCCCTTAAGAAGGGTGTTATCTGCATCCATAAGTTTTAAATTTAATACCCAATATCCAGTCATGGTTAAAGATAAATTACCATGATACATTTTATCTAAAGCGTTGTATGTTAAATCCGTGTTGTTTGGAGTACTGTGATTTCCCATAGCTGGCATACGAGGATCTAAACCAATGGTATAATCTGCAACAGAAGGAAACATCATCATGCTTTCCATTTTGTACAGCCCAACTTTTAAATTATTTATTGCAATTTCTGGGGTTGTAGGTTCAATAATAGCAGCAATGTATTTTACTGAATCATTTCCTATAAAAGTAGTTACGTTTTGTCGGCTACTTTGTGAAACCGTGATATCTTCTTCTACCATATAAGCAACACTATCAATGGTGTACATGAACTTTAAGGACCAACCAGATTCATCCATACCCGTCATTTGATAGATTAAACTTCCATTATAAAGAGTAGATTTCCCTATTACTTTTGTGATACTAGATTTTGGGCATGAGTGGTTCATTGACTCCATATTCATCATTGGCATCCAATCAATTGTATATGTTTCAAAATAGGTGTCATCTGTATTGTTTTTTATTCTAATAGTGATGTCGTTATAACCTGTTTGAAATGCTCCGCTTTTAGTGAACAGCTCAACAGTATGACTGGCGTTAGTTAATTCCTGAACTTTCTGTAAACTTTCAGTTTCTGATACTGGTGCTATAATTTCATTATCGTCGCTATCACAAGATGCAAATAGAGTGATTAGTATTATTGGAAGTATATGTTTTAATTTCATTTTTAGATTTATTGTAAGTTCAGTTTATAGTGCTGAAATAATGTTCATTTTATAAATTATAAAAATGAGCTTCTCCCTACCTAAAACAATAGAACTTGATTGTTAAGTATAATTAATACACGTGTAGTACCATTTAGTTGTAAAATGATAAAATGTGCTTTTTAGTAAAATAAAAGGTAAATAATCCTATGCAGACACTGGAGGAGGGATATCAGTGTCGTAATACTTAATAATCGTTTTATATAGAGTGCTATCAATTGTTCTTGATAATGAAATAGTGCTAGTCGTTATAAAATAAATCTCGTTTATTGGTTGAATATACATGCATTCCACTGACGTAATTTTATTGCTTTGTTGTGGTGCTTTGGTATTACTTGTATTACTATTTAGATTTAACTCTTTAACTAATTGACATTTCCCGTTACACCCTTTTTGTGCTGCTTTTTGAACACATAAGGTTTTAGCAATTATATCTTGATTGATTAAAAAATCAATCACAATAACAACATTATTTATATTATATGTGAATAATATAAATGCTAAAAAGATAGCGCTTAATGAATGTTTATTAGTTATAATCATCACAACAAAGGTACTATGTAATCTATGCTTTATATATGATTTTAGTCATATAAAAACCATCTTAAAAATCTTTTTTATTAGACTTTCTTATGATTATAAAAACTGGAAGTATTACCCAAAGTGATAAGACCCCTATTGAAGATATCATTCCGATATTTGTTCCGAAAAATTGTTGAAAAACTGCTCCAGTATATCCTAATAAAGCAGAAATGTCCAGTTTTAATAAAATTAAAATTCTTGATAAATCAATAGGGTTAAACATGGTCGCTATTAATGAAAAATTGTCCAATGGATAGTCATTAAAATACACTAATGAAATTAGAAATGCTCCATCATAAATAACAGCTAAGAAGAGCCACATTAAAATAGCGTATCCAAACCCTTTTATTTTGTTCTCAGTAGACAATGCAATATTATAGGCCAAAGCAACGAAAATAAAATTCAGAAAAGCACCCACTAAGAGTAATAAGGAGAAATTAAAAATAGCTGTTGATACAGAAAGCCCATATAATAAAAATGGTATTCCTAGCCCTAGAGCTAAACTTAAAGTTAAGGAAATTGCTATACCTAAGTATTGCCCCATAAAAATGGTGCTTCTTTTAATAGGTTGTGCCAATAGTAATTCAGTGAATTCTCTAGAATTGTAATAATACATTACTCCAAAAATTGTTGCAATTAATGGTGTAAGCACAATAATAATATTCATTAATGTTATAATGGCTTTGTCAATGTCATTATTTAGGAAAAGCAGTACAAATCCTAGTACTAAGTAGAACATAAAGTACACATAACTCCACCTACTTCTCATTAAATCGAAAAAACTATATTTTAGTATTTTAAGCATGTTGTTTAGATATTAAGTGGGCAATAGCATGTTCTAGATTAGTATTGTTTGTCTGTGTTTTTAATGCTTCAATACTGCCTTTAAAGTATATTTTTCCATCTAACAAAAAAACTATTTCATCTGCCATTTCATCAACAAAACTCATAATATGTGTTGTGATAAGAATGGTTTTTCCTTTAGCTTTTTCTTTTTCAATTAATTCTTTTAAATGAATAAGCGCTATAGGATCTAGACCAGTTGTAGGTTCGTCAAGAATTATTAAATCGCTATCAAACATAAACGTAAGCACCAGATTTACTTTTTGTTTAGTTCCTCCGGATAGGTTTCCTAATTTTTTATTTAAAAAAGAGTTTAAGCCAAACAACTCTATCAACTCTTGTTCGTTAGACTCTTTTGGACGTAAATTTTTAACCATTTTTATCAATTCAATAACTGATAAGTTGGCGGGAAAATTAGCTATCTGTGGTAAGTAGTTAAGGTTGTTTCTGTATTCCCATTTTTTTAATACATTTTCATTGTTATATGAAATAGTCCCTTTGTTAGGGATTACCATACCTAATAAACATTTTAATAAAGTGGTTTTTCCAGAGCCATTTGGGCCTAAAACAGCAAAAATACCTCCTTTAGCTATTTCTAGGTCTAAGCCATCTAGAACGGTTAATTTTCCAAATTTTTTATGTAGATTTTTTATTGCTATCATATAACGAATGTTTTAAATGCTTAATCTGCAACTGGGTTTACCGGCTTTAATAAAGGTTTAGTATCAATTAAATTGTCTGGTGTAAAAACAGGAGATACTTTTTCAGAAAAGTTAATAATATCTACAAACAGGCTTCTTAAAAGTATTAATGTTTCTGGGGTTTTATTAACAATGTACGAGAACAATTTTACAGGTCTGTGTGGTACATCACCAATCCCATTTTTATCAAGATCATACCCTGTATATTCGCTCCAGTAATTCGCTTCAAATTTATTATCGTTCAGCCTGCTATTATAAGATAAATCGAATGAGTTGTGCATAAAATTATTAAACTGAAAAATGTTAGTATAGCAGCCTCCAGTAAAACGAAGCGCCCATCCGTTTCTTACAAAATGATTGTTTTTATAATTAATTCGGTTACAGCCATCAATATTTATACCCACAGTGTTTTGCTCAAAATAATTGTCATTAATCTCTGCATCATAAATTTCCTTAAGTAATAAACCATATGAGGCTGTTCCCCAGTTAAAATGAAAAGTGTTATGGTGCATTTTAATAAATTTTGAAAACATTACTGCTACTCCAGCTCCATTGTTGTTAAACTCGTTGTGATGGTATTCATTATGGTTAGAAAACATAAAGTGTAACCCATATCTAATATTGTTTTTACTTATATTATTGGAGATAAAACTCTTGTTTACAAACTCTAAGTAAATACCGTCTCTCATATTGTAAACTTTGTTGTTTTCAATTCTAATTCGCTTACTTTTCCATACATGAAATCCGTTTCCTGAAGAGGCCTCGTTTTTAGCTTTTCCAGTAACAGTATTGTTTTGGAATAAACCATACCTACAATCTTGAATGATAAACCCATAAAAAGAATCTTCAATAAAGTTATCTCTTACAGTAAAATTTCTAGATTTTGACAAGAAAATTGCTGCTATTTCCTTGGTGTAACTTAAACCAATGTTTTTAAACTTTAACCCTTTTACACTAAAATTTTCTGCGCTAATTATTAATACACTTTCAGCTTTATTGTTAGCATCTATTATTGGGTAATTTTCCCCAATAATATGTATAGATTTATTGATGCTAATTTTGGTCTCTTTATAAACACCTTTTTTAATCAAAATTGTATCTCCAGTTTTAGCTAAAAACACTGCTTTTTTGATTGACTGTACCTTGCAAGTAGCACATACTTCAATTGTATTTGCTTGTAGATTTATGGTGAAAAATAAAAAAAATATTAAAAAGTACTTCATCTGCTATTTAGAAAATTTAGTTTTGAGCTCCTCCCAATTATATAATTTTCCATTACCTTTATTAAGGTATCCTGTTGCTTTTTCTTTCAATTTAAAAGCAGAAAGATTTGCTCCCATTGGACTTTTAATACTTTTGCTAATTAAATATGTAGCTTCTGTAGCAGCTATTAGTTCTCCAGGATTAGAGTAATTCGCTACTAAAATAAAAGACATCATGTCCTCATTCTTATTTTCGTTAAGGTCATTAACCAAGCACTCAATAGCATCAAAAGTATAGGCTCTCCCTTTTTTTGTTACATATTCTGATGCATGAGTTTTGTCAACCACTGTCATATCACAATAATGACAATGATCCTCTCCGTACTTAATTTTTTTTGGTTCAACGCTACAAGAGTTTAAAATAAACAGCGCTATAAAAAATGTATATATATTTAATTTCATCTGTATAAACTTGTTTTAAAAAGTGTATCTATAATTAAAGATAAGAATTTATTTGGTTTCTTTATAGCCAATAAGAGAAGCTAAAAACGTAAAAGCCATTCCTGTAAACATAAATACAGCACCAGTTCTTGGGTATGAATGCGCTACGAAATTTAAAATCTTTTTAGACCCCCACAATGGTGGTTGGAACCCCATTACGGAACCATCCGGATTAGTGAATTTCATGATAGCATTAGGATCCAAATCATGTCCATAATCATATTCCCATAAATAAAAATCGTACATCCCAACAATTCCTAAAACCGTCATTAAGAGAAACCAAGCAAAAAATAATTTATATTTTCCTATAAACCCTATTACAATTCCTAATAAAGCCATAAATCCAATTACAATTGGAAAAATTTTAAACTCCGGAATTTGCTCTGGAATATATTTCATACCAACATAATGATTCATTAAATTGATGTTTTTAATGTCAAACTCATCATTTGCTCCAACAAATTTATCAATATGAATATCCATTCCTAAAGGTATTGGGTATTGTGGTGCTTCTAAGGTTATATTCCATAATGGAAACGCAAATAATCCAAGTAACAGAAATGATCCAATTATCATTAAAATTTTAGATTTTTTCATAGCAATTGAGTATATATATTATGATGTAAATTTACGAATTAACAAGGCGTAATTATGTGACTTTTATCACTTAAACCGGGGTTTTTCTTTTAAAATATGAA
>Ga0209291_1002230_pt1 | contig 15974 bp, 17 predicted proteins | sample GOMGulsemesocosm_FD_184633 | JGI IMG/M metagenome (GOLD analysis project Ga0209291, IMG submission 184633) | Methane-oxidizing microbial communities from mesocosms in the Gulf of Mexico - GOM9B Gulf of Mexico (SPAdes) (version 2) | ecosystem: Environmental > Aquatic > Marine > Cold seeps...
TATCACTGTTATTTTCTTTAACATTTATATCTAATCCATTTTCATCAATGATAATTTTTCCTTTTTCTCCATCTTCATTTATGGTAATGTTAATTCCATTCTCGTTAATAATAACTCTTCCGTTTTCATCATCATAATCCAATTCTTCCTCAAAGCAATCTAGGCATTTAGTTGCATTATCTATAACTCTTAAATAATGCTCTTCATCATCATTTTGAAGTATATCTCCATATCGGTCATCATTTCTATGATAATAATATGTATTGTCATCAGCATATATTATCGTCCCTTCAGGAATATATATAGTTACTTCAACTTCTTGATTATTGTACTTCAATTCAGGGCTTATTAAAAAGTAATTATCTAAATAAAGGGTATTGTCTTTTAAAGTATACTTATAATTTATATCAATAGCTCTTTGTCTAGCTTGGTCATGGGCTTGTCCACTTGCTTCTTTTTTAATTCGAATACTACCTATTGAATCTTTAGTAGACCTTACAATTAATCTCACATCTTGAGAGAAGAGGTATTTTGTATCATTCTCATCGTATACAAACTGTTCATTACTACTTCGTCTCATTCTTGAAGAGAATAAATCATTAGCATTCATCGTTATTTTTAATGTGTCTTGAGCTGTCACAGCAAGTTCCTCTTTTATAAATACGTGATCATTTTCTTTTTGCTTAAGTGCAGTTTTTATACCGAAAATTGACAGTGTAATTATTGATAGTAGCCAAATTCCTAGTAAACTGAATTTTGCAAGGTTATTTATTGACTTTAGGTTTGAGACTAATATTTTTAATCCTAAATATGCTACAAAAAAGAATGGGATTCCTATAGCAAAGAAACCTAAGAAAGAAACTATCCATATTGGCCAAACTGGGGCATAATCATACATCTCCATTTGATCAATAAACCCTAAATTAAAGTAATCAAAAGAACTCATTGTAAACATCCCTATAAATAGGCTTATTACCGTAATAGTCCCCGCAAGAATTAAAAGAATACCAATAAACTTCCCGAATATTTTGAAAAGTGACATAAAAACATTCCCAATAGCATCAAAGAATGAAGAAATTCCATGTTGTGTTTTATCTCCATATTTTTGATAATCTACATTTTTTACAAAGTCAGTAGCATTATCAAGTTCTTCTTTAATTTTTTTTTCGATGTTTGAAATATTAACAGGGTCACCAGTCATGGCTATTTTTTCGGCTGTTGTTTTAGCTTCAGGAATTAATACCCATAATAAAATGTAAAATAATATACCTGTTCCTAAAGTAAAAAATAGTGCGATCCATAATAGTCTTATCCATAATGCATCTATTCCAAAGTAATGGCCAAGTCCTGAGGATACCCCTCCAACATATTTATTATCAATATCTCTGTAGAATTTTCTTTTACTAGTAGAAGTTGCTTTATGGGTTCTTGGTTCATCGTCAAAAATATCTTGATCAACCATATAATCTTCAGGTTGTCCCATTACTTCTATTACTTCATCAATTTCCTTAGTACTTACGACTTGTTTATCATGTTGTAATTTTTGAGAAAACAATTCGGCTATTCTACTTTCTATATCTGAAATTATTTCATCTTCACCAGATGCACCGGCAAAAGAACGTCTAACTGCATTTAGATAATTTTGCAGCTTTAGATATGCATTTTCATCAATATGAAAAATCATACCTCCTAAATTTATATTTACTGTTTTATTCATCTTTAGTGTTTTTTGTGCTAGTTACAATTGTTACTGCTTGGTGTAAGTTTTCCCAAGTTTTGGTTAGTTCTATTAAAAAAGTTTTTCCGTTTTCTGTTAGGGTATAATACTTTCTTGGTGGACCAGAGGTTGATTCTTCCCAGCGATAGTTGAGTAGCCCAGCATTTTTTAATCTTGTTAATAGCGGATAAATTGTTCCCTCAACAACAAGCATTTTCGCGTTTTTTAGTGTATCTAAAATTTCTGCAACATAAGCATCTTTACCATCTAAAATGGATAGGATGCAATATTCCAACACGCCTTTTCTCATTTGAGCTTTTGTGTTTTCTAATTTCATAGGTTCAATCTTTTAAGGTTCTGTAAACTGTTCATTTTTTGATTTTGATTATTGATGATTATTTTATAAATGGTATTGATAATGGGTATTTGTATAATATTCCTTCACTAGCTTTTATTGCACCAATTATTGTGACACATAGCTCAATTATTATTAATGAAATACTCAGGAATCCAAGTATTAAGAAAGCAATGATACTTCCTGAAAATTTAGTTAAGTCGTAAGCTGTAATATTTCCTTTTACTAATTCGAGCTGTTCAATTCCAAACCCCAAATGTATTGCTATAGGGATACAAATAAGTACCATAGTGATGAAGTATAGTAAAATGCTCATTTGGAAATTAATGACTTGTTTTCCGTTTTTGTTAATAAAGTCAGAACGATCCTTGTTTAGGTTCCAAATAAGTAATGGTGCTATAAAATTTCCAAAAGGGAATATATATTTAGCAAAAGTCCCAATGTGGATAAAGCTGGCGATGTTTTTGTGATTTTTTGTTAGCATAATGATTAATGATATAGTATTGTTCTATGCAAATATATGGATAAAAAAAGGTACTATGCAAAACAAAGTACTAAAGTTTAACATTTATTTAACATTTTTAAATGCTTATAATCTATGTATATTTGAATAATTAAAATATAACCAGTCATAGTTTAGCTATCTGTTTATCAGTGTTTCACTTGATTATGGGGTATGGTTAATGTTGTCAAAACTTAAATTATTAATAATTACGAATATGAAATTAACACCAAAAAAAGTTAATCTTTTTTTACTTGCAAAACTTCCTTCAGCATACTTATGTGGTGTAAGGTTGAGAAATATAAGCGCAACTGAAAGTATAACAAGTGTAAAATTTAAATGGATAAATCAAAATCCATTTGGTTCAATGTTTTGGGCTGTACAAGGAATGGCAGCAGAATTGGCTACAGGGGCATTAGTAATGCAAAAAATTCAGGAATCTGGTAAAAACATATCAATGTTAGTGGCTAGTAACAGTGCGATATTCAGTAAAAAAGCTAAAGGAAGAATTACTTTTTCTTGTGATGAAGGAGCGTTGTTAGATGCTGTTATAACAAAGGCAATTGAATCCGGTGAAGGACAGGTAATTTTATTAAAGGCAACTGGAACAGATGAGGAAGGTATTGCGGTTTCTTCTTTTAATTTTGAATGGACTTTGAAGTTGAAGAAAAAGAAATAATTAAAACTGTGCTGTAACAAAGTTGATAAAAGTACAACCTATATATAGAATCAATTAAAAAATAAATCAATGATAGCACACGAAATAGATTATGAAATTCACGGAGAAGAAATGCAATATGTAGAAATTGAACTCGATCCTCAAGAAGGAGTAGTTGCTGAATCTGGATCCTTTATGATGATGGAAAATGGTTTAGAAATGAGTACTATTTTTGGTGATGGATCCAATCAAAGTGAAGGGGTGTTAGGAAAATTATTTTCTGCGGGGAAGCGCTTGTTAACCGGAGAGAGTTTATTCATGACGGTCTTTTCTAATGTTTCACAACAAAAACGAAAAGTAAGTTTTGCATCGCCATATCCAGGTTCAATTATTCCAATTAATTTAGCCGAGAAAGGGGGAAAGTTTATCTGTCAAAAGGATGCTTTTCTTTGTGCGGCTAAAGGAGTATCTATAGGGGTTGAGTTTTCTAAAAAATTAGGAAGAGGTTTTTTTGGAGGTGAAGGGTTTATCATGCAAAAATTAGAAGGTGATGGGATGGCATTTGTTCACGCTGGTGGAACAGTTTGTAAAAAAACATTAGTTGCTGGTGAAACACTAAAAGTTGACACGGGGTGTTTGGTTGGTTTCTCACAAACTGTTAACTATGATATTGAATTTGTAGGAGGGATTAAAAATACTGTTTTTGGAGGAGAGGGCTTATTTTTTGCTACTCTTAATGGGCCTGGAACTGTTTATATACAATCTTTGCCTTTTAGTAGGTTAGCTTCAAGAGTTATAGCTGCAATTCCACAAACTGGCAGTAGTAAGGGAGAAGGAAGTGTTTTAGGTGGATTAGGGAATTTGTTAGATGGGGATAATAGATTTTAATTTATGTTGGTTATTTTAATAATAGAGCTAAATTATTAGTCTATAATTTTAGCCCAATATATTGTATGGATTAATTAGTCGGCCTATAATGTGTTTTATCTGCTAAAGTACACTATTACAAACTCTTTGTTGTTTTTGTATAATACTCATTAACAAATGGAATTAGTTATTCATATGTCGGGGATTTTAACATTTTTTTTAGGTTTATGTCATTAATATTTTGTTACTTAGAGCAACCTTAAAAACTTAATGTACATGGCAAGAGCAATGTTTGATTACACTAAAACAATACTTGAAAGAGTTAGTTTTGATGTTAATTTATTCTGTAAAGAACTCGAAAAAGCAATTGAAAGGTTGTTACCTTACGAAGTTGACGAATTAAAAATTTGGATAGGAAAACTTACTTTACAGAAACCAGAATTAAGTCAGTGTTTAATATATTTAAATAAGTAAAAAAAGGCAACCAATTTGGTTGCCTTTTTTTGGGTTTAATTAGTGGTCATAAATATGTTTTAAGGGATAGTTATTTTTCTTGGAGTTCTTTACAATCGGTAAGCGTTTATTTTCTGGGTAATAAATTAAATATATTTTTCAAAAACTTATAAAATTAACTTTTGCCTTTTGATTACTATAAATATATTTAAAGTTACTCTTTAATGTAAAAAGAGAGTTTAGAGTATTAGTATAAAATGATAGGAAACGCCTATGAATAATAACATTATCCTGATGAAGGTTCTTTGTTGTATTAATTTTTATATCATTATAAAGAGGAGTACTATTGCTGATAATCTAAACGTATAAAACCAATATTATTAGTACTTCCTGAAGTACGTTTGTAACCTTGTAAATATGGAACAACGGTTAATGAATAAGTAAGGTCTAATTCTAATTCAAAAGTATCATACGTACAAATTAATTTTCCGGTTGGATTAAAATCCCATGTGCCGTTAGTAGTAGTGGTACCATCAGTAATACTCATTGTTTGGTCAACATTGAATGTAATATTCATGTTTATTGTTGTTGGAGTATTTGGGTTAGCATCCGTATTGTAGGCTCCGTTAAATTGCCCGCTAAATTGGTGGAGTAAATTGGGGCTAGTAGTAGCGTTACCTGCAGAGTTTGTAGCGGTAACTAGTACAATATTACTTCCAAGAGCTAAGTCCTCATTCCAGGATAAGACCCCAGTTGTTTCATTTAAACTTATTCCTGTGTAAGTCATGTCCAAAGCATATGTTCCAGTTTCATTTCCCCAATCAATATTTGGTGCTACACTTCCATGTGTATAAAAAGGGATAGGGGTTTCTCCAGGGTAATAAAAATCAGAAGGAGCACTAACAGTAGTGTCATCTTTGTCTGAAGAGCAAGATATTATGGATATGCAAAAAAGGGATATCCAAAGAGAGTGTTTTAAGAATAACATGCTGATAAGTTTTAGAGTTAAGGTATCATTTTTTTTTTGGACTAATAATTTTGACATCATGAAATGCAATTGCACCGCGTACCACACTATCTATTACATCTTTTAAAGCGTTTGTGATTTGTACTTTTAATTCGTTTTTATGATATAATAAACTAACCTCTCTGGCTGGTTTAGGATCGTTAAAGTGTTTTAAATTTACTTCATTACATTCTAATAATTGTTTAGAGTGTAGGTAGGGTAATAGGGTCATTCCTAACCCTTCATCTGCTAGTTTTATTAATGTTTCAAAACTACCGCTCTCTAATTGAAATTTTTTTTTATTGCTGTTTCTCGAGGCACTACATAAATTAATAATACCATCTCTAAAACAATGACCATCTTCTAAAAGTAAAATATCACCAAGTGATAAATCAGCAACAGTAATTACATTATTTGAGGCTAAACGATGATTTTTTGGAATATAACCAACAAAAGGTTCATAATATAACGGACGCTCAAGGAGGCTTTCTTCATGCAGTGGCGTTGCAGCAATACCAGCATCAATTTGACCATCATTTAATTGTTTGATAATTTCAGAAGTTGTTAATTCTTTAATTTTTAATTGAACTTTTGGATGTTTCTCTATAAATGTTTTTAAAAACATAGGGAGTAACGTTGGCATAATGGTAGGTATTATTCCTATTTTATATTCACCGCCAATATATCCTTTTTCTTGATCAATAATATCTTGAATTCTATTGGATTCGTTAACAATGTTTTTTGCTTGTAACACTAATTTTTTTCCTACTTCAGTAAGTTCTATTGGTTTTTTACTTCTGTCAAAAATCTTAATATCTAAAGTATCCTCTAGTTTTTGTATTTGCATACTTAGCGTAGGTTGTGTAACAAATGAGTGCTCAGCAGCTTTGGTAAAGTTCTTATATTTTGCTACAGCTAATACGTAGTTTAATTGTGTAATGGTCATAGTTGATAAATTATGATGATAAAGATATAAAAACTATCAATTGAAACTATAGTAATTTAGTTTTTAATAGGGAGTACTTTTGGTTTAAATATAAAAAACAGATGATGAACACAACAATTTTAGGGTTAAACACAAAATATACTAATGAAGTAACTGAGGGATTAAATGAATTGTTAGCAAGCTTTCAGACTTATTATCAAAACTTAAGGGGGATACATTGGAATATAAAAGGAAAACAGTTTTTTGAGTTACACGTTAAGTTTGAAGAATTGTATACAGATGCAACTATAAAAGTAGATGACATCGCTGAACGAATTTTAACTTTGGGAGGGATGCCATTACATACTTTTGAAGATTATTCGCAAAGTAGTAAAGTAGTAGTAGGGAAAAACATAACCAATGATGAAAAAGCGGTTAAGCTAATAGTTAATTCACTGACCTCTTTGTTGTTATTGGAACGAAAATTACTAGAGTTTTCAGGAGAAGTGAATGATGAAGGAACCAACTCATTAATGAGTGATTTTATTGCAGAGCAAGAAAAAACTATATGGATGATGCAATCTTGGTTAGGAGTGTGATTGTGTTAATGTATACCTCTAGATTTAATTTCAAGGTATTTATTAATACTATCAATTGATAAGTTTTCAGGAGCAGTTAGAATGGTGTTTATTCCATATTTTTTTAGTTCACTGACAATTTGTTTTTTTTCAAAAATGAACTTCTCGGCAACCACTTTATCATATACCTCTTGTATGGTATTAGCTTTTTGATTGACAATTTTATCAAGTTTAGTGTTTTTAAAAAAGACAACTATTAGCATATGGTTTTTAGCTATGGCCCTTAAATAGGGAAGTTGTCTTTTTAACCCTTCAAGAGTTTCAAAGTTTGTATATAACATAATCAAACTTCGATGTGTGATAGTACGTTTGATATCAGCATATAAGCGACTGTAGTCGGATTCGTAAAAATTAGTTTTTACGTTATAAAGAGCTTCTAAAATTAAGTTCATTTGAGTCGTTCTACGCTCGGAAACAATAATATTCTCAACTTTTTTAGAAAAAGTAAACATGCCTGCTTTATCTTGTTTTTTGAGTACAACATTACTAAGAACTAATGAGGCATTAATTGCATAATCTAATAATGATAAGCCATTAAAAGGCATTTTCATTACTCTACCTTTGTCAATGACACTGTAAACAGGTTGTGATTTTTCATCTTGAAATTGATTGATCATTAATTGATTTTTCTTAGCACTAGCTTTCCAATTAATAGTTCTTAAATCATCCCCTTGAACATATTCTTTAATTTGCTCAAATTCTAGGGAATGTCCTATGCGACGGATTTTCTTTAATCCATAAGCCGATAACCTATTAGAAAAAGCTATAAGATTATATTTTTTAAGCTGAATGTAAGAAGGGTATGTCTTGATTAATAAGGGTTTACCTGAGATAAAACGTCTTGAAATTAATCGTAATGGTGATTTGATATATACATTAATAAATCCAAAATTATATTCACCACGTTCAGTAGGTCTGACTGTATATTTTATTTCATAATTGTCTTGCGCCTGTATTTTTTGATCAAGTGTAAATGTTCTGTTTTGAAATTGAAATGGTAGCTCGTCAATAATAAGTGTTTGTATATTGAAAGGGTAATGATTGTTTATAGTGATCAATATTTCATTTTTATCACCATTTGATAATTTATCTGATGTATGTCTTGTAGCATTAATTCCTTTTTTTATTATAAAAAGAATTGTAATATCTATAAGTACAAAAGTTACTAGTGCGATTAATAAAAGTTTTGCAATGGAAAACCATTGTTCAAAAAAATGTGATACAACAAAAAGACCTACAATACCAGTTAGTATATAGAAAATTAAATTATTCAGGTATATGCCTCTGTACAATTTTTTCACGAGTGAATTTTTTAGTTTTATCTAGGGATTTCTACCGTTTCAATAATTTGTTGGATAATTTGAGTGCTGTTAACGCCTTCCATTTCTCGCTCAGGAGTAACTAATACTCTGTGTTGTAAAACAGGAACAGCGGCTTTTTTGATATCTTCAGGAGTAACAAAATCTCTACCAATCATAGCGGCAAATGCTTTCGAAGCATTTAGAATAGCGATACTTGCTCTTGGGGAAGCTCCTAAATATAAAAAGGCATTGGTTCTAGTATTGATAACAATATCGGAAATATATTTTAATAAATTTTCTTCTATTTTAATTTGAGTTACCAAGGTTCTAAATGTAATAATTTCCTCACCAGATATTATTGTGTTTATTTGAGCTGTTTTCTTTTTATTCCCTAATAGATGTTCCCTCAATATAATTTCTTGTTCTTCTTCAGCAGAAGGATACCCTACAGTAATTTTAAATAAAAATCGATCAAGTTGTGCTTCAGGTAAACGGTAAGTTCCTTCTTGTTCAATAGGGTTTTGTGTAGCTAATACTATAAAAGGAACGTCCATAGGATATGTTTTTCCGTCAATAGTAACTTGCTGTTCTTCCATAACTTCAAAAAGGGCAGCTTGCGTTTTTGCAGGAGCCCTGTTGATTTCATCAATCAAGATCATGTTTGAAAATATAGGACCTTTTTTAAATTCAAATTCTGATTTTTTCATGTCAAAAATGGAAGTCCCTAAAATATCAGATGGCATTAAATCAGGAGTGAATTGAATTCTACTAAAGCCAATATTCATTGTGCTTGCTAATAATTTTGCTGTAATTGTTTTTGCAACTCCAGGCACTCCTTCAATTAATGAGTGGCCATTAGCAAGTAAAGAAGCAATTAATAAATCAATCATATCGCTTTGACCAACAATAACAGTTCCTAATTCTTCTTTTATTTTTAAAACACTTTCTTGTAGTTTACTAAGGTCTAATCTACTTTCAAATTGAAAGTTTTCAGTAGGTGTAGTGGTGTTCTTTTCTTCCATATTTATGTATTTGATTATTAAAACAATGTAATAATCAGTTAATAGTTATACCAAATTAAAAAATTGCTCGATTAATTGATTTAAGCGCAATAAATCATCTGTAGTACATGTCTGTTGTTTGTTTAATTTCAAAATAGTGTTGATGATGAGCTTAACCTCACCGTATTTTTTTCCAGATTTTAAAGTTAGTTTATCTATAAAATCATCATTTAAATTTTGAGTATCTAAAAAATAATCGTGCCTGATTTTTTCTAAAAAATAAATTATTTTTCTTTGTACAATATCGGTATGATTGTTTTGTTGGAAATATAAATTACCAATAGTTTGTGTAAAATCTAGAGTAGTATTCTGTAGCGGTTTTAGTATAGGTATGATGCGTTGTCTTCTTTTGGTATTAAAAGCAATAAAAATGACGAGCCCTATTAATGCGATAAAAAAAGCCCATTTTAATGCTTTGTGGGATAAAAAGTAACTTAGTGAACTTTTTTGATTTCCATCCTTGTTTCCTTTGCGATATGAGTAATGAGTATCCCAATAAATATTGGTGTTATTTAAATAAGAAAATACATTAGCGACGTATTTTTGATTTCCGTTTAATAGATGGTAATTAGTGAAAAGAATAGGTTGTGTGTGTAAGTAAAACTGGCCTTTTTTATAGTTTATTTTTATATAGTTTGGACGAATAGTATCATTTATTTTTTGAGTACCTAAAACAGTAGTTAGTTCCGAATCAGAGTATTCAAAGTACGTAGCTGAAATATTTTTACTGTACTCAAATTTTTTTTGATTGAAATCGTGATTATTTAAGCTGATTTCGGCATCAATATGCTTAGGGTTTAATTTATTTATTGAAGTATTTTGGTATGAGTATCCAAATTTTAATGAGTCCATCAAAGCTTCTTCAAATATTGTAGCAGCAATAAAAGCGGTATTTCCTTCAGCTACAAAATGTAATATTTCATCAGAAGTTACATTGTCAATAGTACGCATATTATTACTGATGTATATGTAATTACCCTTTAAGTTATAAGTGTTGTTATTAAAGTTATAAGCGGAATTAAAGTAATCATATGTGTTTTTAGGAATGGTTATTATTTCTTGTTCAGGGAATAAGTTTTTAAGTTCTTGATGAATGATGTAAGTTCCAAATGGTTTTTTATGTTTGTAATTATAGGTTTCTCGCCAATCAGTAGGACGAGGCCCCATAAAACTAATTATGATTGCTACAGTAATTGCGGCAGCAAATACTCCTAAAGCTATTTTTAAAGCATTGTTCATGCAATTGTGTTATTATAATTAATAAATGACAATTGTAAATCGGCATAGTCAGAAGCTGAAATTTTAAATTCTCCGTACCAAACATACTCATATATGTATGCTATATATGAAAACTCTTTTCTATGTTTTGTGTTTTTTAAGTCTAATAAATAATCAGAGTTTGTTTTATCCTTATCAATACTAATTAGTTTTTTCTCTGATAATTGTTTTAGTGTTTTTAAATATTGATATCTAATAGCCAAACGGTAATTTTCTAAGGAAATTGCTGAAGCAAGTAGCTCATCTAAATTACTATTTTGTATAATTTCCTCATCAACAAGTTCTAGTTTCTCAATAGCTTTATTTGGTGATTTTTGAACAAACCATGAACCTTCATTTTTAATAAGGGCTCTGGCAATTAAAAATACTGCAAAGACAATTAAAATTATAGGAAGGTAAGTTAGTAAAAATGACATAATTCCGGCTAGCCATGATATGTCAGGATTATAATTACTTGAATCTGATACTTTTGGTTTTACTTCTATATAAGTGAAGTCTTCACCTGAATAAATGTTATTTAAATCGTCATTAAAGTTACGTTTGGTTACAACTATATCATTCTTTAAGGTAGTGTTTACTGCAAAATTAAATAATCCGGCAGATAGTAATGTTATCAAAAAAAAGAGGAATTTTCTTGATGATAAACTAGTGGTATTTGTATGTGATAAATTACTCACCTGAACCTATTTCATCTATTGTACTGTGCGTGTCAATACCCTCTTTTTCTCCCTTTAAGGAATAGAAGATAATTCCTTGGTTTATGAATAATACACTATTAGTGATAAAACTAATGATAATAGAAAGAATCATGCTTATTAAGATGGAGCTTATCATTGTTGAGGTTATATTTTCGCTATTTAGAAGGAATAATTCGCTTGAATTAATACTTAATATTTTTTCGAAAACGATAGAAAATATTTGTTGAGTCATTACAACTATCAATAATATTAATGCTACACATCCTACACTATGCCAAAACTTTATATTTATAAGTTCCCATGCATAAGACAGAGAGTTGAAAAATTTATTTTCAGGTTTATGGTAATATTCAAACATAGTAAACATAATTAACATCATGAATATAGCTAAAGGAATAAATATTCCTACAAAAGTACACGCAACAATTATCACTGCTATAAAAAGAACAATAAGCAATGGTATTGAAATTATAATGATTCCAATAATGTATTTTATTATTTTAGGAAAATGAGATTTTAAAGAAGTTATAATTTCTGATGAACTAAAATTTATACCTTTTTTTTCTTGATATAATTTTAAATATATAGGTGTAAAGGAGTAACTAATGCCATTAATAACTGTACTCGTTAAAAATAATATTGATAAATAACTCCAAAACATTCCAGTGTTTAAGCTGTTAGTAAATAATTCTTTAATATTTTCACTTCCTTTAATTTCAAAAGAATTAAAATCAATAAACAAACTCAATAAAGGTAAGAATGCGAGTATTGAAATTAGTAATAACACCCCATTTATTAGGATGTAATTTTTTAAAAAATGCCCTCCACTTTTTTTGAAAAACTCAATAGTATCATTAAAAAAAGCATTGAAATCTCTAGTTTGTAATAAGTTCATAAAATTATTTTTGATATATTTTGTTGTATACTCTATGTGGATAAATTAAATAGTAATAAATAATAAAACTTAATGAAGTTATTATTATACTATAACTTACAATATGTGGTATAGCATTAGATAAACGGGTAACGTACCCTTCTAAAAAACCAGCAATAATCGTAAAGGGAATAGTACTTAAAAATATTTTAAAAGCATCACGGACACCTATTTTAAAAGAATTTATTCTAGATAATGTTTTCGGAAAAAAGAGACTTGAAGCGATAATGAACCCAGCACCACATTCAATAATCATAGCAAAAATTTCAAATGAACCATGAATCCATATTCCACGAACACTTTCCCAAAAAGCATTTTCTTGATGAAAAAAGTATTGAAAAACACCTACCATAATAGAGTTTTCCATCATGATATATCCAGTGCCTATTCCGCCAGTAATCCCTGATAAAAATAGGAGAGTGCCAACTTTTATGTTATTAAAAGTGATTCCTATAAAACTCCCCCAGGTGCTGCCGCCTTTGTATATAGCAACTGCATCACCATTTTTAATATTCTCAATGGTTTGGTCAATGTAATTATTTCCTAAAATTTGTCGAGCAAAATCTTCATCATTCGCTAATGAAAATATACCAATACTCATAAAAAGTATAAAAAAAGCAACAGCATAATATAGTTGCCTTCGATATTGATAAGCAGCTAAAGGAACATCTTGAGTAAAGAATTTTAGTAAGATGTTTTTTGTAGTTCGCTTAGTAGTATAAATATGTAAGTAACTAGTGGATGCTAAATGATTTAAGTAAAGTACTAACTTGCTTTTTGGGTAATATGTTTGTGCATATGATAAGTCATTCATTAGCTGTATATAAAGGTTAGCTAACTCATCAGGGTTTTCTTGAGTATTTTTATTTGAAATGGATTGTTCAAATGTCAACCATTTTTCTTTATTTTGTTTTATAAAAGCGACCTCTCTCATGGTTAAACGAATGTACTAAATTACTCAAGATGCTTCAAATTAATACGACACAAAATGTGATACTAAATTTTGATTTAGCCAACATAGGTTCTCGGATAGTAGCATATACATTGGATTTAATTGTAATAATAGCATATTCATGGGGGGTCTTTTATTTTTATGAGATTAATAATCTGTCAGACCTCTATTCAGATAGTTGGTCACAAACGGCAATTAGTATTTTATTGTTTTTACCGGTAACATTATATACATTACTATCTGAAATATTTTTAAATGGACAAACATTAGGAAAAAAAATAATGAGGTTGAAGGTGATAAAAATTGATGGGTTTCAGGCTTCAAATTCAGACTTTATAATCCGTTGGTTTTTTAGAATAATAGATATTTATGGGTTTATGGTCATGATGGTTATAGCTACTGCTTTTTCATCATTACTAAGAAATGGAGTTTTTGAGGTTATATTGTCTATTGTATTGTTTATTAGTCCTATTGCCGGATTTATAACTATTATAGTAAGTAAAAATAAACAGCGTTTTGGGGATATGATTGCAGGTACTGCAGTGGTGAATTTAAAAAATAAAACGAATATTTCCCATACTATTCTTGAAGAATTAAAAGATGATTATAAACCTACATATCCTTGGGTTATTAAGTTGTCAGATAATGATGCACGAATTATAAAAGAAACTTTTATAGCAGCTAAAAAAAATAAAGATTACAGTGTATTAATTAAATTGAGAACTAAAATTGAAGAAGTAACAGGGATTACTAATAAAGATAAAAATGATTTAATTTTTTTAGATAAAATATTAAAGGATTATAATTATTTTACTCAAAAAATGTAATACTATTCATGTCGGTTTTTATTAAAAACCGACATGAATAGTGTTTTAAAATAGGAATTAGAGTCTTATTTCTAAATTTAAACTTTCTTTTTCAACCTTAAATTTAGCATCATCAAAAGTAGGAGGTCCAAAGCTCATATTGTTGTTTGACATTCCATAAGCTTCTTTAGGCATGCCGTTTAATTTAAAGTCCATTTGGTTGTTTGCATTTTCATCATGTATAACCATGATAGCGTAGTTACCTTCTTTAACATTATCAAAAGTTACTTTAATTTCATTATTACTTATTTTTTCTTTGATTCTTTTTAACGCTGGTTTTTCTTTGGCCATAAATGTTTCTTGATTATGTAGTCCAAGTAGAATAAAGCCATTATCATTTTTAATATTATTGATCCTAATGGTTATGTCAACTCCTTTTGATTCTTGTGCTTGTACAATAAAATGACTGATAGCTAAAAGCATTACTAAAATGATTGTTTTCATTATATTTTGTTTTTAATTGTTAGTAGTGCAAATATCTTGAAAGACGGAGCTTTATGAAAAAAGAAGTTACTGAGTTGTAGTATTTTCTAGTTGAATTGTAAAAAAAAATCTCTGCTAAATATAGCAGAGATTTTTACCCCAAAAAAACTTACTTATCTTCGAAAAGGTATCCCTAATCGAAAGGTATAAAGGTAGTAAATAAATACATGTTAAAAAATACCCAATATTGGGTATTTTTTTATCACTAATTATAGTGATAAAAAAAATGATGGATATGAATAGTTTTAATAAATAGTAGCTTTTAAGTCAATATCTTTAATAGGCCATTCTCCTTTGTCAGTAACTTCATGGGCTATTTTTGTCAACAACATTTAATCCCTTAATAACTTTTCCAAAAACAGTGTGCTCTTCATCTAGATGATGTAATCCTCCTTCTTTGTGAACAATAAAAAATTCATATGCATCGGACAATTTTTTAGGGTTCTGATTCCATCTTCTGGCTGATGATAGCGCCCCTTTATGATGTTTATGGAAGCTAAATTCAGGTGGTATTTTATAATTTCCGATACTTTTCCTGAGTATTCTAGTACTATTTTTATCTGACTGACCTGCTTGTATAATAAAATCAAAAACCACTCTATGAAAGCAACTTGTATTGAAGTATCCTTTATTAACTAATAATAAAAAATTCGCTCTATGCAATGGCGTTTCTTTAAATAATTGAATATGAATGTCTCCTAATCTAGTTTCAATAAGTACTTTATTTTCTTTATGTTTATTTCCGTATTTGGTTAGAAAATCAATAACTGTTTTTTGAGTAATTATTGGAGTGGGGTCTTCTAGTTTTAGTGTTTTTTTTTCAGTTTCTATTACAACTTTTAACTCTTTCTTTTCTATAGTTTTCTTATCTTGGCAACTCATTAGTATTGCAAAAAAAAATAAAAATAGATTATTTATTTTGATCATGACATTAAAAGACTTTGAAGAATTAATCCCAAAAATAAAAAAATCATCTTTACCAGGCATCGAATCACAGTTTAAATTGGCTCCATTGATGAGAAAAAGATTAGGAAAGTCACTTGACTTATCAAAACTCAATCCTAGAAAAGCGGCAGTATTGTCATTGTTGTTCCCAGATACCAATGGAGAGATGCAAATGGTATTTATGTTACGAAAAACCTATGAGGGAGTACATTCAAATCAAATTGGATTTCCTGGAGGGAAAATAGAAAAAGAGGATGTTTGTTTGAAAGCAACTGCATTAAGAGAAACGTTTGAAGAAATTGGTGTTCATGAAGAAAATATTAATGTATTAAAAG
>Ga0209291_1002231_pt1 | contig 15969 bp, 13 predicted proteins | sample GOMGulsemesocosm_FD_184633 | JGI IMG/M metagenome (GOLD analysis project Ga0209291, IMG submission 184633) | Methane-oxidizing microbial communities from mesocosms in the Gulf of Mexico - GOM9B Gulf of Mexico (SPAdes) (version 2) | ecosystem: Environmental > Aquatic > Marine > Cold seeps...
GACTGAAATTTTTGGCATTATTGCCGACAAAGAAGATATGTTCTCAGCCCTTGCCTCTAACTTTCCTGCCGGTACGTTATCAGGCGCACCTAAAATGGAAGCAATGAAAATCATCGATGACTTGGAGCCCGATGGTCGCGGACCTTATGGCGGTGCTCTCGGTGAATTTAGTTTTAATGGTGACTGTACTTTTGCCATTCCTATTCGCACTGTCTTTATCAATGGTGAAGAGGGGTATGCACAGACCAGTGGCGGTAATGTATATGACTCAACCGCAGAAGATGAATATTTAGAGATCCAACGTAAACTGTCTGCTATGCGCAAAGTGCTAGCCTATTTTGAGGGGGAGCAATAATGCGCGTACTTATTATTGATAACTATGATTCATTCACTTTTAACTTATATCAATACGTTGGCGATACGCTATCGCGTGAGGAGCATCTTAAAGATTTTGAGGTGATCGTTAAACGTAACGACGAGTTAGATTTAGTACAAATTAAAGCCTTGAATGCTGACCGCATTATTATCTCGCCAGGCCCAGGTACGCCTGAAGACCCTGCGTATTTTGGTGTTTGTGCCCAAGTAATTGTTGAGCTGGGGAAAACAGTTCCCGTTTTAGGTGTGTGCTTGGGCATGCAGGGTATTGCCCACTGCTTCGGGGCAAAGATTGTTCATGCCGGTGTGCCAATGCACGGCAAGGTATCCCCAATTAAACACGATGCTAAAGGTGTGTATAAAAACATGCCGCAAGAGCTGGAAATTATGCGCTATCACTCACTGATGGTTGAGGTTAGCTCCTTTCCCGATTGTCTTGAAATCACCTCCGTAGTTGACGATGAGTTTGCAGCAGGCACCGAAAGTTTCAAACAAGCGGCACTCAATGGCAGTGAAATTATGGGTGTCAGGCATACTCAATATCCTATTGAAGGCATTCAATACCATCCTGAGTCTTTTGCCACTGAAGGTGGTAAAAACTTAATAAGAAACTTTTTACTTTAAAAGGCAGTCCTCGCAGAGAGTGTTCTAACTCTCTGCGCTAAGACTCACTTATGTTGCCGATCCGGGTTTCTTGTTAGACCCCGCATAACACTGCCAATCACTCAGTGAGATTTTTAGCCACGTAAATTGATGCGATCACAATTTACTGAGAGTTGAATACATTATCTTTTTTAAACGACTAAATTGTCATTAGAGTGCGTTGTTAATACTTATATATAGTCACAGGTCATGTGATAGCATTGTGTTTTAACTGCATTAACGGGGTGTCAGTGAGTAATAAAGCAACAGCAAAACCGCAGCGTTTATCGCGCAAACTCACAGAGCAAAAGATTTTGAGCGCAGCTGAGGACGTATTTGCCCTGTACGGCTTTCAAGGGACATCGGTCAACAGTATTGCTGAGCTTTGCGGTCTGACCAAACAAAATTTACTCTATTACTTCCCCTCCAAAGAGGTTCTCTACCTTAGAGTTCTAGAGAAAATTTTAGACCTTTGGCTAGAGCGTATGACGCTGTTTGTACAACGTGGTGATGACCCCAGAACGATGATAACCAGCTATATTCGGGGAAAAATCGATATTTCTAAAGCTCATCCTAATGCCTCTAAAGTTTTTGCTAATGAAATTATTCAAGGCGCCCCGAGGTTGCGAGAACATTTAATCAACCGTTTACTGCCTTTATTAGAAGATGATGTAAAACTTATAAGACGTTGGATTGCAGAGCAGAGAATGGATCCTGTTGATCCCTACCACTTATTTTTCATGATTTGGTCATCCACCCAGACGTATGCTGATTTTTCTTTGCAGATTGAATTGGTGTTGGGTAAACCTAAACTAGAAGATGAAGATTTTGAGCACGCTAGTCAATTCTTAACCAAGCTTATTATTAAAGGATTGGGAATTAAGTAGTATCAAGCTGTAGGTAAGTACGCCACAAGCTTTGAATATCAAGCTAGAAAGTCAGTATTAATCCTTAGTGAGCTTGATAACTTCAAGTTTATGGACGATATTTATAGGCATGGTAAAGGAGATAATGCCCCTTGTAACATCAAGTTACCCTTAAATCTTATGTGAGTGAAGACAGTAACATTGCTGCTAATCACGGCGTTACACCTATAATTATCTTCCCCCTAGCGACAAATTTACATCAAACATGGCCGTAGCGAGAGCGGCAAAATCGTTCACAATGAGCACGTCTAGACGTGGCCGTCTGGTGATTCCAAACAACTGAATTTACTGCTGTTCAGATTGGATGAGTGAAACGTTCGCAGTAGGCAACTGTTTCTGGATAGGAACTCATTACAGACTGGAAAGGTATAGTCAGTTGCGACAAACATTACAGGGAAAGTTATGTTAGTTAAGCGGCTTAAAAAAACTGAGCTTTATAAACACTTAAAGACAGAAAAGCTCAACGAGAATTTTTTTTATAAAATGGGCCACCTGCTGCTCTGCTGTTTTTTGCTGCCCTTTGTCACTTACTGGTATTTTAAACAAGAATATTTACTCGCCACCATCGAGCTTATGGTACTACTATTTTTTTGTGCAAACCTGCGGCAAATTGTCCTTAATAAGGACGAACTTCTACCCCGCTCTGTTGTGTTAATAGGCATTGGCTGCCAACTACTCTCTCTGAACTATTACGCTGGTAGCTCCGCATCGCTCTGGGCTTACCCTCTATTAGCCATTTACTTTTTTATCTTGCCTATACGGCACGCTAACTACGCTGCAACCGCATTAGTAACTCCTTTAAGTGTCATATTATTTTTTAACGCCGAACAAGTATTTGTTATCAGGTTTGTCTCTAGTATTGCGGCCATGTTGTTAATTGCTAACATGATTGTCTTGATCATTAGTAACTTACAGAAAGAGCTCATTAACCGATCCATTAAAGACCCTCTCACCCAGTGTTACAACCGCCGACACATGGCGCAAATTTTCAAGCAAATGACGCATTTATTTCAACGTTCTAACACAACCATCTCGATCCTGTTGATTGATGTCGATTATTTCAAACAAGTTAACGATCAATTTGGGCATCTCGTTGGCGATAAGATACTCTGTCAAGTTGTTAGTATTATTAAAGAAAACTGTCGAGCTAGTGACATGCTGTTTCGCTACGGCGGTGAAGAATTTGTCTTATTACTGCCTGAGGAAAACATTCAAAACGCCGGGCTTATCGCCGAGAAGAATCGCACTTTGCTGAACACAATTACGCTACCCGATAATAATGTTGTTTCCGTCAGTATTGGCGTCTGTGAAATGGCACCCGATATGAGCGCAAATGATTGGATAAAATATGCGGACCAAGCGCTCTATCAAGCAAAATCCGATGGGCGAAATAGAGTACAATGTTATGAGAACAAAGTTAAATACCCCTTACATAGCCCGGAGAAAGTGCAACATTTGCGTTAATAATAAGTCACTGTAATAGGACAAATCTTTCATTCTTTTCGCATTTATTTGTGACAGGCGCTGCTTATTTTTAGCGACAGGAGAGCGTTTTATCTAATGCATCAAAGGGAATATAACCCATTTTTAACAAATAGCTTACAGCGTTGTACGGTTCTCTTAAGCGACGAGTTCTACCAAAGATTTACCGGTGAAGTAGCCGCCATCAAGTTGCTAAACAAAAGCCTATCTAGCTTTCTTTATAGTCACGTTTATCATAAAAATTAAGCGTATCAGCCCTGCTCTTGACATTGCCTGCATGCAGGTACTTAGAATTTCTCGGGAGCAAAATCCTGCCATGTTTTCGCAGGATAAGGCCATCCATGGCCAAAAAAAAGAGCGCCTATAGCGCTCTTTTTAATTGATTATTGATTATTCTGAATCAAATACATTCTGTGATTTTTTCTGATTTAACTTCGAGCGTATAAGATTTAGCAATGGTTGACCAAATAAAGCCAACATTGCCAGTGACATAATCACTGCTGTTAGTGGACGCTCCCACAAAAAGCTCATACTTTCATCATTAATCACTAGTGCACGGCGTAAGTTATCCTCTAACATGCCACCTAAGATAAATCCTAACAGCATAGGCGCTAATGGGAAGTCCAATAGCTTCAACCCAATGGCTGCTACACAAATAATGATCATTACTTGAATATCAAAGGCATTAAACGAGACTAAATAAACTCCAGTTAATGAGAAGAACAAAATCAGCGGGATTAAAATCGTTCTCGGAATCTCTAGCAACTTAGCGATATATGGGATCAGTGGTAAGTTTAAAATCAACAGTACAACGTTACCCAAGTACATTGAGATGATAACAGACCAAAAAACATCTGGATGATCAATAAACAACCGTGGACCAGGCTGGATACCATAAGCAATCAGAGCTCCAAGCATTACCGCTGTCGTACCAGAACCTGGAATACCTAAAGTTAGCAGTGGTACAAAAGATCCGGTTGAGGCTGCATTGTTGGCTGATTCAGGTGCCGCTAGACCCTTTACAGAGCCCTTACCAAACTTCGCTTTCTCTTCTTTCGATGACAGGTTTCTCTCTATACCGTAAGCCAAGAACGAAGCGATAGTCGCACCAGCACCTGGCAATACACCGACGATGAAGCCCAATACAGATGAGCGTACCATAGTCGGAGCTACTTTCTTAACCTCATCCTTACTCAGCTTCATACTGCCAAGATTTGAAGCATCATTGACATTGTCTTGCTGAGCGTTGGTCGCTCTATCCATTACAGACATGACCACTTCCGCCAGTGCAAATGTTGCCATTGCCAACAGTAAGAAGCTAAGTCCATCAATAAACTCGAGCGAGCCAAAAGTAAAACGTTCTACACCGTTTGATCTATCCGAGCCCACCGTTGAAAGCATCAAGCCTAAAACGCACATCATCAAAGCTTTTAAGATATTCCCTTTTCCAGCAAAGGCCGCGACTGCTGTCAAACCTAAAACCATCAATGCAAAGTAGTCACTTGATTGAAAGCTTAGCGATACTTTTGCCAACATAGGAGCAAATAACAACAAGAAAATAGCGCCTATTGTGCCTCCGGTAAAGGATGAATATGCCGCCAGCGCTAACGCCTTACCTGCTTTACCTTGTTGCGCCATTGGAAAGCCATCAAAGGCGGTCACCACCGTCGCTGCACAGCCCGGAGCATTTATGAGAATAGATGAGGTAGAAGCACCAAAAATAGCACCGTAATATACGCCCGCCATCAGAATAATACCTGAAGATGGTTCTAATCCGTAAGTCACCGGGATCATTAATGCAACGGCTGACACTGGACCAAGACCTGGTAACATACCGATAAATGTTCCGGCAAAACAACCGACAAACATCATTAATAAATTAAAGGGAATTACCGCTGTCGTTATGCCTGTATAAATACCTTCCCACATATTAAATCCCCCCTAACCAAGTTAACAAATCACCTGGCGCTAGATAAATATCTAATAGCTGCGTCAGTACATACCAAAAGAAAGTCACTAACGGTAGCGAGCAAAAGAACAAAATCAGCTTGCGTCGCTCTCCTAACAACCAATAACCACCTAGTAAAAACAGTGTTGTTCCTACCAAAAAGCCTAGTGGTTCGAGTATCACACCATAGAGAGACATCAAAGCTAGTAACTTGATAGCGATTACCCAATCTAAATTGGGCAAGGTTGATTTTCCCTCTCCTCTAGAACTAATAATCATAATCAGAGACAGCACCGCACCAATGAAGGCCAGTGCAGCGGGCAAGGTTTTGGCGGTAAATACCTCGTATTCATCACCTGGGTACATTGGAATTAAAGTGACGGAGTATCCATAGGCGATAGAGAGCGCCAAAAAGATTAAACCGCCTATTCGGTCTTTTGCTATTGTCATAATATATATGGGCTGAAGATTAGCTTAGCCCGCCTCTTATTATTGCGAGACCTCAGCTTAACGACTGTATTTAATAATACGGTGTTAAAAACAGGTTCTATAAAGATGATTTAAGTGGTGCTTAAGTCATCTTAGTTAATGATAAATTAAGGGTAGCAAAACTCACCTAGAATGCTAGTTTTCACCAGAGTACACAGATGGAGGGCACTCTGATTCCGCTATTTCGCCTGTTTTGCCTTGTCTTATTCTACATCCGCTGCGTTATGCAGGGTCTCATTGTGGAAGTTCTGGATAAATCCCGTCTTTTCCATTACGAAGAAGTCGAGATTTATTGAGCGCTTCTAAAAAAAACCCTTGTATATCAAGACATACAAGGGTTTCAGAAAAACCTAATTACTTAAGAAAACCTAGCTCTTTCATTAGAGAACCAATTTGTGCTTCTTGGCTTTCTAAGAACTTGTAGAAATCTTCAGAGTTTTTGTAAACGTTAACCCAACCGTTACGGCTACGTACTGTTTCCCACTCAGGAGTCTTATACATCGCTTCTAGTGTTTCATTCCACATAGCAAGTTTCTCTTTTGAAGCACCCGGTGCTGCAAAGAAACCACGCCAGTTAGCAAAAACAGTGTTGTTACCCATTTCTGTCATTGTCATAACTTCTGGAGCATCAGCTACACGCTCTGGTGCAGTAATACCTAAAATACGTACCTGACCACCTTTTGCTAGTGCTAGAGCTTCACCTAAACCAGTAGAGAGAATTTTAGCTTCGCCAGACAACAGACCTGCCATTGCCTTTCCGCCAGCATCGTATGGGATGTACTTAAGCGTACGTGGGTCTAGTCCTTCAGCTTTAATAATTGAAGCTGCGACTAAGTGATCGAGAGATCCGCGAGCTGAACCACCAGCAAACTTAAGTTTACGTGGGTTTTCTTTAAACAGCGCTAACGCTTGGCTCCAATTCTCTAATGGGCTGTCTTTCTTAACAACTAACGCACCGAAATCGGCAATCACGCCAGCAACAGGTGTTAAATCACGGAAGCTCTGTGGGAATACTTTAGTAATTGAGCGTACAACGATAGGAGTAGAGTTAACCATCAATGTATTTTCTGCAGTTTTAGCAGTTTCGATGATGTGGGCAATCGCTTTACCGCCGCCACCACCTGACATGTTTTGGAAAGATACTTCACTCACCAAACCTGATTTAGTCAGTGCTTCACCCGTGCCACGAGCTGTACCATCCCAGCCGCCACCAGCGCCACCAGGAATCAAGAAATGAATTTTTTCTAGTTTAGCTTCAGCCGCTGAGACTGAGATTGATAAACTTGAAAGCAGGCAACCGGTAATAGCTGCTGCTAAAAGTGTACGACGTTTAATTGACATGTATTGCTCCTTTTTGTTTTCGTTATTTCCATACAATATCCGCGCTTCAATCAGTTGAATAGCTTATGGTTTTAATGGCTTTTTAATTTATACTGCGCATTTTGTACATAAAGTTCACGGACAGGCAAAATAAGTATAGAGGATAATTAATTAAAGGAGCTAAAGAAAAATAAAAGCTGAACTGCACACTAAACAGTCCAGCTTTAAAGTCCAGGGGGACAATACAAATGTTAGCAACTATTCAGAACACTCTTCTTCTTAATAGTTCCTTGGGAGCTCTCAGGTTTATCCATTACCGCCAAGCAAAACTGCGGCCATAAAACTGTGCGTTTCTCACCTGCAACTAACGTTATCAACTTTTTGGCGTTACCCACAGCTTCAAGCAAAGGCCACTTTGATGAAGAGCCCCTAGTTCAAACTTTAATTAAAGCAGTTCAGACAATCTTTACATTTTAAAATTTCGTCTATACTCAATTGAGTGATCATGAAAGTACACTCTGTTTTTTTGGAAATTTTCTCTTATGCAAGACATGTCCATCATGGAGCGCGCCCCCAAAGCGAGCCTGCTTAAATCAATAAGAATTAGTCAAAAGAAAGGCCTGGGGCGTAAATTATTAATTGCCGTGCTACTCATCAGCTCCGTTTTCACCTTCATTCAAGCCTCTTGGCAATTATATGATGATTATTTAGCCGGCCTTGGTGAGATTGACCGCAGGTTCGAGCAAATACATATCAGCTATAAAGAATCTCTTTCACGTAGTATCTGGGATGTTGACACTGAGGAAACTAAAATGTCTGCCAGTGGCATATTGTCTCTCCCCAATGTAGAGCAAGTCACTATTTATGAAATGGCAAACGCCGATTTAACCCTTCTCGCTGACCTCAAAACGGGTGTCACTAAAGATTTAACCGCTAAAAAATACACACTATATATTACGGAAAACAACATCAAAACAGCAATAGGCGTACTCTCTCTTAAAATTAGCCTTGCCCAACTGTATCGTAATTTATATGACAAGTTATTGTTTATTATATCATTTCAGACCATTAAAACTTTTTCGGTTTCAATCTTAATCTTTGCTGTTTTTCATTACCTGGTGACCCAACACTTAATTGCTATGTCTAAATTTTCGCAATCAATCAATGAAGACAATTTAGATCAACAACTCGTATTACACCGTAAACATGCCCATTCTGATGATGAATTAGACGCCATGGTCCAAGCGCTTAACAATACCAAATCTAGCATGCGAAAAATGCTGGAATCCAATGTATCGAGTCAGCACCTTCGCTATGAGTTAGCGCAAAAGCAGCAACAAGAACAGCAAAATGAGGTGCATCGAAAACAGATTGAAAGTAAGAACAAAGAACTCAGTGAAATGATAGTGACCTTGAAGGAAACGCAAGAGCAGTTGGTCAATTCTGAAAAAATGGCGCTACTTGGCAGCATGGTCAAAGGCGTGGCTCACGAGCTTAATACACCCATTGGTGTATCAATTACCGGCATTTCACACCTGCAAAAAGAAGGCGATAGAATTTCACACCTTTTTGATGATGCTAAAATGACTAAGACAGACCTGGTAGAGTTTTTTGAAGAAATAAACAATTTAGGGACTTCTATCAATATCAGTTTGCACAAAGCCGCACAGCTGATTAAATCCTTTAAATTAGTCTCCGTTGAGCAGCATCAAGATGCTTCGTGTGAGTTTAATCTACATGATAATTTTTCGGACATTACCCATAGTTTACAACACGCACTGCGCGCTAAAAACATTTCCCTTAACAACCTAATTCCTAAAGATATTGTCATCACCAGTTTCCCGGGAATTTTTTACCAGATTTATACTAATCTGATAAACAACGCGACTTTACACGCCTTCGAAGACCAACAACAAGGTGAGATAAAAGTAGCGGCAATGATCAAAGGCGATGCATTAAGCGTTACTTTTAGCGATAACGGTAAAGGCATGCCCAAAGGTGTTTTTGATCAATTATTTGTGCCATTTTTTACTACAAAACGCGGCATAGGAGGTTCCGGTTTAGGTATGAGCATCGTCAACACTTTAGTGACAGAAAAACTAAAAGGAAAAATACGAGCAAACAGCGAAGAAGGGATAGGTACTTCCTTCGTAATAGATCTAAAGATTAGTTAGCTCCCATCTAAAAACAGAGACCTACGGGCCTGTTCCTGGATGAAAATTAATTAACAGCTATTTTTTTGATTTCAAAACTACCGAGGGTATTGATAAGGCTGAAAAAATGTTTGGGATCGCCATTACCTTGTGCCAGCTGTATATGCCCACTATTAAAACCTGTTAGCGCCGCATCGTAACTCACCCACTGCCCCTCTATATATGCCTGCGCCCAGGCATGTGGGATAAATACTTGCTCTCTATTTGAGAACTGATCAACATACACTACACCGCTGGCCACTCTGGCGGGAATCCCTACCGCCTTTAACATAGCGACTAGCAACAGAGCGTGTTCGGTACAGTCTCCGCTTTTAGATTGCAGTACTTGCAGAGCGCTGGCATAACCAACGCTTAACGTTTTATTTTCAATGTACTGACGCACAAAATTTTCTAGCATCTGTGCAGCTTGCGTTGCTGAGTTAGCTTCTGCCACCGTTTTTAGCGCCAAAGCCACTATTTTCTCATCAGTATTTTGCACCCATGCATTGGGTGCCAAGCTCTGTATCAGCTCAGGATCATTACCTTGATAGGGAAAGCTGCCTTGCAAATTGTCTATCGGTGAAATTTTTAGTGAAATTGATCCATCATCTAACGCTGAAACTCGCTGCTCTGGCGTCTGCGAAAACTGAATGTCAGAGGAGCGACTTGAAATGGTATACTCCAAGGTTGTCGCTACCTGCGCTCTGGTTATTTTACGTGGTGAGTTAACAAAAAGATTATTAAAAAAATCAGAGGGCTGACTAGCACTGAGCGCATATTCTTTGGAGCTTTCAATCATTTCCATGCTACTGCCCATTAACGGCATTTGTACTTTTTTCAGTTGTTGTTGCTGATCGACAAATGACTGTATCTGCAACTTTACACCCGAAATATGAACGGTGGTTAACAGGGGTGTGAGTACTATTTGTTGGTCTAGCAGCGCTACACCTTTTTCTTTTTGTACTAGGACATGCGCTGGAGATGCCTCCATTGCAGAGATCATAAAATGCAGGGTACTATATTCTGTCCCCGGTGCTAAGCCGCGCTCTAAACCCAACAATCTTTGACCTTCAAAAAGTAATGCTGACTTATTCCAGGGCAAGCGTTTGTATTGCACCTCACCTAGCCCTTGCACTTCAACATGCAGTTGATCATCACGAATAATGCCTGTCACTAGGCGTTCAACGCCACTTTGTTGCTCTATACTTCTAAAAGCCAATGCCTTACCCGCTAGCGTTTCAACACTTTCTTCAACGCTCTTTACAATCACTTTGGTGCCCGCGCGGTTAATCTCCATTTGGGTCGTGACTGTCGTAGTAACTATTTGATTTTTAACGACACGTTGCGTTTTAGAAAAACCTGCTTTTTTGCCGGATAAAAATAACGCATACCATTGAGTCTCATTTTGTGAAGCCATGGTTAGCGGGGATATTAGTAACAAAACAACACTAAAGATCGAGAAGGATGAAATTAAACACCTATAGCTGTCTCTCATAACCCACCTTCCAACAGTAAATAATTATCAGTATAAATAGCTGCCATTATTGCGACATAGTCCTGTGTATTAATCTATTCATAGTTTTTATATATAGGCTTTTTGCTTAACCGTTGTCTTAGCGCTCAACTGGGTTAGTTTTTTCGCGTTTTACTCACCGCTAAAAACAGCCCTGGTAATATTAATAACGCGCCGGTTAAATGGAAGCTCTGTAGGCGTTCATCCAATAATACCCAGGCCATAGCTGCGGTATATAAAGGAATAGCGTACATCACTAGTGATGCAGTAGATGCACCCAATATTTTTTGAATATGCGCATAAGCGGCATAGGCGACTATCGATGATATTAGCGCCAAAAATGTGATGGTCAGTATAAATGTTGTCGCTAATTGCTCATTAATGACGATAGGTAATCGCGTCGACATTTCATAAAAAGCAAAGGGGGCTAGTGCCACTACCCCACCTATCGACATTGCTGTAAACCTGATAAATAGGCTCAATTGGGTCTTCAGATGCCCCTGCCATAACGAGTAGAATCCCCAAGAGGCGGAAGCGGCGAGTATCCACAGATCGCCCGCGGTGAAGGTGAGATCAATTAACCTTTGCCAATCGCCCTTTGCAACGATGACAATTACTCCAGTAAAAGCAAACGCCACACCGACTAACTGCCTTTTTTGCAGTTTTACTTGATACCACATGCGTGCAAAGACAATAATAAAAATGGGAGATAGCGCATAGACTAGACCTATATTGGTCGCGGTTGTCGTCTGAGCTCCTATGTAGGGAAATGCGCCGCAAATACCCATCCCCAAAAAACCTAGTACCAATAGCTGTTTCCACTCAAGAGCAAGAATCGCACGTGAATGCCAAAACCGCACACCAACAACAGGCAACATGATCAGTACTGTCAATAACCAGCGAGAAAATGCTAATGTAAAGGGTGGGATAGTATCGGCAACGGCTCTGGCGACGATCATATTAGAGCAAAGCAGTGCGGGCGTTAATATTAACAATACCAGTGCCCATGTTCTGGGTGATATACGAGTTGACTTTGGGCGAATACCGCTAGAACTATCCACTAATACTTATCTCTTTGTAGAGGGGAATTTTTGGTTAAATGAGCCACTAAAAGCTTCAGTCGCTCGGGAATAAAGTTGGAAGCCGCATATTGTAATCTAAGTGTGCCTTGATAGTTATGTTTAATATGCCAACCGTCTAATACACTGATTAATTTGCCGTTTTCTAAACTTTCTTTAGCTACAAAATCTTGCAACAGCGCAATACCTACACCCTTTAACGCAGCGTTCAAGCGCATTTGTGAGTGATTCACACAGTAACGACCACTAATGTTCACCCGCTTAAGCGTAGCGCCTTTTTGCATCTCTAATACTTTATCATTGGCATTTTCACCTAAGCTCAACACACTGTGAGCGGTTAACCCCTCAGGATCTCTCAGCACAGGGTTATTTGCTAGATAATCTGGGGAGGCACACAGTACTATTTTAACCTCTCCCATTGCTTTCGCTATTAGACCAAGGGCTGGGTCTCGGACAAGCGACACCAATAAATCCACTTCATTGTGTAGCGGATCTACAATGTGATCTGTTACTTTTAATTGCAGTTCTATTTGTGGGTACTGCTCAATAAATGATAGTAATAACGGCTCTAAAATACATTTTGCCACGGCTTTTGGCGCAGCAATACGCAAAGTCCCCACTGGATCTTTTGTCACCGAGCTTGATACTTTTGCCGCCTCTCTCGCTGAATCCAACATAGTACGACATAACTCGTAAACCGGACGCCCAGCAACACTCAACTGTACTTTTCGTGTGCTGCGCTCAAGTAATCTTACCCCTAATGCTCGCTCCAACCGTGTAACTTGTCGACTCACCGCGCTCGGAGTCACCCCTATCTTACGACTCGCGGCACTAAAGCCTCCCTCTTCCACCACTGTGACAAAATTGGCCATATCAGGTAGCGAGTTAATCAGTTTATTTGTGTCCATTAAGCACAGATCCTATTCCAACAAGCTGTATTATCATTATTGATGTATTGAATTATGCTCTATTTAACCTATTTTTTCGACGGAGATATTAATGTTTAAAACTAACGATACATCACTGAGTAGCGATCAACTTAAAGTCGGTTTGGCGCAACTCGCCCCCGTTTGGCTTGATAGAGAAGCAACAACCGACAAGGTTGTCGCAATGATCCATCAAGCAGGAGACGAGCAAGTTGATTTGCTCGCCTTTGGTGAAGCACTTATTCCCGGCTACCCCTATTGGGTCGCCATGAGCGACGGCGCTAGATTTAACGCAACGGATCAAAAAGAGCTACACTCACGCTATATGGAACAAGCGGTCGTTATTGAGGCAGGCCATCTTAAAAGCGTTTGTGCCGCTGCAAAGTCCAATAGTTGCGCAGTGTATTTAGGTATTATAGAAAGACCTATGCAGCGCGGTGGCCACAGTGTCTATTGCACTATGGTTTATATTGACAAAAAAGGGGAAATTCAATCCACTCACCGTAAATTAATGCCCACTTACGAAGAGCGATTAACCTGGTCAGCGGGCGATGGCAATGGCCTGCAAGTTCACAATATCGGTCCATTTCACTGTGGTGGCTTAAACTGCTGGGAAAACTGGATGCCACTCTCACGCACTGCTTTGTATGCACAAGGCGAAGACTTACACGTGGCTATTTGGCCCGGTTGCTATCGCAATACTCACGATTTAACCCGTTTTATAGCCAAAGAAGGGCGTTCATTCTCTATGGCTGCCAGCGGCCTGATGCGCAAATCCGACTTCCCTAAAGACACCCCACATCTAGCCGCAATCTTAGTCGGCGCAGGTGAAGATGAAATGCTCTCTAATGGCGGTTCTTGCTTAGCAGGTCCCGATGGCGAGTGGATAATAGCACCCCAGTGTGATGAAGAAGGACTCTATTGCGCTGTGATAGATCAAAGCCGTGTCCGTGAAGAGCGCCAAAACTTCGATATAGCCGGGCACTACTCGCGCAGTGATGTCACTAAGCTGATAGTAGATAGACGTAGACAATCAATTATAGAAACGATTGATTAAACGTATTTTAAATTGTTTCGCTGTCTTGGACACTGTATTTGTGGGATGCTCTATACATCGAGTATTGAAAGGACTCAATGACAGTGAAACGTTTAAGTATCATATTCTTAACCCTATTGATTATCGCCAGCGCTCTGTGGATTTTTGTATTAGATACCGGTGAGCGCTACCCTAGCAAAGGTGGTGCTACCGTGCTTGAATGGCTGAGCATGCGCGCCAAAGAAAAAAGCTTTCCTAATATAGACCAAGTAGAAATAGACAGCATTACACAACAAGCGGATTTAGCGCTCATTAACAGCCGTGCAGAGCAACCGCGTGCCACTTGGATTGGACACGCCACCATGTTGGTGCAATATCAAGGGGTTAATTTTCTCACGGATCCTCATTTAACCAGTTACCCGGCCCCAGTTGATTTTGTAGCCCCTGCCAGACTTGTTCCGCCCGCTCTCTCCTATGCACAGCTCCCTAAAATAGATTTTGTGGTTATCTCTCACAATCACTACGACCACTTAGATCATCGCACGGTTGATATGCTTGGCAGTTCAGTCACTTGGTTTGTACCTATGGGATTAAAATCATGGTTTTTAGCACGCGGTATCGCCCAAGACAAAGTGATTGAACTCGCCTGGTGGCAGAGTGCGCATTTTAGTGAACAGGTAACCCTCACTTTCACACCTAGCGTACATTGGTCAAAGCGTGCACCTTGGGATACCAATAAAAGCCACTGGGGCTCTTGGTCTATACAAGTCGCCGATTTCAACAGCTGGTTTGGCGGGGATACGGCTTATGATGCCGAAGTATTTAAGCAAATAGGTGCACGTTTAGGCCCCTATGATCTGGCTTATATCCCTATAGGCGCTTACTCACCCCGATACTTTATGTCGCGCCAGCATGTTGATCCAGCACAAGCGGTAAGTATCCACCAAGATATCAAAGCCAAGCGCTCCATTGGCATTCACTGGGGCACTTTTCAGCTAACTTCTGAGCCCTATTTAGAACCAGTAACATTGCTTGAGAAAGCTTTAAAAGAACAAAACATTGCACCCGATAGCTTTAGAGCGATCAATATAGGTGAGAGCGTAACATACTGAATTTAATGACATGTCAGGTTATTGGCGGCATCTTGTCAGCTAACTGTCGTCACACTTTTAAACAAACTGCGCGATACTGCAACTCTCGCAGCAAGCTGGATAAACAGGATAATAATGATTGTTCGTAAATTAAGATTAAAAAAAGGTTGGTCACAGGAACAGCTGGCACAATTATCCGGTATCAGTGTACGCACTATCCAACGCATCGAACGTGGTCAAAACGTAGGCCTTGAATCGATGAAGTCCCTTGCAGCGGTTTTCGAAATAGACATCGCGGATCTATCCGCTAAACCGGCAGCACAGGAGCAAGAAATGGATAGTCAAGTAATCAATAACCAAGCAACGATAAACGAAGAAGAGGCCCAAGCACTACAACAAGTGCGAGACATTAAAGGCTTTTATGCACATTTAATCAAATACGCCATCATTGTTGGCGCTCTGTTCATTCTCAACCTTGTCACTAATCCCGGTTATATTTGGGCATGGTGGGTGGCGATGGGATGGGGAATCGGTGTTGTCTCTCACGGGCTCAGTGTCTTTGAAGTATTCAACTTTTTAGGTCCACAATGGGAGCGTAAGCAAGTCGAAAAAAAGCTCGGTCGAAAACTGTGACTATCAATGAATAATAGCGCTTCTTGTGCATACGAATGACCCCGTAGCCATTCGCAATATAGCTACCCGGGGCAAGCTCTCTCGCTTCGCGAGCCTTTACTACGTGAAGCGGAGTATTCCTAGGATCTACTTATGCTAACAAGATAACGGACCAAGGGGCGAGGAATTATCCCCTTGATGGTTTAAGCTCCGCCTAATTCATCTCTATTAAAATAGCTATTAAGCGGCTTCTGAGCGCTTTATTGGATTGCGAATAATGTAATCAAACGCACCTAATGCTGCTGTTGCGCCGCTGCCCATGGCAATGATTATCTGCT